>Ga0307985_10002170_pt1 | contig 11039 bp, 11 predicted proteins | sample EllFjometageno80_FD_203155 | JGI IMG/M metagenome (GOLD analysis project Ga0307985, IMG submission 203155) | Marine microbial communities from Ellis Fjord, Antarctic Ocean - #80 | ecosystem: Environmental > Aquatic > Marine > Unclassified | place: Southern Ocean | collected 2014-10-09 | reverse complement strand
CGCAGACTTAGGTGATGTAGATATAGGTTACTATAATTCTAAAGGCGATTTATTACAAAACGATTGGAGGGAGAGTATAAATGGCGAGTCGTATAAAAACAGAAAAAACGCTACTAGCAACGGACGCGATGTTTACGAACGAATGGTTAATAAGTACCAAGGCAAAGTCGACAAAGAAAACGCAAGATACAAAAAAGACTATGGATGGTGAAAAAACAAATAAAGTAAACAAAGGTTTGCTACAATAGCATTTAGTTATGTTTAATTAGATAGAGGATTGTTTTATGAGTGAATACGAATTAGCACTTCAAGAATATATGGCAAAGTTAAAGGGCGGCTTTGCACAATCTATGGATAATGTTAATAATAATCTGAATAATAATTTTACTGGTGTTATGGGTGGTGACGCTAACACGCAAACAGTAGACGAACTAACTCCGGGTATTATTAAAGATACTGACATAAACAACACAGCAGCAGAAAGAGAAGCCTTATTAGCTGGATTTGCACCAGTTGCTTCAAACCTTGGACTTACTAATGACCCAGTATTTATGCCCGGTAGGACACCAACTATACCTGATGTAGTGCCAACTGGAATGGATTATGCTGGGTCAGGTCAGCCTAACATGAATGCACCAGTCATTGACAGGCAACAATTTAATAAACAATTCGCAGCATTGAGTGAGCAAGAAAAAAGAAATGTAGAAGAGATTATGGCTAACATGGATGATTTAGAAAAAGCAAACTTTGCGGCTGGATTAACTGGAGCGCCTTTAAGTGGTTTTGCTGTGCAAGATGAAATGTTAGACTATACAAGAGGATACTAATATGGCTTTATCTAATTACACAGAACTTAAAGCTAGTATTGCAGACTTTTTAGATAGAGATGATTTAACTACTGTCATCCCTGACTTTATAACATTAGCTGAGTCACAGATGAATAGAGATATACGTCATTGGAAGATGGAAGCTAGGGCTAGTGGTCAACAAGATGCTGCTGATGAATACATGCAGATACCACCTGACTGGGTAGAAACTATTAGAATGCATTTAACTGGTAATGGCACGTCAGTAGTTAATTTAATATCAAGAGATGCAATGGCTGATAAACGGGCAGCTATGTCAAATGCTAGTGGTACGCCAAGTGCATACACACACGCAGACAGTCAGTTTCAATTGTATCCAACACCAAACGCAACAACAGATTTTGAGTTACTCTATTATCAAAAGCTCCCAGCTTTAAGTAGTAGTAACGCAGATAACTGGCTTTTATTAGAAGCACCTGATGTATACCTCTATGGAGCGTTATTACACTCAGCACCGTATCTAGCGGAAGACGAAAGAGTAGGGGTATGGGCGCAGATGTATGCGGCGGCTATACAAAGATTAAACCAAGTCTCTGAAGATGCTATGTTTAGCGGTTCAGGGTTAACACTTAAAGTGAGGGGATTAGTATGAGTTTTACAAACTTTTTAGAAACAGAAATCTTAGACCACGTATTTGCTGGTGCAGCTTACACAGCTCCAAGTACAAAATACATTGGTTTATTTACAGCAGCTCCGGGTGAAACTGGTGGTGGTACAGAAGTATCAGGCAATGGATATACAAGAAAATCTATAGCCTTTGCTACTTCAGGTGCAACAACAAGTAACAACGCAGCAGTAGAATTTCCAACAGCAACAGGCACTTGGGGTACGATTACACACGTTGGTATCTTTGATGCAGCAACGTCAGGCAACTTAATGGTATACGCTACGTTAACTGCAAGTAAAACTGTAGCATCAGGAGATGTATTTAGAGTTCCATCGGGTGACCTAGATATTACATTGAACTAGGCTAGTCTCACATGAGATATAGTCAGTTTAAATTTAACCGAGGAAGGTACGGTACTGCCGACTTACATGATGGCGCTTCGGCGTTAACTGCTAACTCTAGTGTAGCTAATGTAGTCGCAGAGCGTATACAACACTCAGGTGCTATATCTGCTGGTGTATCCGTTGTTGCTTCAGTTGCTAACTTAACTAGTATTGGCGCAAGTGCAATAACCTCAACAGTAACTTCGGCGTGTGTTGGTCAGATAACTGCGTCCGGTAGTGCTTCGGCAACAGCAACAAACACTACGACTGCTCTTGGTCAACGTGTGCTACAAGGAGTAATGACAGATTCCTTTGGTATCTATGGGATTTCTACTGTTGCAAGTAACGCGGAATTGATTTATTTAGGTGCTGCATCATTTACTTCTACGTCAACCGTAACTGCAAAAGGTGGTTACACGCATACAGCTAACGTTGTAGACGTATCGACAAGTAGTAGTGTTGTATCAGTAGCACGATTAAAGTGGACTCCAATAACAGAAGGCGCAGAAGTATGGACAATAATAGCGGCATAATATGTTAATACCATTACAAATACCACCGGGCGTTTACAAAAACGGTACAGATTTTGAATCATCCAATAGATGGCTCGATTCTAATTTAGTTAGGTGGCAAGATGGTTCTTTACGTCCTGTAGGAGGATGGGATACACGTAAAGCTTCAGCAGCAGCTTCTGTTCCTAGAGGTATGCACGCTTGGGTTGACAACTCAGATGGCTCTGCATTAGCATTAGGAACGCACAATAAACTTTATTATATTAACGCTTCAAGCACAGTAACTGACATAACACCTACGTCAGGCTTTACTGCTGGAGATGTTAATGCAACATTAAATGTAGCTTATGGTGGAGGTTTTTGGAATAACGGTATTTACGGTATAACAAGACCATCTACAGGTATATATCAAGAGGCAACAACATGGGCATTAGATAACTTTGGACAAAACTTAGTAGCGTGTTCATCTAAGGATGGCAAGTTATGGGAGTGGACACTAAATGTTAATAACAAAGCCGCAGCAATAGCAAATGCTCCAACAAGTAATTTGTCTATGGTCGTAACCGAAGAACGATTTATTTTTGCATTGGGTGCTGGTGGTAATCCACGTAAGGTTCAATGGTGCGATAGCGAAGCAAATACTGTATGGTCTCCAGCAGCTACAAACGAAGCTGGTGATTTTGAATTAGTTACGAGTGGTCAAATTATGTGTGGTCTACGCATGAGAGGCTCAACATTAATACTAACAGACACAGATGCACACCAAGCAAGATACTCAGGTGCGCCATTTGTCTATGGCTTTGAAAGAGTTGGAACTGCGTGTGGTGTTGCATCAAGAAAGGCGGCTGTAGCTATTGACCAAGGTGCATTTTGGATGGGCAACAATGGTTTCTTTATGTTTGATGGAAGTGTAGCAACAGAATTACAATGTGATGTCCATGATTTAGTTTTTACCAATATCTCTAACAGTCAAATTAGTAAAGCAACCGCAGTACATAACTCACAACATAGTGAGATATGGTGGTTTTATACATCAGAAAATTCTACTGAAAACGATAGATATGTGACGTATGACTATAAAGAAGGGCATTGGGCAGTTGGTGAATTAGACAGAACAGCAGCAGTTGATAGGGGTGTATTTGACAATCCAATATGGGCAGATGCAAGTGGCAATCTTTACAACCATGAATACGGTGTTGCACATGGAACATACAAACCTTACGCTGAGTCAGGCTCAATTAGCCTTGGTAACGGTGACCAAATTATGAAAGTAACTAAACTGATACCTGATGAATTAAATCAGGGTGATGTTAAGGTTACATTTAAAACAAGATTTAATCCAAATGACACAGAGACATCTCATGGCTCATTTTCTTTAACTAACCCAACCTCTGTAAGGTTTTCAGGTAGACAGATACGAATACGTGTAGAAGGTGAAAAACTAGCTGACTGGAGGTCAGGTGTTATGCGAATTGAAGCAAATGCTGGCGGCAAACGATGAGTGGACAATTACCACCAGCGCCATTAGGAGACAAATGGAATATATGGGCAGAACGTATTAACAAATTTATAGTTGGAACACGTAACAAATTAGAATTTAAAGATGCCGATTCTAAAGCTACAGAAGATGGCGTTATAATGTGGGATGAAGCTCAAAATGCAGTAGTAGTTTCTAAAAATGGTGCTTGGGTTAAGTTAAAATACGACCCATGAATATACAAGAAGAATTACTACGTGGTAAAGATTGGATACAGTCAGCACTTAATAAAGGTGGAGACACGCACGACTTTAAAGATATTGTAGATGGTGTGTTAAGTGGTCACATGCAGTTGTGGATGGGGTCAAACGGATGTGCAGTAACAGAAATTATCGTGTATCCTAATAAGAAAGTGCTTCATGTGTTTTTAGCTGGTGGTAATAAAGGCTATGGAATTAAACAAATTACAGACATGCACGATGACGCAATGGCATGGGGTAAAGAACAAGGATGCGATGGTATGACTGTTGCTGGCAGAAAAGGATGGAAAAAAGTTCTATCATCTAAAGGATGGAAAGAACAATTTACAACATTAGCAAAGGAGTTTTAACATGAGTGGTGGTGGCGGAAAAGGTGGTAGCAAGACTACCGAAACAACGATACCTGAATGGGTACGCGCTCCAGCAGACAGAAATCTGCAAAGAGCCGAAGCTGTACAACAACTTGAATACATGCCTTATTTTGGGGCGCAAGTAGCAGCATTAAATGAGAACCAAACTAATGCAATGCAAAACAATGCAAACGCGGCTTCAGCATTTGGTTTACTCGCACCTACAGATGTAATGGCTGACATGCCTACACCTACAACATACGCTAATGGTATGAAAGGTTACAGCTCTATGCCTATTTATGACCAAGCTATGGCAGAATTAACAGCTTCTAACCCTGAAAATATGGATGCCTATGACGCATTATTTGGTGGTAGAACTACCTTTGGTTTAACTGGAGGAGGCGGTGCTACAAGCAATAGTAGATTTAGTGGTAGCGCTAATCCTTCTGCTCCTTCCGGTGGTGACCCAGCATTTGTACCTAACTACGACACAAGCACATGGTCACCTGAATTACAAAAATCTCATGCTGAACAAATTGACCCTAACAGTACAGTAAATACTTTAGATGCTTCATATGCACTTGATAAAAATGGTTTAATTAGTGGTAATAAAGGAAGTGGTACAGATTACAAAGCAATAGTTAAACAAAATAAAATGGATAATGCAATGTCATCTTATCAACCGAGAACTAGCTCAAGTGCATCAAATTCACCGGGGCATCCAAGTAATGCTGGTAAGTCCTATTCTGCTCCTAAGCCTAAAAAAACTTATAAAAGCAAAGGTGGAACATATAATGCATACAGACACGTAGGAGGTCGATAATGGCTGGTCAAGGATTACCGGGTGGACAAAAAACACCACCTAATATAAATAGTTTAGCGGCACAAGGAATACAAGGTGCTGGAATGGGTTCAGCTCAAGGTATGGGTTACAAACCATTATCTGTAAATGCTAATCAATTAAGCACTACTAACCTATCACCGTACATGAACAAATATACGGATGACGTTATAAAAGCTAATGAAACTGACATACTTCGTGGAGCGCAATTAGGTCTTAACGATTTAGGCGCACAAGCACAAATGGCAAACTCATTTGGTGGCTCAAGGCATGGCGTTGCTATGGGTGAGATGGGTAGAGGAGTTGCATCACAACTAGCACAATCTTCTGCTGGACTTAGACAGGCTGGCTTTCAAAATGCACAGAACATGGCGCAGTATGACATTGGCAATAATCTGCAAAGTCAAATGGCTAATCAGGGCGCAGACATGCAAGGCGCACAACAAAGATTAGGCGCAGCAAATCAGTTAGGTCAAATTTCTAACTTGGGTTTTGGTATGGGTCAAACTGTTAACAATAACTTAGCGCAACAAGGTATGCAACAACAAGCAATGCAACAAGCTTTGTTTGATGCGGCACAAGCTGATTTCCAAGGATTTAAGAATCATCCAGCAGCCGGATTAGGATATGTGAGTGCGGCTCTTGGTAACACGCCAGTTCCGGAATCACAAAAAGTATCTAAACAAAATGGGTTGTTTGATTATCTAACTGCTGCTACGCAAGCTTACGGAGGTTAATTATGGCTGGAATAGGTGAGAGAGCTGGCGGAATATTAAGTTTACTTGGCTTAAATATAGGCAATGACGAAGACGAAAAGATACAAGCTAGTCAACAACAAATGCCGACTCAAGTTGCAAGCAACACACCTCAAAGCGGTGGCGGATTTTTAAGTAATGTAAGCAATTCTTTGTTTAAAGGAATGAGTCAAGAAGAAGTTTATAAAATGGGTATGGCTTTTAATACATTAAGATTAGAACCTGATGCTCAACTTGCCGCTAATTTTGAATCAAGAATTAAAACCGCTAATGCTGAAAAAAAGACTACAGCAACAACTAATGCTACTATTGATTTCTTAAAAAAGAATAAACGTGATGATTTGGCAGAAATGGTATCAAGTGGTATTTATACTCCAGCAAAAGCTGTTGATTTAGCTATGACTGTAACAAAAGACCCTGACTGGTTAGCAAAATTAAAGTATGTGCAAGAAATGATGATAGATGGAAAGAACAACGGTGGAACTGGTACAGTTGAGGATATTCCTCAATATTTACATGGAATATTAGATATAGAAACGGAAAAAACTCCTGAATTTATGCAACGAATGAATGCTATTGCTAATCCACCAACAGACCCAACAACTGGAGAAGTAATTAAATGGACAGACCAACAATTAGAGGTTGGATTTGGTATTAAGAAAGATGATGCACCTCTCTTTAAGGCAGAATTAGAAGAAATAGATGCATTAGCACTATTAGACCCTGAAACATATACTAAAGAACTTGTTATACAAATGAAACTGAAGAAGCTAGGCGCTTTAGTTGAAGAACCGGCTGACCCTGAAGCTCCAAATGCTGTACAAGAGTACGAATACTATAAAACAAATACTAAAGATGTTCCACCGTTAACTTTTATTCAATATAAAACAGCAATGAAAGGTGGAGGCACTACGGTAGACATCAATATGCCAAGCTTAGATGTAGATAAATATGGTGATTTGCAAACAAGTAATTTAGTTTCTAAACACAACACACAAGTAGATGGTATTGATGGATTGTTATCTGATGTAAGAGAATTGCATAAAATACAAAACATCTTAGATGAGGCAGTAGATGGCAAAATTAAATTTGGTCTGCTTGAGCCATTGTATACAAAGGCTTCGCAGTTTGCTAATTCTATTGGATTAACAGACGGTAATCAAGCTACAAAAGTACAACTAATGCAGTCTGCCTTTGGTGGTGAGACGTTTAAAATGCTTAAAATACTTGGTTTAGGTACTAAAGGTATTGATACTGTTCCTGAAAGAATATTTTTGCAAGAATCATTTGTTGGTACACCGGGAATGACTGTCGCGCAATTACAAATAATGACGCAACAAAGACTTGATATTCTTACAGAAGGTATAAATAAATATAACGAACGTGTCAATGTTAAAACTGAAGATGGATTAAATTCTGCTTACTTTAAGCTTTATGAAGATACTTTTAGTGTGAAATTAAACCCGGAGGAAGTACCAATAAGAGCCGGTGCAAAGAAGATACAAACTAATGCTACTGTGAGTAAATACTTCTAATGGCAACGTCTCTAGACCAATATCAACAAGCAATAGTAAATGCTGATGCACAATTGATACAAGCTCAAGCTAATGGCGAGACAGAATTAGCAAAAGAAATATTATCAGACATAAATACTATGGTTACAGATATGAAAGCTGAACATCCTGATTACCAGCCATCGCCTGTAGCAGACACATCTGTAAGTGCCTTAGATTCTCAATTAGATGCAATGCAAACTAATCAAGACCAGTCAGCTCTTTTAGATTCAGCTACAACATTAAATGATGGCGCTGTACCAGTAATAGATTCTCAAGCTCCTGTTGTGCCAGTTGGAGACCAATCCGCAGTTAATCAGTTACTTGCAGTAGCTGAAGATGGAGTTGGTGCTTTACAGCCAGTCGCAGAAACAGAAATAACGTCAGATTTACCACTAACTGCAACAGAACTAAATGAACAAGTTACAGAAGAAGTTACAGAAGAAACTAAACCAATTACAGAATGGAAAAAAGAAGATTCGATTATTGCTGAGTGGGGTGATGGTAAATTTATTGTTGAATTACCTAACGGTAAATATAACTTTTTAGACCAAAACGCTGGTGTAAGTACAACAGACCCTGAAATGATTAAACTGGCTATGGATGAATTTGCCGCAGTCAGTCAAGGGCAACAGTACGATGGCATGACTACTGGTGACAGGTCAAAACTAAATTATTACAAAGATATTGTTGAGCAAGATACATTCTTAGCAAGAGGTGGTGTTTTTCAATCAGGTTATCTATTTGTTGGTGAAGGAATAGACGAGGCTTACGAAATTGCCGGTAATTCTATGGGTAAAGATGGCGCGCAAATTCGTAAAGACTATAATCTAAGAATAAAAGCATTTAAAGAAACAAGACCAAAAGAATATATGGCATGGAAAGCCGCCGGTGCAATTTACAGTACGCTACCAGCAATGATTTCATTACCAGCTACAATGTATACTTGGATGGCTTCATTACCAATTGTACCGGGCGTTCTTTTAGGTTCAGCCGCTAGTGGTTCATTCCAAGCAGTTGAAGGCGCTGTAAGTGGATGGTTAGCAAGTGAAGGCGGACAAAGAGGAGAGGCGGCAATACAAAGAGGTATTAATCAAGGTATTTTTGGATTAGCATTAGGTGGAATTATTCCAGTAGCACCAAAATTTTTAGCTTGGGGTTGGCACAAAGTACGCGGTGGTGTTCTTAAAGATTCAATAGACGATATAGCTACAGCCTTTCAAATATCTAAAGGCGCGGCAACAATGTTAAAAAAAACCATTCTTTCAAGTGGTGAAGATTTATCAGAAGTTCTTAAAAAAATGAGACTAGGTGGTACACAAGCTATGGTCGGAGACGCTACAGAAGCAGTAAAAACTTTAGTAGATTTAATAGCCGCTTCAGGAAATGAAGCCGCAGAAATTGTTAGCAAAAACATTTTAAACCGCACACAAAAAGTTGCATCCGGTACAAACAAAGCGCTAGATGACAATATTGCAAAATTACCTATTATGGCTGGCACTAAACCAGCAGACGAAATATTAGAAGACGCTACTACTGTAGCAATAAACCAATCTAAAAAATCAGCACCAGCAAGAACAGAAGCTTACACAAAAGCCTACAACACGAAAGTAGACTACAACTCTGAAGCTGGAATAAAAGTATTAGACGTATTAAAAAGAACACCAAATCCTTTAAAACAAGCGGCGGTTAGAGAAGCTAATGATATTCTACAAATGGAAGGTAAAGAAGTAGGACAAATGACTTTAGTTGTGGGCAAAGATGGACTTCTTAAATTTGTACAACAACCAAATATGATGCAGTTAGATTATATTAAAAGAGCTTTGAGTGAGTTAGCTTACGACCCATTAAAAGTAACTGGGTTATCTAAAGCGGCTGGAACTATGCGGTATCAATTAACAACTGCCTTAAAAGAACTAAATCCAGCTTACAAAAAAGCTTTAAAACTTGGACAAGAAAATATTACAAGGTCAAATGCAGTTGAGATTGGTGAAGACGCATTAAAAAGCACTATGAGTGTTGCAAAATTATCTAAACTATTAAATGACAAAAATATTGGCAAAGAAGAAAGAAAAATGGTGGCTCTTGGATTACGTGCTGAATTAGACAGAATGTTAGGAAACGTAAAAGCTAATGCAAGTAAAGGTTCTGATTTAAAAGAAATGGACAAGTTGTTAGCAGAGTTTTCAAGCAGAAATGCAAAGAAAAAATTACGTTTATTAGTGCCTGATGACAAAAACTTGAAGAAGATTAATAATGAATTAGCAAAAGCTAGGGCAGTTATAGATTTACAAAACACAATAAATTTAAACTCAAAGACTTACACTAGAACTGCACTAAGCGATGAATTAAAAGAAGTAATAAGTGGTAGTATAATTAAAACAGCCTCAAGGGGAGAGTTAGGAATAGCTGAATTGGGTTCAAGAGTAATAGCAAAAGTTTTTAAATCCAAAGAAATTACAGACGAAGATACTGCCGTTATAATGAAAGAACTAGCTTTAGTAATGGTAGAAAAACGTGGCGGTGCGGCAGTAAAACAATTTAAAGAGTTGTACAATGCATTTAAAAACGATGCTATGAGTAGAGAACAGCTAAGACAGTTAACTAAATTTATGGCAAGTAGATTAGGAATGAAACCAACAGTAGCGTCTTCGGCGGCGTTAGAAGCTTATGATATTGACGCACTTGGTTATAAATATGAAGGAAAAATGCCAGTCTATGACTAAGATAATACAGAGGATGAATAATGAAACTTAAAAAGATGACAGATGACGAAGTACAGGACATAGCGTCAGATGCAATAAGTGGTGCAACTTCTTTTGTTGAAAGTGAAATATCTCAAGACCGAATTAAATCACAACGTTACTTTGAAGGTGAAGTAGACATAGGACAAGAGGATGGTCGCTCTAAGATTGTTGCTACAAAGGTAAGAGATACAATAAGAGCAATCAAGCCAAGTCTCATGCGTGTGTTTTTGTCTTCAGAGAACCCTGTAGAGTTTGTACCAACTAACCAAGAAGATGTTGCAAGTGCTGAACAAGCTACTAAATATGCACATTGGAAGTTTCAACAACTAGATGGATACAAGCTTCTTAATGACGCTATCCATGATGCCTTAGTTAAAAAGACTGGCATTTTAAAGATATGGTGGCAAGACAATACAGAAGCGGTAATACATTCTTACTCTAATGTGACAGACGAAGAACTAAGCGCTATTGTTAATGAAGATGACGTAACTGTTCTTGAGCATACAACACAAATGGATATGGGTTTAGATGAAACAGGTATGGAAGTAGAACGTCCAATGCATAATCTAAAAGTAAGCCATGAAAAAACAACTGGTGAACTTAAAATTGAGGGCGTACCACCTGAAGAATTTCTTGTAGATAGAAACGCTAAGAGTGTGAGTGATGCTTATATAGTAGCGCACAAGAC
>Ga0307985_10002169_pt1 | contig 11041 bp, 8 predicted proteins | sample EllFjometageno80_FD_203155 | JGI IMG/M metagenome (GOLD analysis project Ga0307985, IMG submission 203155) | Marine microbial communities from Ellis Fjord, Antarctic Ocean - #80 | ecosystem: Environmental > Aquatic > Marine > Unclassified | place: Southern Ocean | collected 2014-10-09 | reverse complement strand
CGTACGAGGTCTGATTATTTCTGGCAAAAATCCCTGATGCGTGCGCGCGTACGAGGTCTGATTATTTCTGGCCAAAATCCCTGATGCGTGCGCGCGTACAGCTGTACGAGGTCTGATTATTTCTGGTAAAAATCCCTGATGCGTGCGCGCGGAATATGATGGCACGGCACCCGAATTTTTTTGTTGCCCTAGGCAAACACAATGGCTGGACTACCTGCCCCTGCCGCCGCGCCGTGGAGCGCGCCCCCCGCGAACTCCCCGGCTGCGGTCGGCCTGAAGAATGGCGGTCTCTCCGAGATGACCACTGACATTATCTACCCTGCCTCGCGCCAGATCGACGGCGAGTTCACCGGCGGGCGCCAGCTCGAGTTCCGGTGGCGTAGCGACTCGTCGCGCCACTGGCTGCCGCGCGAGTCGCGGCTGCACGTCAAGTACGAGTTTAAGTTCGGTGAGACCGCGCAGACGGGCTCCGGCTCCAAGACGAACCTGCTGATCGAGCTCGGCAAGGCCGCGCCGAAGACCATCAAGGACGGCAAGAGCGCGCGGCCGAACGGCAACATCGGCTTCACCGCCGCGCCCAACGCCTCGCTGTTCGACAGCGTGCGCTACCTGCTGAACTCCGTCAGCGTCGAGAGCCAGCCGCACTACTACACGACGGCGGCGGCGCAGCTGCTGACCAAGGTCGACCGCGAGGGCCCCGACACCATGGGCTCCGGCATGCTGAACAGCAAGCGCCTCGACTACGGGCGCCAGATCGGCGACCGCGTGCAGCGCACCTCGATCGACTGGGATCGCGCAGTCGAGATGTCGACGCTCACGGCCGCCGAAGATGACGACTACCCGCTGTACTTTGATGGCAAGGTAGGCTTCGAACTCGGGACCCTCGCGACCGACGGAGCGAAGACTGGAGGGAGTAAAACGTTCGCACTTGCAGCCGACCCTGACACACCGGCCGCCGCGATCGCCGCGACAGGAACTACGACACACATGACTGTCGAGACTAGCGCTCCGGTGTTCCCTGACGGGACAGAGATTGTGCTCGTCGGCGGGGTGCCCGCCGCCGAGCAATCAGCAGCCGCCGGCATATTCAAGACCCTTCCCGTCCGGTTCTACACGCGAACGTTGTTGGCTAGCCCAGCAACGAATAGTGATGGTACGGTGAGTTATGAAATTCACAGCACGAAAGCGGGAGCCCTCTCCGGCATCGCGGGTCATATTAATAGGACTGGTAAGAGCGCAATCACCGCCGGCATCGTCCTGCCGAACCTGAGCTCCGAGGTCCTCGCCGCGCGCGCTGCGGGTGATGTGCAAGAGCTCTCGCCCGCGAATCTCTCCAAGGTACTCGTGAAGGACCACCCCTTCATGCGTGGCACGGGCATCAACCCGAAGGCCGAGATCCTGCAGATGGGCTACGACGGTGAAAAAGTAAGCGTCGAGGTCAGCGAGCCGATGTTCCTGGCGACGCACCAGCACCCGTACGCCATCGCGAGCTCGGACCACCAGATGTACCTGCAGATCTCCTCGACGTGGCAGCAGGACCTGCTGTACTGCAGCGACTACTCCTACGGCTGCGCCGAGGGCAACGGTGGTATCATCTCGCCCATCCCGGGCAGCACCACCGACCTCACCATGGGCCAGATCTACTGCAGCGTCAAGTCCGTCGAGTACCACGCGGCCTTCATCTCGCCGATGGTGCCCTCGATCCCGCCGAGCATCGGCATCAAGTACAGCGGCATGGCGATCCAGCAGATCCTGCTGAACAGCAACACCATCAACGAGCAGGTGGTCGTGCCGCCCTCGTGCCGCGCGGTCTACCTGTTCCTGCGCCAGCGCTACAACCACGTCTGCGCGTGCGCCGAGGAGCTCGGCCGCGGCGGCGTGGGCTACAACGAGTTCGTCACCACGATGAAGGCTGTTCAAGCCACGGCAAACGCCACCGGCCAGCGCGACCCGCGGCTCCAAGGCCGCGCGCTGCCGCACAACTTGCAGACTATCAAGCTCGGCACCGCCGACGGCTGGATCCGCGTAGACGAGCTCGGACTCGCCGGCAACCAGGGCAACAAGGCGTGGGTCGGCGGTGTCCCGAGCTCTACCGGCACCGCGCCCGCTATTCCCGAAACGGAAGTAAAAGGCACGCTCACCTTCAACAAGTACGGCCTCGACAATGATAAGTCCATCGAGGCGCGCAACATGAATACCGCCGGTACGAGCTTCTTAGACACAGCCAACGACAAGATTCTCTTGACCGGGCTGACGAAGACGGACCTCGAGAAGGAGGCGACCACGCACTTCAAGGAGCTGCAGGTGCAGCTGGGCTCGGCCATGGCGCCGAAGCAGCCGTACACCAACCTCAACCCGGGCGTCGGCGCCGTCTCGCGCATGTGGACGGACACGATCAACGCCATGGGCAAGCCGATGGGCCTGCGCGCGGGCAACATGAACCTGTCGCAGTACTGCGGCTTCGAGAACGAGAACGGCCCGAGCGGCGCGCGCAACGGCTCGCGCGGCCTGATGACCATCCTGCGCATCCTGAACCCGCCCAACTCGCTCAGCAACGTGCTGCAGATCCGCGGCCAACTCGAGAACCCCTACAGCTACGACGGGACGAAAGGCAGCACAAACATCCAGACCGACGCGCAGCTCGAGCTCGTGGTCGCAACGGTGTTCGACAACCTGATGACCGTCGAGTGGGCGCCGCCCGCCGAGATCCCGGTGAAGACGATGGTCGCCCCCATAGTGTAAATTATCTACGCTATATCTAAACGAGCATGAGCTTCACGCTGACTCGGAAGCAGTATGCACACCTGGTGCGCGATATCGAGAAGACGCTCAAGACCATGCGACAAGCGGCCACAGATCTCCTCCAGGTGGCAAAAGGAGCGTCCAAGCTGAAGGGCTCGGGCCCCGACGACTACGGCGCGCCGAACACGCTCGAGACCTACCTCGCGGCCCACCCGATGTCCGAGATGGAGTTCTGGGTCGACCACGGTGGCGTCCCGATGGGTGGCGCCGGGCTCGGCAAGAAGCTCAAGAGCAAGATGAAGAAGATCAAGTTCAGGGAGCTGGCGAAGCGAGTGTTCAAGAAGCTGAAGGACCCCAAAAAGGCCTTGGAGGAGGTGAAGGAGAAGGCCGAGGAAAAGGCCGACGAATTTATTGACAACCACCTACCGGAGGGCGCGAAGGGCAAGGCGAACGAAATGAAAGACGCCGCCATCAAGATCGCGCACGAATCGGCCGAAGGCGCCGTTGACACCGCGGTGAAGAAGGCCGAGGAAGTCAAGAAAGAACTCAGGGGCGAGGGCTGTGGCTGCAAGGGCGGTGGCGGCGATCGCGGCAACGCTTTCGCGGGCGAGCGCGAGCACGACCACGAAAAGCGCGAGAAGGATGAGCGCCGAGGCTTGCGTGGCCGCGGCCACAAAATGCATGGCGGCGCGAGACCCGGCGAGGACGGCTCGTACGACGGCGCGGGGCTGCTGCTGAACCAGCTCGGCTTCGTGCGCGCGCTGGTGCCGACCGAGGGGATGGGTGGCGTGGCCGTTCCGTTCAACAACCACCTGCAGAACGAGCCTGTCTCCGGGCCGGGCGGGCGCATCCCCGCCGGCGGCTACGGCGACTACGCGCTGCCCGTCGCGGGCGGCGGCTGGGACAGCGGCTACTGAAAAAAAATCGCGAGTGTAGTAAATGATCTACGCACAGTACCCCGGCAGCTCGGTAGTCCTCTCGGGCGGCGCGAAGACGAAAAAGACAAAGCGTGTACCTTCGTCATCGAAGGGGGTGCCTATGATGTGCTTCCCAATGGATCAAGTACCAAGGCACGTGGACCGTGGCATGGTCCAATCCATTTTGCCGGCGAGTACACCGCCCATGCAATACCCTGTGCAGCAAATGCAACTGCCAGGCACGTCTGTTACGACACAAGTTCCAGTTGAGGTACCCGAACGACGCGAGGAACAGCGAGAGCGGGAGCTAGAGCCAGCCGAGCCAGTAGTAGCTGTCGGCGAAACCGAGGCGGACGGCGACGGCGACGAACCTGACGTCGAACTGGAAGAGGAGGAAGCGCCGGAGGAAGAGGAAGCGCCGGAGGAAGAGGAACGTTCAACTGTGCAACAAGTCGTAACCGATACGGCCGGTTCGACAGCATTGGGGGCGGCAGCGGCCGCTGCGTCGCAGGGAGTACAGGTACCAACAGGATACTCACCGGCAGGTACTTCTATTACCGTACGAGGCGACGACCCCGTCGAAGACGCTACGAGTTTAATAACCCAAAGCAAAGGCGCGGCTGCAAAAGCCGCTGAGTACCTCGTCAACGCAGGGTACGTAGCAGCAAACAATCCATATCTGACAATGATGGGTATAGGGGCCGTTGTGGGGACAGCTGATAAATACCTCAATAACGAAACAGCGACGGAATGGCTGAAAGATAAGATATACAACATTAGCACTTCTAAGGAGGGCATGCAAGCTATTGCTGGGATGGTTGCAGCCATTGGCACTGCTGGTTTTATCGCACCGGGTCTACTGCCTTATCTTGGAGCTTCGATCGCTGCTCCAGCTGCTGGGGTTGCCACAGGGTTATATTCAGGTCCCGCGATTGATGCCGCCACATATACTGTGACAGACCCCATAAACGCTGCATCCACGGCTGCTTATGGTGCCATCAGAGCACCTGCTTCGCTTGGGTCTTACCTGCCGAGGGCACCTTCATTGGCCCCAGGAACAGCAGGTGGTATACTCGGCAATCAACCCGCCTATGACTGGTCTGGCACCGCTGTTAGTATTCCAGAAACACCACAAGAGGCAGCGGAGCCGCAGTACGAAATCACGGGTGACCGTACGACGTACCTGCGGCCCGTTCAGGCTGTAGCGGACTATGCAGGTTCGGCGGCCAATCTGGGCTCCTATTTCGTTACTGCACCATTCAGGGGTGCGTACAATGCATATCAGAATTTGCCGGCGCCTGGCGAACCAATTGGCCTATCCGGCGAAAGTAAACTAGCACTTTATTCAGACGAGGCTGATCGAGCGAAAGCTAGGCTAGAAGACGAGGCGGCACAAGAAGCTATAGCTGTCGATACACGAGACGCAGACGGTAATCCTTTAAATCCGCAAATGCCAACGAGGACCACACCACGCAAACGTGCTCAGTTTGTGTCGGCTGTTCAACGGCCTGCGCCTCTTGATGAATATCGAGCGAGCCGATTACAAGACTCGATGGTCAGACGCTTTCAGCGACAGCGAGGATACGTCGACCCGTCTGCCCCGATATCTAATAGACCTGTCGAGAACTGGCACGGCGAAGGCGTCAAACCTTATTACCTAGATGACTATGCTAATATCGGTATTGGGCTTGGATCCGGTGACGCAATTCCACTGCCTATCTTGGGTGGGCTGTAAAAAAGTATTGCTATAGGTAAAGAACGATGAACCGCATCACAGCAGATTCGTGGTTGGACCCCCTCGCGCTGACCTACACCATTAGGGGCGGGAGCGTAACGGGTGGTAATTGGAGACTAGGACGACGAAAAAAAATGGCGAACGCGTTACACGACGTTGGTGTGTCGCCAGGCACGCTCGTCGACAAACTCGACGAATTACGCGAGAAATATTCTACTGTTGGCCGTGCAGAAGATGCATTCAAGGAATGGTTCCTGGAAACATTCGGCCCAAACGGGGCAAATCTAGTTAGCAACAACCTAGATTGGGGCGCTTTTCAATACCCAGAGGACGTAAGCAACATGGCAGCTGACATACGCCACATTTCAAGTCTTCCGCCCCCATCAGGGAGTACCGCTTTGCCGAGTGGCACTCCAGGTCCGGCAGTGCCGAGTGCTCCGACACCCTCAAAGCTACAGGACCTTGGACCCGTGCCGAGTGCACCGACACCCTCAAAGCTACAGGACCTTGGACCCGTGCCGAGTGCACCGACACCCTCAAAGCTACAGGACCTTGGTGATGCAACAGAATTGGCACCAACGCCTCCGATTACATCCTGGTTCGAACAGGCTGGGAGTGTAGCGGCTGCCATTGGTGCGGCTGCCTTGGACGCACCTAGACGAGCTGGTGAGAGATTGGGCAGAGTTGCTAGACTTGCTGCAGGAGTTGACGCATCAGAGGATCCGGAGCTACCATCGTTCAGTAGCCTTGCACAAACTGGTTTAGATGCCGCTTCGGCCGTCGCTTCGGCCGCCGGTACCCCCCAAGGTTTTGACTACGACTACCGCATGCGCTACCCCTCGTCGGATGATGATGACTTCGACTCAGTTGCAGGAGACGACCCGGTTGTAGGAGCTAATGCGCCAGGCGGGTTATCAGAAGACGAGCAAGCGGCACGAAACAATGCTGCCGCTTCGTTACGAGCACGAATGAATGCACAGGGAAGTATGGGAGCTGATCCCGGAGGCACCAACCATCATCAGCAAGATCTACCCAATGGCGACACATCGGTGCAGCAAATCAACGTCCCGGTGCCGACGAACAGCCGGATGGGCGGCACGATGTCGCAGTGGGGCGTGCAGTCCTACGGCGTCATCCCCGCCAACCCGTACAACGCAGCGCAACTGCGCGAGGCGGCGGTGCGGATGGTCGAGATGTCCGACAGCGCCCACGTGCGCCCCGAGTTCGCGCCGCAGCAGCTGTACTTCGACACGCCCGTGGTCGGCCCCGCGCCGTACCTCGGCGGCGTCTACGCCTGATAAAATCTCGGCCCATGCTAAAAGGATGAGCAGCCAGACTGGTCGCACCGTGTCATTCCAGCTGAGCACCAGCAACGTCGGCGATGCGAGTATGAAGAACGTTCGCGAGGACGGGCAAGGCGTCTACACGCAGACACTGAGCCCGGCGGTGCAGGTGCCGTTCTACGCCAAGCCCGAGGTCGCGCTGTGGTCGCTGAGCTTCGCCAACACGATCGCCAACGTCGACAAAACACTCTACGACAACGACACGATAGTTGCGGGTACTGTACACTTGGAGAATAATTATACGTTTCACATCCCAACGGGTAATTACAGCCTGAGCGACCTCGAGTATGAGATAGCTGTGCAGCTGAAGAGGAACGTAAGTATCTGGTCGGAGATGAACAACGCTGTGCGCGCCGTTAGCGTCTACTTCAGCCCTGATGCGAACAAAAGCGGCTCCGATGCGAATCTGCGCACGGTAACATTACCCGGCCTCGCCGACCCCGCAATCGCGAAACAGTGGTCGAGCATCGACAACGATGCCGCGCCCTTGACCTTTACGGAAATTCAGGGATTGGTGAACCAATACGGCGCCACCGTGAATGAGCGTGGGCCCAAAGCCATTCACCCGGAGATGGGCCCGGTAGCTGGAGAAAACGCATCGCACACTGCCACCCCAGCAGCAGACATGACCGCGTCTCTTAAGCGCTATGTCAAGCCGGTGACGCTGCGGTACAACCCGCAGAGCAATCGCATCGAGTTCATTACAGTGGGACTGCAGATTACCAAAGACAGCACGCTGTTCACGAAAACGCTTGGGTTCAAAGCTGAAGGGGGTTCCCTGCCTGATTATCCGACGACCTCTGAGCCGATGAACGATGCGGTTGTCTTGGACTATAAAGTGTGGAATGCCGCTCAAGGCTGGGTAACTCCGGCTACCCCAATCCCACCAATGGTTCCCGCGGGTACATTTCTCTACGTAGCGAGAACGACGCCTCCGACGGCCGAGAAGGCGGCCAATATCGACAACACGCGCGCGGTCACGCTGCACCTGCCCGGGCTCGCCGCGGGGTCGTACGACCGCGACGGCAAGGAGAGCGGCGCGCAGGTCGCGAGCGTGCCGATCCGAGCCGCGCCCGGCGACAGCGAGTCGTGGGAGGTCACCTCCCCGCTCTTCATGCCCTGCCGCATCGCGGGGAGCAACCTAACGGAGATCAAGTTCTACATGCGAAACGAGACGGGGCAGAAGATCGACCTGCAAGGGGGGCACTTCGAGGCGACGATCGTGCTGCGCTGGCCCGCGCCCGTGGGCGAGGCACCGCCGCCGAGCAGCTTCGCGGCGCGCACGGATCTGGACCGCATCATACAGCCGTGGGCGAAGGCGATGGCATCATAGTTAGCGCCTGCTCTAGTCGTGCACGGCGCCCGACGTCCCGGCACCGGCGGGCATCTTGTGCTGCGCCGCGTCGCGCTGGTCGCGCGCACTGTTGAGTGCCTTGACCGATGTGCCCTTGAATAGATGCGCCTCCAGCCGTTTGGTGGGGTTGTTCTTCTTATTCTTCTTGGCCTTCTCGCCCGCACCCTTGAGCACGTAGGCGCGCTTGTAGCCGGAGCCGTCGACCCCAGCGCCGCCCGGTAGCATCGAGGACTCCATGCCATCGTACGCGTGCAGCGCGGGCGCGAGCTCCTCCTCGCCGTACTTTTTGACCTGGCGCTCGAGCTCCTTGTCTTGCGCGTCGCGGATCAGCAGCGCCGAGACCAGCGCCGGGTCACCGTGCTGCGGCGCCTGCGACAGCTCGTGCATGTCGCCCACGGACATGTTGTCCCAGAAGCTGTTGTAGCCGTAGTCGCCATCTAGTAAGCCAGCAGCGGCGTAGCCTGTCATTTCTTTGCTAAGGGACGTGATTTTTATGTCGCGTAAACGCAAAGGCTATGGAGTTTCCCGACGAACTCGAATTCGAGGGCTACGGGTTCGCTGGCGGCAACTGGTTCGACGACATCGGTCACGACATTAGACATGCCTCGCACAAGTTTGGTACAGATTTTCAGCACGTGCGCTCGAGAGTGCGGCACGGGCTCGCCGACGCTGGTAGATCGGTACGAAAAGCCGGCGACGATGTCGCATGGTGGTATGAAATGGAGGATCTGCCGTCGTTCCTACCTGGTCCGCACAACCAGACCGCAAACACCAATCCAAACTCCGTGATGTACTCGAAGCAGTTGGACGACTACTGCAAGGGTCAGTTTAAGAATTCCACCGATCAGTTAGAGCAACACAACAAACAAGCGTACGCACAGTACAACACTCAACGACAAGCTCGCATAGCGTTTGAGTCAAATATGCAGCACCAAGGCGATGCAGCGCCAGCGATCGCAAGCAGCATGCAAGGCCAACCCGGCAGCGATCCTGGGCTCTCGCCGTACTCATCTGGTCTGGACAGGAAAGAGCAGCTGCAGCAGACGGGAGGGAGCGAAGCCACGGATAAGGCGGCGCAGGTGCTGAAGCACTTGGCGGTGCGGTATGGTCTACCGGCCGCCCAAAGATGGATGGCCAATCAGTACAAGCTTTCTCAATCGGCAGCAAACCCGGCGACGGATCGATACGGCCTTCTGCACGAGGCGAGGTTCATGAAGAATATGTCCGAACCGAACTGGGCATCATATCTCACCGACTACATTGGTATTTCTGGTGGAGACGACGAAGGTCCAAACGCGCCTGGCAGTGGCCTGGATCCAGCTGGCCTCCCGTTAACACTCAAGCAGAGAGTATGTGGGACAAAGAAGTGCCCGGCCTTGGACACATGCCAATCAGCTGCGACAAACTACCTCAACAGCGGCAAGATAAAGACAAACAATGATATACTAAGCAGACTAGCGGCCGATAAGGCCAAATCGGGTGCCGTGGTCGCCGCGAACGTCGCGGCCGCCGCAGCGATTCCCTCCATCGCAGCCGCGTCAGGTCGAAGCTTTGCCGATCCCGGGCTAAATCCGTACAAATAAAAAAATAGGGCGTGTAGTTAAAACATATTAGGCCATGGACGAGCTCGAAAATGATGACACACCCGTGCATGCGAGTGCCAGTAAGCGCCGTGCCGTAGGTGTCATCGGCATCGAAAACCCACAGAAGACCTCGCACGCCGACCCAGCCGAGGGCGCGCACGGCCTGTGCCTGGCCAACCCCTGCCGCGTAGGATTCGTCGGTGGCGTAGGAAGCGGCAAAACCACCACGCTGCTCAACATCCTCGCGCGGTGCGCCGAGTGGAAGCCGTTTGAGCAGATCTACCTAATGGGGCCCACAGGGTGCGTGGAGGACATGAAAAAGGGCGAGTACGGCCTGCTTGATGTCACCACATTGGAGCACTTCCCCAACCTGGACTACTTCTCGGCGCGGCCGGGGCGCTCAGCGATGATCATCGACGACCGCCACCTCGCGGACCTGTCGCGCAAGGGCGTGCCGAGCCAGCGCGAGCTCGCGGATCGCGTCTGCGGCCACCTGTCGAGCCACCACCCCGGTGGGCTGAGCATATTCATCGCCCAGCAGACCATGATCGCGATCCCGCCGTCGGTGCGGCGACTGATGAGCCACTGGTGTCTGTTCCCGAACCGCATCGATCGCGCTGGGCTGCCACACATCGCTAAGTCCGTGATGCTGGAGAAGAACACGCTGGGCACCTGCTGCGACTTCTGCGGCGAGGAGCCCTACTCTTTCCTGCTGATCACTAACGTGCCAGACGGCCGAGCGCGTGTGCGAGTGGACGAGCACCGCGCCGTAAAGGGTCTGATGTAATAATAGTGGATTTATTAGCTAGACCTCCTCTAGGTAATCACGTACGATAAGCTGCTCACCGTAATCTGACTACCTGTCAATCAATGAACCCGTATCCGCCGTGTGAACTAGCAACATCAGCCAACATACTCAAATTACCACCCGAGTCGTAATCGTGGCCGTCGACTTGGCGAAACAATTCGGTCATTCCTTCAACAGATGAGACGTGCACATGCTGACGTACATGTACAGGCCGAGGTCCAAAGATACGTTCTTCGTCATCCGGGTCCAGCATAGAAACTCGCCGTGTCGCCAATGGCCGTGACGCTACATATTGTGGCCTTCTACGGTACACTGCGGAAGTACGATCACGTATATGTCCTGGGTCAAGATAGTTGAATTCGTATTCACTGTCACTGTCGCTCATTTACTATGTGAAAGATATAGTTTCTATAACGGCTATGTAACGGTTGCCAGTAGTTTAGGGGTTATTTTGCCCCTCTCGTCCCCCACCTCTACTCACCCCCCTCTGTTACGTTTCTATAGAAACGTAACAGAGGGATCTGCGGCTCGTGTTTCAGCGGTAGCTATGTTTTCAGCA
>Ga0307985_10002168_pt1 | contig 11044 bp, 7 predicted proteins | sample EllFjometageno80_FD_203155 | JGI IMG/M metagenome (GOLD analysis project Ga0307985, IMG submission 203155) | Marine microbial communities from Ellis Fjord, Antarctic Ocean - #80 | ecosystem: Environmental > Aquatic > Marine > Unclassified | place: Southern Ocean | collected 2014-10-09 | reverse complement strand
CCCCCCCTGCCCAACCCAGTCATGGCCAACATCCCAGCCAGCCTCATGGGCGTCCCCGTGTTCTCCTGGACGGTGAACAATGTGGGCCTGTGGCTGACTGAGTCCCTGAACCAGAAGAAGTACGTGTCCAACTTCAAGAACGCCAACGTGGACGGGTCCGAGCTGTACGAGCTGGAGGAGGAGGACATGGAGGGTCGTCTGGAGATCACTGCGAAGGGGGCTAGGAAGAAGATTTGGGGGGCTATTAAGAAGCTCAAGTTCAGCCAGGCGGCCAAGGAGGCGAATGCGAGCGCGAAGGCGGGGGGCAAGGGCGACGTTGTGATTGAGAAGAAGACCAATGTTGGGAAAAAGAAGAAGAAGAATGTGTTTGGAGTCAATTTGCACGCGGACAAGTTTGAGTACGATTACGGCGTCACGTGCACTTTCTGCCAGGACCCTGAGAAGTACGCGCTGCTGCACTGCACGGGTTGCAAGGATTTCCTGTGCGAGGACTGCGACGCGACAGTGCACCAGCAGGTGAAGAGGAAGAACCACGTGAGGACAGTCATCTCAGAGATGGATATGGATTGGGCGGGGCAGAGGATTCAGGCGTTTGTAAGGTACCTGGGGTGCAGAAATGCGCTAAGGAAAAAGGCTAGGGCGACGTTCGATCGGTTCTACGACCCGACGCAGCGGCGACACTACTACTACAACGTGAACACTGGCAAGGTGCAATGGCACAAGCCGTACTGCCTCAAGAGCGAGGAGGTACGACCCCACTCGCCTTGTTCCCTCATCGACTATGCTATATATACTGACACTCTTTCGCTCGCAGCTCAAGCCGTTCATGACGTACGACGTGGCCGCGTTCAAGATCCAGAACCTGTTCCACGGCCGGAAAGCGCACCACTTGGTCGTGGAGCTGCTGCAGGCGCAATACAACAAGATCTACGACCGCGACACGGGGCACTTCTACTACTTCTACGACGGCATTCTCACCCCCACCCCCACGGACCCGGCGTTCCGCGTCAAGTCGCTTCTCGCGACGCCCGTGCAGTGGAAGAAGCCGCTGATCTTGTTCAGCAAGGACATCAAGATCGTCTTCACGGAGGACCTGGCGGCCCTCAGGATCCAGTTCGCGTTCAGGACAATGAAGGCCAAGCAGTTCATGCGGATTCTAGTGAGGAAGTTCTTCCAGTACTGCTACGACCCAATCACGGGCAAACACTACTACCGGAACACCGTCAACGGGCACTCCATGTGGCGCAAGCCGTTCTCGCTCGGGCGGGAGAAGTGGGACCCGGAGGACGTGAGGGAGTGGGACGTGGACGAAGTCGTCTACTTCTTCAGGAAGTTGGGCTTCAAGAAGTACGGGTACTGCGACGCCATCAAGGACTACTCGGTGGACGGGCTGCTGCTGCTGACGTTCGAGTGGGAGGACTACAACTACCTGGGGATCACGCAGAGCATGCACATCAAGCAAACGCTGCTGCAGCTGCACCGGCGAAAGTGGTTTCACTCGCACATCGACCACCCAGGCGACATTGAGAGGAGGGATCGGCTGAGGCGGCATCACAATGTGGACGCCGCGGCTAGGCTGCTGCAGCGGAAGTACAGGGCTCGGTACGGCAGGGCTCGGTTCAGAGCGCTGCAGGAAGTGATCCGGTTGGGCCGTCAGAAGGCCGACAGGGAGGCCGCCATGCGAGATGGCCAGAACTGGTGGCCTCATCGGGTCAGGGACTTCTCAGGCCTGGATCCCACGATCAAGGTGCAGCACGGCAAGAGGCGAATCTTTCAGACGATCAAGGGGTGGGGCAACTATGAAGGGGACAAGTTCATACCAGGTCCAGAGGCGCTCAGCGACACGCACATCAGTGCCGAGTACGCCATCAAGCTAGACAAGGTGGAGACGAAGTTCACTGGGGGAGACGTAACTGACGCTTTGAACGCCATCGACGTAAGTCAAGACCATATCATGGGCGGCGCGAAGAAGGGGGCGAGCAGCAAGCGGTTCAATTAGCATAATTACTAGGAACGACGCTTGCACGACGAAGAGCTGCGCGAGCGTGTTGGAGATGGTACAGTACAGCAGTCACATACGTTGGGCGTCCATGTCAGAGGCATTTATTGAAGAGTTTTTTCATGGAGAGTGAGTTTCATGGATAGTGAGGAAATTAGGGTTAGGGTCTAACCCAAGACTTTGAGGAAATTAGGGTTATGAGGAGTTGTTTGTTATCTTGGAAGCGCCATCTTGGAAACCTTTCCTCGCCGCCCTCCTACAGTGCCAGTACTTTGCTCTTCGGATCTCTCAAATGCCAACCCCCCGCGTGTTCCTCGGCGCCAACGGTTTCCCGGCCGCGTGCTATAAGCCAATCCTCCAGCAACTCTCAGCAACTGCAGTAGAATACAACCATGCACTTATCCCAGGCAAATTCAGCAACTGGCACCCTTTAGTCGACGCTGTGGTTGCGCAGGTGGAGAAGGCAGCGGGCAGTTCGGGGAAGGTAAACGGCGTCGGACACAGCGCGGGCGGTGCGTTGCTGTGTTGCGCAGCAAGTGTTAGGCCGGACTTGTTTGAGAAGGTTGTCATTGTAGACAGCCCCATGTTCAGTGAGTACAAGCTAGCGTGAGCGCGAACCCTAACCCCCCACGTGCCCCCGCGTGCCCCCCTGACCCCCCTCAGACCCCATGAAGCGAGCCCTGTTCTCCGTGGGGTTCCACCTCCCGGCCGCAATCCTAGAAGCCGGCCACCCCATGATCAAGAGCGCAATGAAGAAGCAGAACTCGTGGTCGTCTCGGGCCGAGGCCATGGAATACTGGACGACCCGCCGCCTGTTCAAGACGTTCGACCCTGCGTTCACCCAGGCCTGGCTCGACGAAGGGTTGGTCGATCAGCCCGATGGTTCGGTGCAGCTAGTGTTCCAGAACTTCCAGGAGGCGCACATGTACAAGACTACGCCGACCGAGACGCCGATTATCGGGGGCAAGAACGGCATTTTAAAACAGTACGACGCCGTTGACGTCAATGGGACGTTCTTGTACTCCAACAGCTACAAGTTCCTGGAGCGAGCAGACGTGGAGTTCCTGAAGGGCAACTTCAAGAACCTTCGCTTCGAGGGGTTCGACGACGAGCACTTCTGGCCGATGACCGACTGCAAGGGGTTTGCTGACAAAGTTGAGCACGTTCTGAAGGACCAGGAGTAGCAATCAAGTAGCAGCAGTTCATCAAAACACAATCATTCTTTCGCCGCTTCTACTGCAGCCACGCTCTCTTTGCTCTCCTCTTTGTTCTCCTCGACGATTGAGGGTTCTTCGAACTCCTCCTCGTAATCGTCGCCCCCCGCCACCACCTCGTCTTTGTCGTTCGTGGCGTCGATAACTTCAACTTCGCCCCCCTCCACCTCCAACACCACCTCCTCCTCCACCTCTCCCTCTCCCTCGTCGAACACCTCGTCCTCGTAGTCCTGCGCCACGGTCTGATCCACCACCACCGCCTCCTCCATCACCTCCTCCTCCACCATCACTGGCGAGCTGCGTCCCACGACGGCGTCCAAGGCGTTGCTGATGGTCTCCTCGGCAACGACGCTGCTCATGGACTCCACCACGCTGGGCTGGTCCGCCACCTCCTCCCCCATCTCCTCGTCGGCTGCCGCTGACAGAAGGCTCTCAAGACTGCCCTCTGCGAAGACTGTCTCCGCCTCCGCCACCGCCGGTTCCTCCACCGCCGGTTCCTCCACCACCTGTTCCTCCACCTTCTCTGGCTCCCTCAGACCGCACTTGATCTCCGCCTCGAACACGAGCGCTTCAATGTACTCGAAGCCGCAGTCCAAGAACCAGCGCCCGCCCTCAAACTCCTTCTTGAGCCCCCCGTAGATGACTCCCAGCTCCTCGCACAAGCTGACGGGCGGGGGGTTCCACCTGGAGTTCGCAATTTCCGCCGTGACCTCATTGACCTTCTTCAGCACGTTCTTCACCAAACTCAACTGCTTCTCCTTGCCCTCGAACAGCTTGACGAACTTCATGATGCCAACAGACCCCCCCGCGCTGATCCGCACGATGCCGGTCCACGTGTCGCAGACCTCGCCGACGAAATGAAGCGCGTCCACGACCTCGCCCTGCTTGAGCATCTCATCGGCCTCCTTCGTGCCGCTTCCGGTGTTCAAGACGTTTATGATTATGCTCAGGTCGCTCGCTTGCTTGAAGTTCCCGGGCCCGCTCGCCTTGTACGCGAGCTTGGCGTCCGCCATCACGGCCAAGCATTGCTCCAGGAGCTCCTGCCTATCCCCCTCTCCTCCCTCCGCCCTCTTCTCGAACAGAGCAAAGGCTTCGCTGACCAAGCCGTCGGCCTCCGCCTCCTTCTTCCGGCCGTCGATGTCCTTCTGGATCATGCTAATGCCCGCCTTCGTCAGACTGACACCGCTCCACTCAAAGCACACCTTGGCCTCGTCCAGCAGCGTCTGAGCCTTGACGAAGTCCTTGTCTCTGTGCAAGATGCTGCCCGCGCTCTGCTTCAAGTCCTCGCCCTTCTTCATCGCGACGTCCTTCACCTTCACCTTGGGCTCGATGCCCTCGACCTCGCTCATCTTGCGTGGATCGGCGGTCAGGTTGAAACAGGCGTGGGCGTCGGTCATCAACTGGCAAGCGCGGTCCCAGTCGCAGTTCTTCAACGCATCGGGATACTTCGTCATGATCAAGTCGCCTTGCACTCTCTTCTCGAAACGCTGCAGCATGATGCCCCTCTGCTCGTCCAACGCAACCTTGAAGTCCTCTAAGCCGCCGAGCGCCTTCGCGTGCGCCTTTTCGAAGTCCTTCTTCTCCCAAAGCGCCCTCGCTTGGCTCTCGCGCAGTTGCCCGTGAGCCCGTGCCTTGAGCAGCATCGCCTCGTTCGTCTTCTCCTCGTCTCCGCTCGCCTTGAAGTCGTCGATGCTCTGCTCGAGCGTCAAAATCGCGAAGCTGTACTTGTCATCCTCCAACGCTCCCGTGGCCTTGTCCAACTTGGTCTGCCCAAACCAGTGGCTCTCCTTCCGCTTGACCTCCGCGATGTACCCCTCGAGACCCTCGATCTTGCCGCTAATCTTGGACCAGTCGATGTACTTGCTCACCCACTGGTAGCTCTCCATCGCCTTCTCGCAGCACTTCTTGGCGTCGACGAAGTTCTCTTCGTTAATGTACCCCTCAGCCTCCTTGATGTCTTCCTCTCCGCTGGTTAGAGCCCTCTCAATGACCGTATCAGCCGCGCTCTTCTGGCCGAAGATGAGCGCATCGAGATCCCGGATCGTCTTGGGCTGCAGCGACGTGATCTCCGCCAGCATCGCCTTGCAGTTGCTCATGAACACCTTGCCGTCCTCAAACTGCTTAGAGTCAATCGCGTTGAAGTACGCCTGCCCGCTCTCAACCAGCTGCAGCAGGGTGCTCGTCTTGCGCACCCGAACGTCGTCCTCGCTCGTCAACCCCAATTTGGCGTACGTTTTGCGCGCCTCCTCGATCATCAGCCGCGCCTCGACGAACAGCTCGGATCTCACGAGCGTCCCGAGCTTGTCCAAGTTCTCGTCCGCCCTCAAGCACAGCTCCATGTCCTCCAGCTTGGCCATCTTGACCCCGTCCCTGCAGACGTTGTACAAGTTGATGACGTTGTCCTGAGCGGGAAAGCTGTGTGTTAGTTTCATAGCAAGCTTTGACCAGCGCGTGGGCGCTCGCGTTCGCCTCCTTCCGTCCTTCCTCACCTGAAGCTCCAGACCGAAGCTCGGGTCGTCCTCCTCGTTCGACGATATGATCTCCGCCGCCCTGCCCATCAGCTCCTGATACGTCGCCTGCGCCTCGCTGAACATCGCCTTGGCCCTCTTGAGCATCTCATGACTCTTGATTCTATCGTGGTCGTCCAGCACCGCCATTGCCGCCTCCATGAGCTCGTCCCCCTTCCACCGCTTCTCAGCCATCTTGATGACGCTGAAGATGTCCTCAATGCTATCCGTCGAGTTACCGCACCACATCAAACACTCCCTCGCCTTCATCGCAAGAGTCCTCGCTGTTGCCAAATCCCTCGTCTCAATAAGCGTCAGCGACTGACTCTTGTAACTCTCCGCATCCTTCAACGCCGCCTTCAGCACCACGCTCTCCGGCTCTCCAACAAGCTCAATCCTCTTATCGTCCCCCGCCTTCCTATAAAGCTCCAAACACTCACTCCCGTACTTCTGCGCGCCGTCATAATCCCCGTTCTGCAGGCAGTTGTCGAACTTACTCAGAACCGCGTCCCCCTCACAGCACATGAGCGTCGCCTCCGTCGCCTTGAACTTGTCCTCGTTTGCCCCCTTCTTGTAGAACCTCATCGCCTCCTTCAGCTCCTTCATCGCCTCCTTGGCATCCCCCTGCTCCATGATCTTCTTCATCGCCCCGTCCATCTTCAAATCCCCCTGCGTATTAAACCTCAGCATCGTCGCCTCTACCGCTTTCTCCCCAAACCCATGCCTCTCGAAGATCCCCTTCGCCTCATCCAGCGCCTCAAACGCCACAGACGCATCCCCTTCCTTCTCTTTCACGTAAAACGCCTCCATCGCCCTCCCCGCAGCCAACAGCGCGTTCGCAGTCGTCACCTGACGCACAATCCCCGCGAGCTCCGTAAGCGCCGCGCCAGCCTCCCGAACGTCGACCGAGAACGTCTCACGCCCCGTCAACTGGAACGTCGAATTGAACCGCGTAACAAGGTCAACGCAAACCTTGGTCTCCGGGATGTTCTTCATCTGTGAGTCCTCGACGTCAAGATTCAGCTCCTGCTCGTCACACTCAAAGCTCTCCTTCTTCAACTGATCCCCCAATATCCCCCTCCTGCTAACCACCCACTCATAACACTTCCTCCCCTTGCCCGCCCTCTCCCTCGCCCCCTCCAACCCCCCCTCCTTCAGATGCTTCTTCGCCATAGTCACAAACCTCGCTCCATCCTGCATCGCCAGCGCCGCAATGACCGTGACGCTCGGCAAGTTGCAGTTGAGTACCGTCGCCACCAACGAGTTCAAGTCGGGCCCCACGCTCTGACTATGCGTGATCACAGGCAGCGTCGCCGTGCTCAAATACAAGCACTTCCGCACTTGAACCAGCGCCTCGCACGCGTCATTGTACTCCTTCCGCTCCAAACAGTGCGCGAGATTGTACCACGCGACGTCGCACGCACGAAGGCTCGCGAGGCACTTCCTCATGCGACGCACTACGACGGAACCTTCGCTGTCGTACGCGGCCTTGTATGCGCCGTCCGCGGCCGAGAGCAGCTTCAGCAGCGTCGGATAGTCCTTGTAGACAACAGGCTTGAGTTGTGCCGCAATCTTCTCCAAGTGTGCGTCCCCGACCGCCGCGTTTCCCGACAAAGTAATGTGCTCGAACAACGACGCGAGGCCGGACTCGTCGTCGGGCACGTTGCCGAACTTGAAGCAAACGGTGGCGTCCTCTCCCATGACCCTCGCCTCGTCGTACCTTCGCTCGTCGAGCAGCGCGATGGCGCACGCGCGCGAATTCTTCCCGTCGACGATGGCGTAGTTGCGCACGAAGGCGAGGGGGGAGCGGAGCGCTATATAGATGCGCCGACTGGCTTCGATGTTCGCCGCAGTCGTCAGCGGCATCGAGCGGGACGTCTCCGTGACCCCAGCGAGGACCTTGAAGTGGAACAACGCCTCGGACACGTGCACGACGCACTGGTCGTAGTCGCGTGATTGGCGCGCTTGGCGAGCGAGGGTCATGGCGGTGTCGCCTTTGATCTTGACGTGGCACGAGTTCACGGTGGCGATGGCGGCCGGGTCGCACGCGATCTGGTACTGGCGGCGGGCGGCGGCGAGGATAGTAAGGGCTGGGGATGCGGTCTGGACCGACTCGCCAGGGGATACGGGGTTGTTGGTGGGTTGGTGGGTTGGGGCTAAGGAGGAAGAGGGCGCGTCGGGTGCTGTCTTGGGCAGGGGCGGAACGGGCGTGATCTCCGCTGGGTTGGTGGTGGGAGTCAAGGCCTGGAAGGAATGGGTTAGGAATGGGCAGGAATGGGTGTCGCATGGTTGGATCGTCTTGGCAGGCAGCAGAGTAACAGTGACATCCTTGCAACAACAGGGCCCATGCGGCCTTGCACCACGCTCGCTCAATCCTCTCTCCTTCATCCACTTACCTTCGGAAGTTGCGACATGTAAAAGTGTCCCTTCAGTAAAGCCTCTCTCCGGGTCCTCGCTAGCTTGAACTCGGCGCGGGCGATGGTTTCGGTGTCAGTGCTCGACGTGGGAGGGTGCGTGGTCACCGGGAGTACGGCCATGTGGGGTTGCGTGATGACGGTGGGTACGTGGTGGGATAGGGCTGGATGGGAGATTGTGTGGCCGTACTTGGTCATTTTTCGGAGCTTCTTGGCGGTCATTATGTCGTGGGCGGAGGGGCGGAAGGGGGAGGCTGCGCTGTTGTGGGCGGGCGCTGGTTTCTTCTTGCGGGCGGCTTTGGTGGTGGGCATGGCGTCAGCGGGTGTCTTGCCAACATCTGTGCCAGGGGCTCCAGGTGGTCCTGTGACAGGGGGGAGGGAACGGGGGGAGGCTCCGTTGGAAGCTCGGGTTGCTGAGGGCGGGGGGACCAGCGGGGCTGGGGTGGTGGCGCTCATTGGACGCGTGTATGTGTAAAAGGGCGGAGCGGTGGGGAGCGGCTGGAGGGTAGGCAGAGAGTGTCGCTTGCGTTGGTAACGCCTGCGTTGGTTTGGGAGTGAAACCATCGCGAGCCCGGTCCACCTCTCCAAGCGCCCTAACCCTAACCTTGTCTAAGCGTAACAACCCCTCGCAATTTGTTCCGTAATTTGACGCCGTTTCGAGAATTCGCCGTCTTGTTTCACGTCATTGATATCTCCCAATTGCGCCACACGCTAACACTTCTCTTGCGCGCGCGCTCGAATTTGCGTGTCCTCGGCGCATGCCACACTGCTTAGTGTGTTCCCATTTCAATCAAAACTTGATCAAAACTGCCGCATCATGATGGGTTGGCACTTACTTGATATATTTGTTGCCTCAGAACATCGTTACGCCGCCTTTCGGAAAGCACTGAAAAGACATGGAGAATGACAATACTGCCACGCCTGCCGCGGCCAAAGGTACGTTTAACCATGCTCAGTCAAGTGGCTGCACACGACTGTAGACAAAATGACATACTATGCAACTTCAGACCCCGGCCCTACTTCTATCTCCCCTCACATCTCCCCTCAAATCTCCAAATCTAATGCCGCCACCCACCCAGCCCCATCCGCTCTCAAGAGCTTTCTCTCCGGCGGAATCGGTGGCATGTCCTCCACCCTCGTCGGCCACCCTGTAGACTTAGTAAAGGTCCGGGTCCAAACAATGAAGTTAGCTCCCGGCGAGCTCCCACCCGGCACCGTTAACATGCTCAAGGAGACCATGAAAAAGGAAGGAATCAGGGGTGTGTACCGCGGCGTCTCAGCGCCCATGACCGCCATCGCTCCCATCTACGCCACCTGTTTCTGGGGCTACGACATGGGTCAACGCCTCGTCCGTTCCGTCTACTCAATGCCAAACACCGGCGATGGCAGTCAGTTCACGCTCGCACAAACCTGCTTCGCGGGCGGCTTCTCGGCGATTCCGACCACGGCGCTCATGGCCCCGTCCGAGCGCATCAAGTGCTTGTTGCAGGTTCAAGCTGGGCAGGCTGGGCCGCCAAAGTATTCAGGGATGCTGGACTGTGGCATGCAGGTAAGTCCCGGAGGAGCGAAAGGCAGCTTGGCCACATGTGAGAGCCCCTGTCCACACGTCAACCCATTTTTAACCAGCTTCTGCCTCCTAGCTCTTCAAGGAGGGCGGCATCCGAAGCGTATACCGCGGCACGGCCGCCACTCTAATGCGCGACGTCCCAGGTTCCATAGCGTGGTTCGGCGCTTACGAGATCGTTAAGGCGGAGATCTCCCGAGCAACCAACACCCCCTCCGACCAACTCAACCCTCTCATCGTCATGTTCGCCGGCGGCTGCGCCGGCATCGCGAACTGGTGCGTCTCCATCCCCCCCGACGTCATCAAGTCCCGCTACCAAACAGCGCCCGAGGGCAAGTACAGCGGCATGGGCGAGGTCCTCACCGTGCTCCTCAAGGAGGAGGGCGTAGGCGGCCTGTTCAAGGGCATCGGCCCCGCCATGCTCCGTGCGTTCCCCGCCAACGCGGCGGCGTTCCTCGGCATGGAGAGCGCCAAATCGTTGCTACAGTTCATGGATTAAGTAAGCAAGCACTTGAGTTGACTAACAAGTGGGGAAGAAGTGCGAGTACTAGGTTATACTGGCTCGCACCTACGTTATACTGGCTGGCACAAGTCAATGGCTCTGTCATGGCTGCGCCATTGACTTCCCTTTCTCTACTCGCTCTCGCACGCTCCGATCGTCATCGACAATAACTCCTCCCATCCCCTTCTGCCGCAGCTCCCCCATGCACTCTTGTCCTCCACCGCCGCAGAAAGCGCCCCCCTCCTCAGTCTTGCACGCCTCGCACAGCAGTATGAGGACGCGACATTTGTCACACCTAGTCTCTTTCCCGTCGTTGTGCCCCTTACCGTGGTCGTAGTCGTCGTGCAACCGCGAGCACAGCACGCAGACGCCAACGGTCGGAAGCGACGACGAGATCTGAGGATCGTACCGGCGAGGATCAAACACGAAGTTCTTGCCGAGGAAGTGGGACGATCCACTCTGCTTGCCAGTGACGCCCGCAGATGCCTCCTCCTGCCCAAACTCCTCCAAGTACTTGCAAATCCCCCCCTCCAGCAGATTCACGCTCGCCACCTGCTCCCCCCCCGGCCCTTTCCACGCCGCCATCGCCTCCTTCATCGTGTCGCACCTCACGCCGCCCGTGCAGTACATGAACACATGCTTCCCCCCAATGTCCTCCTTGATCTCGCTCATGTACTGCTGGTTCAAGTCCGCGAACTTGCGAACCGTGGGCCGGAGCGTGGGCATTAAGGGGGACGTGAAGAGACCGATGGCCGACTCGTATAAGTTGCGGGTGTCGAGCAATACGGCGGAGGGGGGGGGGTTGGAGAGCAAGGCGTGCCATGAGGATGGAGAGAGGCGAGAG
>Ga0307985_10002167_pt1 | contig 11045 bp, 16 predicted proteins | sample EllFjometageno80_FD_203155 | JGI IMG/M metagenome (GOLD analysis project Ga0307985, IMG submission 203155) | Marine microbial communities from Ellis Fjord, Antarctic Ocean - #80 | ecosystem: Environmental > Aquatic > Marine > Unclassified | place: Southern Ocean | collected 2014-10-09 | reverse complement strand
ACCGATCCGCGGCCGTGTCCGTGCAAAGATGCCCCCAGAATGTCTACAGGGTTTGGGATAAGTCAAATAGACTCATTTTCAACCCTAATTTTCCTCAAAGTCTAGGGTATTTTGGGTTAGCCTAACCCTTAACCCTAATTTCCTCACCTTGAAAATGATAACCCTAATCTCCTCACCATCCACTTTTTTGATGTAAACACTTTTGTAGTTTTGCTTAACGCCAGCTGCTTGGTACGCACCGCTTCCCTCCTTACTGTCACTGCTACTCCGTGAAAAACAGAGCTCCCTCATCCACCACCTACCCCCGCGGCCCCGGTCGCACCCGAGAACTCATCGCGGCAGTCAGTCGCTTCATAGTCGCACTATCCATGGTAACACGTGTTTCAATAAATGCCTCTTGACATAGTTAGCGTTGAGAGTAATCAATTATTACTACCTCCATTAATCCACCCGGCGGCGGTTCAGTGCGACCGCAGTCGGCGGCCGCTGGGGTATCGCCAGAGTGGAGTGTGGAAGAGAAATTACAATACAGCTTGATTAACTAGATCGTGCCCTACTCATGCCTCGAAAACAACCTCCACCACCACCTCGTCGCCCTTGCACGTCAACTCCCGCACGATGAACACCTTCTCTAGCGCAAACTTGCCACTCTCAAGCCCCCTCCCCCCCCCCTGCTGGTCTAGCTTGAAATCCTCGCTGACCATGACAACTACCTTTCTCAGGCAATCCTCCAAGCGCCCCACGCCGACCTTGTCCTCGACAATTTCGGCCACCTTGCCAACAACAGCGCTCAATCCCCCCACCCCCACTCGCTCCCTGTAAACCCTCGTCACTTCGCCGCTCGCCCCGACGCGCAAGTGACTGCTGCCTTCATTAGTGTCGCCGTCAAGCCAACTAAAATGAACAGCAAACCAGAACCCCGCAGCAATGCCAACCCCAACACATCCGCCAACCATGAGCCCAAACAAGAAGAAGTCCCCGTTCCTCTTCATTTTGTCCTCAAGCTTGTTCTGAACCTCATCTAGCTTGTTCTCGAGGATGGCGGTGGGATCGTTGAATGCCAACCGATCGCGCAAGGCAGTGGGACTCAGAGTAGAGTTTATCCTGGTGAAGATGTTATGTTTCGTGTTTAGTCTCGGTGGAGCAGGAAGCGCGAATTCGGTGGGGGGGGGAGCAGTCGTTGAGGTCATGGCGATCGAGCCTGGTAGAGCGCGTCACTGAGTTGAGACTGGTTGGAGGCGAGAGGATTTCGAGAGGATGGAATTGTGGGTTGCCTGGAATTGGAAGTTCAGGGATTTGGGAGGCGGAGTTGAAATTTGGGGGTATGCGAAATCGCACATGCCCGCCATCGTACTCGATGGCGGCGGTCGACAGCTTACTGGGACCCCCGTACCACCCCCTTGAATATCTGTAAGTAGCAAGGCTATTTTTTAACGGTGCGCCCCCCCGCAAAAACATCCACCAGAAATGTGGGATGTTTTGAGATTGTTTTTGACAGGTTTTCTGTGTTTTTTCTGTGGTTGGAGGGGGGCTACGAGCGGTAATTTACTACCAACCGAGTTGACAACAAAGCATCGAGCTCATTACTATCTACACTGCAGTGAGCCGCGGGGGTTGTGGAATTTTCGGGCGGCGGCCACCTGCTCCCTCTCGTCTCGTGATAACAGGCACTATCAAGCACGTCGAGGTCGTGTCCAGCAACATTCACGCGCTCCCCACTGCTATACCTCGCTCCAAAGTCATCAATCAGCCGAACAACCCCATCTGCGGCCTTGCGGTCGATAATATAGGGAGGTGAGGTCCTTTCCGCTACGTGGCAGCCCCAGTCGCACCAACAATGCGGCAATTAGCGAACTTGGACTCGCCCAAAAAGCGCTGGAGCTCGTTAGCATCGCTAAAATACACGGAATTCAGCTGGCTCATAGTCGCGGGTGGTAGTGTGATAATATGCCGCACATTCCCGATCGCGCCACCTGTCCACGTGTTGTCGAAAGCGTCGGCGCCGTGGCCTGCTGAAGAGAAAAGGGGTGTTTGGTCAGTACATGTATGCCACCGTCCCGCTACCAAGATTGTACCGCTGTACCCTTCCGCCCCTCCGATTTTGCTCCATATATTTATACCTCGCCGCCCCGATAGCTAAACCCGCCTTTCACACCGCGATTGTGCCCTTCACCGCCGAAAACACCATATGAGGGCATCATGAGCGGACTGTCTGGCTGTTTGCCCTTGTTTCTCGGGACCATGATCATGGACTTGGCGCTACTGAGTGCAATCCGCTAAGGGAATGGTACCATCGGCTAGGACAAGAAGAACGAGGCAGACGACATGCTTGCGGCGGCCATAATTCCCCTCCCACCCCTTTCTGGCGCAGACAAATATCTTGCATCCGCTAGCTCCACGCCCTCCACCTCTCCACCCCCGCCCCTCCCCAGAGCGCATGTCCAACACCAATTTTGCAACGACCTCCGCCTCCTCATGGTCTTTGATCGACCCGTCGTCCTTAAAGGGGTGAAACAAGAAGGCCGGCAACTTCAGCCTATCCGATCGAGGACTGATTGCAAAGAAGAAGAAGCAGACGAGCGGGGGGAACTGCCTCTTTGCGTTCGAGAGCCCCAGCAGCCCCGTGGCTTTCAACACGTCGAAAGTCCTCGCTGAGTATAGCAACGAGAACAGCATCGTTGACGATATGATGAGGGCATCGGAGGCTACGGTGGGCAAGAAGCGCGAGATGTCCGCTTCGTGACGATATGATGAGGGCAGCGGAGGCTACGGTGGGCAAGAAGAGCGAGATGTCCGCTTCGGAGAGCAGCGGCGAGGGGGCGAGTAAGAAGTAGGAGAGGCAGCAGCGAGGGGGTGGTGAAAGTCGAATAATGCACGTCTCGATTACAAGTTCACAACATCTGACAACGAATCAGCGCCTTCTCTAGCGGGCGCGCCTTCGACACAGCTCGCACCCTCTCTCGCGGGCGCGTCTTCGACACTAACTCGCGGATCATCGACGGATCATAGACGCCACGCGCACTGTTGACGCACCGGTCGTCAGGCCATCACCGCACTTGATCTGGTCTGTGAACATTGTCTGCAAGGCCGTGAAGCCACTCGGCACTTGCCTGCACATATCTGTCGCATCATGGCCACGATCCTCCTCCCTCTCCTCTCCCTCCTCCCTTCTCCCCTCGTCGCCGGCGCCTTAACCCTCACCCTACTGCTGCTGCCACTATTACTACTATTTGTCGCCCTGAAGACACTCCACTCCCACCTGCTGCTCAACTCCCTGCCTCTGGTCACCCGAATCCACTACCCCCCCTTCCTCCTCTCTCTTTCCCCCGCTCTTCGAACGGACATCCCCTCCCATACCCTCCACACCTCGACCTACTTCACCAAACCCCTGCTACATATCCCCTCCATTGACGCTGCCCTCAATGTCCTCACAGCGACCAGCCACGCAACTGGCGTACTCAAGCTCTCCGGCTATGACAACTTCAAGGCGTTCACAAAAGCTTCAGTCTTCACTGACGATGAGCACTGGAAAGTGAAGCGGCACACACTCCTCAAGACCGTCTTTGCGAGGCCCAATGACCTGCCCACCAAGCTGGAGGATGCTGTACAGGTTGGGCTGGAGACCCTTGACCGGCTGCTGCGCGAGCGCTCGAGTGCCCCGGCAAATCTAGTGCCTATCTACCAACAATCGACGTTTCAGATAACACACACTTACCTCCTCGGCCATCCCTTCGCAACGCCCCCCGCCACGCTACCTCCTCTCACAACCTTCCTCGCCGCCCTCACCCGCCTCCGCCTCCTCGTGCTGCTCCAAGCGCGCACGTTTTCCTTCACCGTCCTGCCCGCCTTCCTTCACAAACGTCTCGCGCGATACGGCCGAGAGATTAGCCACCTCACGACGACCATCACGGTGCCCTACGCGAGGCACGTGCTGCAAACAACGCCCGCCACGTCAAGGCTAGGGTGCTACATCGCCGCCGTCACCCCGCTCCTACCGCCTCTTCACGTGCAAGACTACTTAGTGAGCGAGGTGACAACTCTTTTATTTGCGGGGCTAGACACGTCGAGCGGTACGCTCTCCTTCGCGTCGAGGCATCTCCTCGACCATGCGGTGACGAATCCAAGGTGAGCTGCTGGCGAGTCGAGCGAATCGCGCGGCAAGGCCTGCCCTCTGGATCCCGAATGGCGCCTTTGCGCGAGCCGTGAGTTTGCTGCGACAAGCATCGCACGACTGGGCGAGACCACGAGTGAGAGAACAGCGCGTTCTGAGCCGCGAGCGAATGGCGCATTGAACGACAGAATCGCGCGCTCCCGGTTGCTCAATAAACCAGAGCGGCGCGTTCCGATCCTCTCGGTTCCTGAATCTCGCTCCCTAAGAGCCGCTGAATCCCCGCGACATCACCTGCAGTAAATTCGCTCCCAAGCCGCCGCCTTTGCTCGCCTCTCGTTTCCGCGCTCCCACCTCCCAACTATCCCTCTTCTCTCACCGTCGGCTCGCCAGTGCCTTCATCAAGGAGACCATGCGCTTGACGCCGGTCGCAGAGTTCATTATGCGCCCAGTGGTGACTCCGGTGTCGCTGGCAAAGATCTCCCCCGATTTCCTTCCCTCGCCCGCCCCGCTGACCATTCCCGCCGGAGTACTGGCCGTGATCAGCATCAAGGACATACACACCAACCCGGCTTACTACAGCAGTCCGCTCCAGTTCATCCCGAGCCGGTGGGACGCGCAGCCCCACCTCGTCAAGGACGCGCGGGCGTTCATGCCGTTTGGGGCCGGCAGCAGAGGCTGCATAGGGAGCGTTCTTGGGAGGACGATTGTGGAGAGGTGAGAGAGAATAAAAGAGCGCGAAAGCGCCCACACATGCTCCGTGAGGCGCCGCGAGCGAGGATCGCCCACGCACGCACACGCGCACGCACACACGCACACACGCACACACGCACACACGCACACTCACGCACACACGCACACTCACGCACACACACACCGCTGTGCGAACAACTCAGAACGCGCTGTTCGCTCGTTTGTCCGTCGCCAAAAACGCGCCGTTCAATGCCTGGGGAGGCCGTGAAGCGTGTGTGTTCGCGCAGCACGGTTTGAGACGGCGGTCGTTCCTCGCCCCACTTCTCGCATCGCTCTACCTCCGCTCTACTCCCGTTCTGCTTTCACTCGCACTTCGCTGAGGTGCTCGCCTAACACTCGCTCGTCGTCGTACCATAGCGTATTCAATCATGTTCTCGACCATTACATATTCGAGGGGAAAGCAGACGCGGCCGTCAGCAGAGGGTTCACAACTCTGCCCGTGAGCGTGTTGGTGAGCGTGAGGCGAAGAGAGGCCGGAGATCCTTCGATGAGGCAAGCCGAGTGCAGGTGAGGCGCGTCGATCGGCGAATGAGGCGCGTCGATCGGCGAAACAAATGCTCAGAACAAGCGGATCACGAGCGCGCGTTGCTGAGAGCACGAGGCCTGCGTGTCTGCGCTGAACGGCCGGCGAGGAGTACGGCTCGCACAAAGCGAGCGGCTCTAGCGAGCTGGTTGCGCACAGCTGACCTCGTCCCCTCCTTGCTCACGCACACTGCACGCGTGCGTGAGTGTGTGTCGCTTAGCTCGTGCAGGTGATCCAAGCAGTAGGCGGCGAGTCCGTTCCGTCCTGGCCTCGGTAACGTCAGGAGCCCGGGCGTGCACCAGGGAGTCCATCGGAAACGGCGAGACCTCATGGCTGCGTCGCGGAAGGCGTCCGAGGGCGGCTCGGTGCTAGACCTCCCCGTCAGTCCCCCCATACAAGTCGTGTACGTGTGTACTGCTCATTGGTACATTGTAGGAGCTGAAACGCGTGTGACAAGACTAATTAAAATCGCCACTGGGCTGTTTCTGCCACCCACCCTCTCCTCCTCCCCGCCTTGCATAAGGCTAGCTCTACTTCTTCTTCAACAGCAGAAGCCCGTCCACTGCCTCGGACTCCCAGACCAATCTCAGCCCCCCTTTGACTCCCCCCGGCCCCATTCTTCCGTTGCCGCGCGTGCGAATCTTTCCCCCTCCGACCGCTGGGATGGCGTGGCGCTTCTGGTGCGTAGTCACGGCGCCCTTGTACACGGACTTGTACGAGCAACCCGGCCAGGGGCAGAGGTGAGTTTTCTTCTGTGCAGGGCTTGGGGTGTGGGCGGGGCTGCTGAAGCCGTTGGTGGGGGAGCTGAAGGTGGCGGGCTTGTGGAGGGGAGTCGCTGGTGGGGTGACAATGGCTGAGTGGCTGGAGTGCGTTGTGGCGCTGTGGAAGAGCGGACCCGATTCGTTTTTAGAAGCACTTGTGAAGCAGTGGGGTGTGGCGGGCTTGGGGGCGGGGGATGTGAAACTGTGTGCTGCGGACATGAAGGGGGGAAAGGTCATGCGGCGGTCGGTGTTTCTGAAGGGTGTGGGAGGCTCTAGGAGAGGCCGTGTGCAGGGGTGAAGTTGGGTGATTGATTGTGCGGGAAGTCAACCCCGGGAAGATGTGGGAAGATGTGTCTTGGATCGATGGTCGGAGCAAGGGGGGTGGCGCGCCGCTTGGGTACACAATTAAGGAAGATAGATGAGTCCGTGCGTGTCGGGAAAAGACGATAGGGATTCAAGCGGAAGTTTTGGACCCCGTTACGACTAGGGGGGGGGGGGCACACCCTGCCACAGACGCACCACGACAGGCAATGATTGAACAAGGGGGACGTGAACCGGGGGGGGAGGGGAAGGGGGCGCCACACACGAGGGGGGGTTGGGGTCGACAAGAGTAGTCATCTCCTCCTCGGGTTCCATGGCCTCTACCTGCCATAGAAAGTGATTCTGGCCTCTCATTCTCAGTCAGCTCCACTGTACGCCCGCCCGGCCATCCGCCATTCCAAGCTTCTTACCGTGTCCACTGGACCCCCAACCATCTCTGGCATGTTTCATTTGACCGTCGGGCGCTTCATTACCCCTCTCCCGGGCCTCCTCGCCCTAATTCTCGCTCCTTCTGCCCCCCCTCTGCCCTCCCCTCGTCCCTGCCACCACAGAAAGCACTGTCTCAATTTCTCATGTGGCTTATTGAGAGTTTATTGAGAGTTAACCTTGTTCGCGCTGTGTGTGTGGCCTCACCTCCACGCTTCCCCTCAACATTCATCTTAACCCCCTCTCTGACCCTCTCTCCCCCCAGTTTGTGTCGTAGTTACAGAACCCCCCCAACTTTCTAATCATGATGTTTGTTACTGGACTTTCCGAGGCGCCCATCGCCATCGCCACCACCGAGGGCATGACCGTCGAGAGCCTCAAGCTCGCCATTGAGAACCAGACCTTTGCGCCTGCCTCTCAGTTCACCCTGGCCCACAACGGCGCCGCCCTCACCGGAACTCTCTCCCTCGAGGAGGGCTCCTCCGTCGAGGCCCTCGTCTTCGTCGACGCTGGCATGCGTGCCAAGTGGCGCAAGAAGCGCATGCGCAGGCTGCGCCGCAAGCGCCGTAAGATGCGCCAGCGCGCCAGATAAACAGTTACTTACTTTACCCTTCTGGGTAGTAGGTGCTGTTTGGTTTAGGTTCGTGGTTAGGTGTTGATGAGAGTGCCACTGTTGAGTAATATGCAGCTTTTTTGACAACAACACTTCAGCTACTAGAACATTTCGCTTCAGCTACGAGCACACTGTCAGCAGCCATTAGCTGCAATCAGCTGCGAGAGACGAGCATGTCTTCGCGTCGCGTGCTTGTATCCCTAAGAGTTTGGAGGGAGATTCAGGGACACGCTGTTCGTCTCTCATCTACTCGTCTACATGGTACTCGTGCACTGGTTGTGTTTCTGCTGATGTCAAATCTATGCACAAATACTGTATCTATGTGTAGGGGCAAAGACCTTCTCACCGCGATGAACAGCAGTACTCTGGGCATCCAGTTTTTCGTCACGTCGCTAGCAGGCGGCCTTGGTGAGCGTCCAGCGCGATCGCCCCCTTTAACTTCTTTTGCGCGTTCGTCAACCACTCACCCATACAACACCCAGCTGTTAGAGGGCTTACAAGAAGGCTGAGCAGGTGAGTGAGAAAGGAGCGTGTGCAGCCCTGTTAGGGTTCGTCATGTCAACCCCAGCAGTCGCATGTTGCGTTCGCTAGCAAACTGACTTCACGTCCTACTCCCCTTATTGTGCACATTATCTCCACTTCCTTTTTCACACATGCACGATCTCATAGCTACACTCTGCCCAAGGTCTGGCAAGCGAAGCCAGCCCTCGGCGCCTTCGCCGCCATCAACGCGCCCACTGCCGGCCCCCGAAAGGAGCTGGCGCTGCCGGTCGGCAAGCATCCCTTCCAGCTCTATTCCCTTGGCACACCGAACGGAGTCAAGGTCACCATCCTTCTCGAGGAACTGTGCGACAAGTACAGCAAGTTCGAGTATGACGCGTGGCTCCTGAAAATCAACGGCGATCAGTTCGGCGATGAATTCGTCTCGATTAATCCCAACAGCAAGATCCCTGCGGCAGGTAAGCACGCTATGAACGTTCGTGAAGCCGAGCGAACGACCGGCGCACGACCGTGAGCTCCAGAACGCGCCAATCGTGCCACGCGAACAGCTGCCTAAGGGAGTCTGTGAGCGTTGATGGGTGGCTTGGAGGTGGGCGGGAGGAGGTTCTTTGTTTACACACGTGCATGGGCCGCCCCCTTTGTTCACACACCGCCCCCTTTGTTCACACCGCCGCCTTCTTAGTGGACCACACTGATGGCGAGAAGCCCGTCCGCCTCTTCGAGAGCGCGTCGATCATGCTTTATTTGTGCGAGAAGTACGACACGCAGAAGCACTTCCTCCCTGACGACCGCCGCACGGAGATTCTCAACTGGCTGTTCTGGCTGCAAGGCTCCGCGCCCTTTGTGGGCGGCGGCTTTGGCCACTTCTACAACTATGCGCCGTACAAGATCGAGTACGCCATTGATCGCTACAGCATGGAGACCAAGCGGTTGCTCGACGTGCTGGACCGGAGGCTCGGGGGATCCGAGGACGGGCCGTTCTCGGGGGGGGCGTATCTTGTCGGAAACTCGTGCACGCTGGCAGACATGGCGGTCTGGCCATGGTGAGGAAGCGAGAGCGACGCGAAAAGCGCGAGCGAGTCGCCGAGAGCCGCTCGCGAATGATGCTTTTAGGGTCGCTTGTTGCGTGCGCCCCCCTTCCCCCCCTTCCCCTCCTAACCCCCTCCCCTGCAGGTTCGGCGCCCTCGCGCTTGGAAAGTTGTACCCCGCTAGCGACGAGTTCCTGAACGTCAAGCAATACACGCACGTGTGCAAGTGGGCCGAGCTCATGAACGAGAGAGATGCGGTGGTGAGGGGCCGCAAGGTGAACCGGCCATTCGGGGCGGAGAGCGAGCAGCTGCTGGAGAGGCACGACAGGAGCGATTTCGAGCTGAGGACGCAGGACAAGATTGCCAAATAGGAACGGCTCAATAACAAGACCCATTGATTCATTTACAGCGCACCCAAGACGTACTCGAGCACGTCCATCCCCTTCAGCAAGTCCTCGAGCACGTGCGTCACGTTGCTGGCTGTGTCTCCTGCCAAGTCGGCCGGCGCGCGAGTCTCCCACACGCGCCCTCCCCCTGTCGTTGTGTACGTGAGCTTGGATCACTCGCGGATGACGCGGTCCTTCACGCGCGCGACTTCCTTCACGTAGAACTGCTTCAACGCGTTGCACTTCTTCGCCAGCTTCTCGTTGTGGAGCTTGAGCGCCGCGTTCTCCAGCTGCAGCAGCTGCACCTCACGCTCCTCGCGGCTCTTGACGAGGTTGTCGTCGTCGTGGAGCTTGAGAGCCTTGTTCTCCAGCTGCGGCAGCGGCACCTCGCGCTCCTTGCGGCTCTTGACGAGGTTGTCGAAGCGGGAGCGGATGGCATCGACCTCGGAAGAGAGCTTGTCGATGACGTCCGGGGCGTGGCAGTGCTCGCCCTCGCCGGCGAGGAAGGAGTCGTGGATCGCGTCCAGGTCCAGCTCGTCAAAGCGGTTCGAAAGGACGGCGACCGAGCACTGTAGCGCTGCGATGGTGTCGCCGTGCTGCGAGTAAGTGTGGTAGACGTTGTACTCGTAGCTCTGCTGCGCATACGTGTTGCTGGCGGCTCGGGCGGCATCCAACTTGGCCTGGATGCTCTGCGTATAGTCGGCCGTGGAGTCGCTTTCGGCGGCCATGGTGGGGGTCGGTCAGCTGGGGATCAAGCGGTTGCTCACGGGCGCGTACGAGTTTGTAGCTCACTCGTGGCTTCAATTGCCTCGGTAACTTTTTGCCAAATCCCCAGCACCAAGAGTGAGTTTCGTGCTTGCACCCGCTTCCCGCATGTCACTCTAACCACCCCCCCCAGAACCGCAACTCCATCCGGACTCCCCCCTCGGCGCCAAGATCCTCGAGTGCTACAACTGGCGGCCGCAACGTCTTCGTGCTCGGCTTCGTGCTCGGCTTCGTGCTCGGCTTCGTGCTCGCCAAGGGCGACTCCGTCGTGGTCCTCCTCTGCCGCCGCTGCGTCGAGACGGTCCCCGCGCTGAAAGAGATGGACTGGAACATTGGACGGTGGTGCAGTCTCATAATCGACAAGAAGTTCGTCGGCTGGTTGGTCCCCCCACCCCCCGAGACGTGCGAGTACAAATACGACGAGGCGAAGAGGGATGTGGAGTTGATTGGCTGGTCCAATCAGCCAGGGACAGCGTTCGCCTCGCTGCCGTCGAACTACCGCTGCCCAACGTGCCGCAGCAGCATGGATAGCTTCACGGAATCGATTGAGGAGATCGCCGGGTTCGAGGTAAACCAGGGCTACGGGTTCGGAACGAACGCGATGACGGAGGGGCAGAAGAACTAGCTCATATTTGGGGGATCGGCGGCGTTTCTGTCGGGGTATGCGATGAGTTAGTTGGAATAAGGTCCCCCTTTCTTCGAACCGAGAACATATACTACGCCGACTTGAGCTGCACATGCTATGCCCCATTGAAACAACACTACTCTTGCAATATTTAACACTCAATCCTCCCCCTCTTCCCCCTCGCTGCTGCTCCCCCCGTCGTCGACCCCCGCCAACCCGCCAGCGATGCCGAACT
>Ga0307985_10002164_pt1 | contig 11051 bp, 10 predicted proteins | sample EllFjometageno80_FD_203155 | JGI IMG/M metagenome (GOLD analysis project Ga0307985, IMG submission 203155) | Marine microbial communities from Ellis Fjord, Antarctic Ocean - #80 | ecosystem: Environmental > Aquatic > Marine > Unclassified | place: Southern Ocean | collected 2014-10-09 | reverse complement strand
GCCCCCCCCCCCCCTCACAACTCCCTCGCCACTCGGCCTCGGGAGCATATTAACCAACCACCCCACCGCCATCCCCTCATCATAGTACTTGCCGGACTCCGCCACTCCACACATGCTAATGCCCTCGTCCGACATCCTCAACGCAACCGCAGCAATCTTCTCCGGCTGAACCTTTATTCCCGTGTAGGAGGAGGAGACTGTGCTGCCCTCAACAGTAGTCACATCAACAACCTCCTCCTCTTCCACCGCCACCTCCTCTCCCCCGTCGGTGCTCATTTTCCTAACACGGCTATCGCCCCCATCAGCGACAGGCGCCGGCAGCACAACGTCCAGCTCCTCCTCCCCCTCCAAATACTCATAATTATTCTGCACCACCGTATAACCCGGCGGGTACATCGGCCCAGGCCAGTTACTCCCCCCCCCGTCCCCACAAACGTACAACCGCCCATCCACGCCACACGCCCACAACTGCGACCGCCCCTGTGCGTTCACTACGCTCACCACCTGCCGAACCCGGCCGTCGCCCGGCATTTCAATGCAGAACTGGGCGGCCTTGAGAGTGGCAGGGACACTGGGAGCGACAGGGGCACTGGTTCCCCAAACATTTGCCCCCTCCCAAAAGCTAACCACCTTGTACTCATTCTCAGCACAACCCTTGCTAATGTTCCCGTCCCTCCACCAGCTCGGCACCGCACCCAGCGCCCCCTGCAACCAAAACACATCAGCATAATCCAACGCAACACTATCCACAACCCTCCCCTCCCCCAGCACACTAACCAGGACTAAGTCGTCCGTAAACACCCTAACACCTCCTCCACTCCCAATCGTAACCACAAATCCATCACAGCACGTAACCCTCCCCCCCGCCTTCCATCCACTCCGATCAATGCTGCTCTTCGTAGTCACCACCACGCTCTTCCTCTCCACAAACACGCCGCCCTGTACTACGTCGTACGCAACCAACGTGCACGCACTCTGCTTCACTATGCGTGCAATCGACGTGGCGGTATTCGAAGCGCCAGAGGTGGTGCCAGAGGCGGCGCCAGAGGTGGCGACCTCGGCGGCGCCAGAGGTGGCGACCTCGGCGACAGCGGTGGCAACACCTGCAGCACCACCCGCAGCATTGCTCTCAGCTGCAGAAACCCTATCCCCCACAACATGCCTCGTGTGAACCACAAAGCACGTGCCCCCCGCCCCGTAACAACTCGCAGCATACGTCGGCACGAGCGTGAACGGGAAGCAGGCGAGAGTTGGCGTAGCGGGGGTTAGCGTGGCCAGCGGGGAGGTAGTGGGGGAGGCCTGTTTGTAGAACTCGAGAAGGACCGGGGCGTGGGCGTGAGTGGGGGGCGGGGACGTGATGGAAGTGACAGGGCCGCGGGTGTCGAGGGGTAGCGTGAAGCGGGGGGTGACGGGGGAGCCGTCGTTGTGTGTTGTGTCGACGCATAGGACGTGGTGGATGGTGGAGATGAGGAGGGTCGTGTCGGTGAGGAAGGAGCTGAAAGCGAGTGTTAGACTACGCAAGGCGTGATGAAGGAGGGGGGGGGGGGGCGAGGGCGGTGAACGACTTGAACGAGGCCTCTCACGGGAGCGTGGAGCGAGACAATGGGAGTGTGAGGCGAGACAATGGGAGCGTGGGAGAGACAAAGGGAGGGTGAGGCGAGCGCAAGCGTAGAGCTCGAACGATGCCGACGCTCGCCTCACGCGGTCGCTCGCCTCGCATGGTCGCTCGCGTCTAGCTGTCGCTCGCCTCGCACTGGCGCTCGCCTTACTCACATAGCAGTGATCCAAGAAGGGGGGGTCTTGGAGCATATGGTTGGCAGGTCTGGGGGCAGGGGCGCGGGCGGCGGTGGTATGATGGGAGTGATGCGAACGATTGCGGTGGGTATGTTGTCGGTGGCTACTAACATAATTTCGCCGTCTCTGGTGCCGGCGGCGACGTAGGAGTTGGAAGGGTGTTTGCAGAGGCAGGTAATGGTGTGGGTGCCGAGGGGGAGGAGGGGATTGGGGAGGATTGGAAGGCCAGCTTCGTTTACTGGGAGGGTTGGGATGTCGTGATGTTTCTGAAGAGGCAACTCGCTCCACAGAGCATCGCTCTTGCGCGCGTACGGGGGAATAGAGGAGGTGGGGGTGTAGGATGTGAGTAGGGAGGGTTGGAAGTTGTGCGAGAGGGCGGTGGATGTGGTGTTGGTCCACGTGTCCGAGAGCCCATTGTCACCAGTGGCGTGCTGAGAGGACATGACGGAGCGAAGGGCCGTTGGGGAGGCAGGGCTGCAAGGAGGGGTGAGTGGAGGTAGAAACAGAGTCCGTCCGACAAGAATGGGTTTGGAGCGGAAGGCGCTGTTCGCTGGATGTAACAAGGATCGGCTCGAATGCAGCGGCTCGGCGACATTGTAGGCGAATGATATTTGAGCTCGCTAGATTAATCGAGCGGCAGTCGTACCAAAAAAAGGGATTGGGGCGCAACCCAAAGTGAGTTTGTTGTACACAGCATTCAACGAGTATACTACAGCATGATATAACCCTAAGCACAGGTGTAGAGTACAAAGGTGTAGAGCCCAGAGCTGCAGAGCACAACGCCGCAATGACAAGTTTAGCCCGCGTCATTCTCTCTCCTCGCGTCTGTTGTAAGCAAACAGGCTTTGCAAGGCTGCGGTCTTTCGTTAGTTATCATAAGTACTTGTCCGCTGCATTGTCCTTCCCGTCCTCCACCTCAGCTCCTCGCGGCCACCCACTCCTTCATCCACCCGACGATCACCTTCTCCTCCTGCTCGCGCACCTTAGTAACGTCCTCGGGGTCCTCGTCGTTCGCGCCCCTCAAGTCCAAGTGATGAGCGCCGTTCTCCATCTGAAAGCAGTGAACCCCCCGCGTCTCCGCGTCTGCCCCACAGTCCTTAACCCCGGCGCCGCCCCACGGATCCAGCAACCCGACGCTGAAGATTGTATTCGACGTGCTCTTGGCGATGTCGAACCCGCCGTACCTCTCCGTGAGAACCTCCGTGTTCGGCGCAACATCATACAGCTGCTCGCATAGCTGAGTCAATCCCCCAATCTCCGCTCCATAATCAAACTCCCTAATGCCCCCGTCCTCTCGCCCTCTCGACGAGAACTCGTGCAGAGCCTCGGTACAGCTCTGGTAACCCCACGCCGTCAGCCCCGGCCCATCGCCGGGGATGTTGCCCGGCCCCTCCTCGAAGAACGGCAGGCAGTCACCGGCCAAATCGTACCCCAGCGCCAGCCCCGTCACCTTGGCAGCGTTATCGAGCATGTCGCCGTCGGCCGCCAGCATCTCGCAGACGGCAGCGACGGGCCAGGCCGGCATTTCGCCGATCTGGTAAGGGTAGTTCAGTTGGGCCAAGCCCTCCAAACTGTAGATAAACATGCTGCTCTTGCTGGGAGTGAGCGACGTGGCATCGCAGAAGTTGAACTTTGAGAGAAGATCGCCAGTAGTCGCCGCCTCGATAGCGTCAGTCGCGGCCCAAATGTCCTCCAAGCACCCGTCGTTCTTGGCATACTGTGCTGCCACAACGTCAGCGAACGTGAACTCGTCAACCCCCTGCTCCTCCCAACTCGCAACGTCGTAGTACCCAAGCTCTGACGAAGAAGCGAGGGCTCCTTGAACCGCAACCGGATACGCCGCTCGCAGGTACGCGGCGAGCGTGCCGCCATACGAACCGCCAAAGGCAAATGTTGGACAGTGATCGGCATTGTACTGCTTCTTGGCCGACGTTAGCACTTCCACAATGTCCTCGAGTACGTGCTGAGTTGTCATGAAGTAAGGGTCTCCGGAGGCCACGTCGGAAGGCAACGATTCACCGTAGTAGCGCTCCTCAGGGAAAAGTAGTAGGCCACCATAAGTCTTGGCAAGGTGCTGCATGAAACCATTCCCGGACCAGAACGCGTCCACCGGGCCTTCATTGCCAGCGTACAGGAAGATGGGGCCTGAGAAGAAGCAGAGTCAGAGATGATATATTAGAGTGTTTTTTTAGATGTCAGAACTCACCAGGACAATCATCGGTTAATGGAGCCCCTTTGCCAAAGAACTCGTCGTTGAGCAGGTAGCGCTGGGAATACCTCGGTGCGTCCGGGGCAAAGGGTTCCAACTGATGAACCGTGGTATTGTGGTAAAGCGTCTGGTACTGAAGCGCCATGGTGGTTAGCAGGAAATGCAAGTCTCCTCGCGGGAAGGAGAGGGCACGATCGCACGATGTTGTGACGGCGGCGGCGCTGCTGCAACGTCAGGTTGCGCGCAACGCGGCTGCACTCGCCAACAGACGGGGCCCGGGTTCCAGCTGTCTTCTAATCTCATCTAAAGAATTATCAAGATCTCTTATATTGATCTACCGGCCGCTCAACTATTGTTGGACAACTATTGGTTGGACTGGCCAATGCACAACTTAATAATCGGCGCCTCTGGCTTTAGACGGCCGGCTGCTGACCCGAACTTTGCCCAGGCACGCGCGACATAATGCACACGTGGAAGAGGGCCAAAGTGATCTCTCATATATCTCCCCGTGACATCTTGGTCATTGATATCTGCAGTTCGATGGTGCGTCCACATCACGCCAAACAAAGCGCGTTTTCCTCGCCTATCCCCGCCCCTTCAAAGCTCTTTCCATCCAACTTCTCAGTGACCTCCCAACACTTACTAACTCCTCAACCAGCTTTCTCTTTTTTCTCGTTCTTCGTTCACTCGGTCCTTTTCCACATCGGTCTCGAAAGTGTCGCCGTCAGCGCACGCAGCTCTTGCCGATGCCATTGCGAGTACTGGCTCGCCGACCGGATCCAACCTGACCTTCACTGTTGGCGGCTTCGGCCTGTGTGGGATTCCTGAAACACTGATCCAGTCCATGTCCACAGAGTACGCCACTTCTCTCACCTCCCTCACTTGCATTTCGAACAATGCTGGCGTCGACGGCTTTGGCCTGGGCAAGCTGCTGGACACGAAGCAGGTGAAGCGCATGATCTCGTCTTATGTTGGCGAGAACAAGACTTTTGAGAAACAGTACTTGACAGGGCAACTTGAGGTGGAGCTGACGCCGCAGGGGACGCTAGCGGAGAAGCTGCGGTGTGGAGGGGCTGGCATTCCGGCCTTCTTCACGCCGACCGCCGCCGGGACGGTGATCGCAACCGGCGGGTTCCCGATCAAGTACAAGGAGGATGGCAAGACTGTGGAGATAGAGAGCGAGCCTAGGGAGACGAGAATGTTCAACGGCGTTGAGTACGTCATGGAGGAAGCGCTCACTGGCGACGTGGCGATTGTCAAGGCGTGGAAGGGCGACACGAGGGGGAATCTGGTGTTCAGGGGAACGGCGCGCAACTTCAACCCTGATGCCGCCAAGGTAAGGCGCCGAACGCAAACCGAGGCGCCGTATGCACCACCCCTGCCGCCATGCTACGTCTACTACGTCACGATTATGCCCACTCCCATGTTTATGACCCTCTTCTAACCCTTCGCACTCGCGCAGGCGGGCAGGTTTTGCATCGCCGAGGTGGAGCACATTGTGGAGGCGGGAGAGATTCTTCCCGACGAGGTTCACTTGCCGGGAGTGTTCGTGCACAGGGTCATCCAGGCGACTGTGAACGAGAAGAGAATCGAGCAGCTGACCGAGACTGACCCCAGCGCGGAAAACGCCAAGCCGCCCATCACGGGCGGGAGGGGGCGCATTGTCAAGCGCGCGGCGAAGGAATTCAAGGACGGCATGTACGTGAACCTCGGCATCGGCATACCCACCATGGCCTCCAACTACCTGCCCGATGGCGTGAGCATCGAGCTCCAGAGCGAGAACGGGCTCATGGGCATGGGGCCATTCCCTGTCAAGGGCGATGCCGACGCGGACTGGATCAACGCCGGCAAGCAGACCGTCACACCGGTCAAGGGCGCCAGCATCTTCTCGTCCAGCGACTCGTTCGGCATGATCAGGAGCTGCAAGGTGGGGCTCACCATTCTGGGCGGCATGCAGGTGAGGCGCGCCACGCAGCGGCATGCTCGGCGTGAACAGAGGAGCAGCGAGCAGAGCTACTTCTCCTCCCTCGCGAGCGTCGCATCCACCCTCGCGAACTTGTCATCCAGAGCGTTCCTTCTCTGTTCCCCCATCCCTCCCTCTAACCCCTCTAACATTACCCCCTCCCTTGTGCAGGTCTCTGTGAACGGCGACCTCGCGAACTGGATCATCCCGGGCAAGATGGTTAAGGGCATGGGCGGCGCGATGGACCTCGTGGGCGCCCCCGGCAGCAAGGTCGTCGTGACCATGGAGCACGTCGCGAAGAACGGCGGCAAGAAGATTCTGAACGCCTGCAGTTTGCCTCTCACGGGCAAGGGCGTTGTTGACTTGATTATCACGGACATGTGCGTGTTCGAGTGTGACAAGATCAACGGCGGCTTGACGTTGATCGAGATGGCGGAGGGGCTGACCGTGGACGACATCAAGGAGAACACCGAGTGCGACTTCAAGGTGGCGGATGTGCTGGGCGTGATGGAGAACTAAGGCTATGTTTTGTCAATCAAAGAATCAGGTTCCGTTTATAAGCCGGTCGAAGAACTTTACGTCGGATTGCGTCAGCGATTTGGCGAAGTGCATGAGGACGGGCGGGTCGGGCAGAGGAGGCTCGGAGTCCCTTCGGCGGGACGGCGAGCTCATTGCAGCGGCCGCGGCAACCGAGGGCGGCACGATGAACGACAGAGAGAATCCCAGCTCGGTAAACTTTTTGAACGTTGCCTCGATCTCTGTGGGCTTAGCCCACACCATTTTGTATTCCTTCTCGCTGGGATGCAAGCTGGAGGAGTGGGACGCTCGCGCCGACGCCAGCTGTCGTGAGCACGCACGAAAGCAGAGTGAGCACACGTGTGAACACAGAGTGAAGGGAGGAAGGGAGGAAGACAGCATAACATGACGCGCGTTCGTTCGCGCCTTTTCGTGTAGCACCTTAAGCTTTCTCACCTGCTCGCTCAGCGATTCCGCGAGCCCCGTCAGGTTGTAGAAATCAGCCTCGTACAGAAGCTCCGTCGCGAACTGTGTAGCAGTCGAGTCGACCTGAGGCGGCCTCGAGTCGCGAAGGAAGTTCAGGATGTGCCGGAAGTGCTTGGGGTCTCGGTCAACGAACATTGACGGCCCGGCCGTAGCCTGGATGTCTTCGAAATGCATACGCCGCGAGAAGTAGCTGTCCTCGCCTGCCGTGATCGTCGCGACGGTTGTCGTAAAGAGTGTACCTCCAATGTCCAGTATTATGGTGGAGGAGTCGGAGAACACATTAGTTGTGGTAGTTGTGGTAGTTGTGGGGTTACTTGTGGGACTTGTAGGAGTTGTGGGAGAAGAAGGCGTGGGTTCGTGCTCTTCATCGTCGTCTCCTGTGTCAATCACAAGGTCGTTCAGTGCGACGCGATCTTCTGTGGCCTCAAAAGGAGCAGGAGGTATATCTGCCTTATCAATAAGCTCAAAATGCATCCGGGAGATGAACATGAGGGTATATAGTGCGATGCCGAGATTGAGAAGGATTATCAAAGATAGCGCTAGCAAGACTAGCGGCGATACCAGGGGGCCGGCGTAAGATGTCGCGTTCAGCATGGCCGGCAGCAATGAGCTTGCCCGCTTCTGTCCTTGTTGAAAAATCATGTATAAAAAACATGTTTTTATGTTTTGCTACTATCTCTTTCACCTGCCAAACACTGCACAGCAGCTTCTGCACAGTCTTCGCACGTATACCCAGCCACTCACTCACCCAGCCTCATCATCGCCCTCCCAGCCCGCCCCCATGCCCTCCCGCCCAGCCTCCCCCGCAGCCCCCTTGACCCCGAACTCCCAATCCACAACTCCCCGGCGCCGATTCTCTCTGGGAAGCTCCTCCAAAAAACTCCCAGCCGTCATGGCCGCCTTTGAGGCAGCCGCGCAAGCTGAGCTTTCCCCCGTCGCATCAAGCGACACGGGGTTAAGCGACGGATCATCGTCCAGTGACGACGAGGGCAAAAGCACAGCACCAGCTGAAGCACCAGTAGACTCTGCGTTACTATCCTCCTCCCTCGACACTTTTATGGCAATCGTTCTCCCCCATAACACAGTTGACTACGCCCGAGCCGACTACCGCCTCGCCAAACCCACTACCGGCTGGTCCCTCGCCCTCTCCAAGCTCTCCTCATACCTGACAACCTTCTCTTCCCTAAACATCAATGATTTGACCCTTCCACCGCTCCTCCCCTCTGCGCTAGCCACGATATCACTCCTAGCAACATTCCTCCGCCACCACTCCCCTCACTACCCCCCCTCTTCCACCCTTCTGCCTCTCCTAACCTACTTAACTCACTGCATAACTCTCTCCCCCTCTACCTTCACCGCAAACGTGTTGCGAATTTCGCCCACCTTCCTTCCGCCCTCCCTGTTCCCCTCTCTCTCCGCCCCCGGCCTCTCCTCCCCCACCACCGGCGACCTCCTGACTCTCGTACTCCTCCTCCAAGCCTCCCCAACCCTCCCGCTTCCCCTTAAACAAAGTGTCACTACACTATCAAGTCGAATTCTTGGAAACAGAGTCGTCACGCCGTGTCTACCGAACACTGTTTATCCACTGCAGACACCACTCGCCAGTTGTTTGATTGCGCCACTTCTGCCGCACTTCCTCAACCCCCCCGTATCACCACCACCAAGGGTTACCTCAGCACCAACAACGGCAAAACCTCCTCTTGCCACCTCTCTCCAGAACTACACCACTCTCCTCTCCCAACTCCCCCACCTCCCTCCTCTCTCCACCGGCCACCTCCGCTCGCTCCTCACACACCTCCGTCACCCCGCCACGAATGGGACCACCATCGTCATGTTGGCATGCGTTCTGTTGCACAAGGCGGGGGACGATGTCGTTAAATCAGTGTTCACGCTACGTAATATTGGATTCACTCTCAACCATATCTTCTACAAGAATGCCACCGGGGCTGCTGGCGGCAGCGAAACCGGTGTTACTGGCACTAGTGCTACTGCCATGGACGGGACCGGGCTTCAAACTCTGAGCACGTTGCTGACGAACTCCGCGACCAGCGGGATTGTCGGGAAGTCACCGGTGCTGGCGACGTGGATACAAAACGCATGGATGGCAGTGTTGAAGGGAGATTTCGTTGGGAGGGGGGTAGAGGGGTTGTGCTTTTGTCATGGTTATTGTGGGGGAGTTAGCGGGAGGGTTTTGGAAGAGCTTTGTGGGGGGAGGTGGGAGAGGGTTGTGGAAGGGTTGGTGGGGATTGTTGGGAAAGCGGGCTTCACGGAAGCTGAAGGAGTGGGGAGGGCGGTGGGGGCGGCGAGGTTGTTGAGGTGCTTGGCGACAACGGGTGGTGGTGGATTCTGGGAGGGCGTTGCGGCTGTTAGTTGTGGGGAAACAATCAAGAGTGTTTGGAGGGTTTTAGACACGGAGAACGTGGCCAAGGAGGGTGTCTTCGCGGCGTTGGAGTGCCTTAACATCGTGGCGAGTTGCTGGAAGGGCGCCGAGGGACTTGTGACGCAGGTGAGGGAGGGAGGGGCGGTGCTGAGGAAGGTATCGGAGGAGGCTGTTTTGACGACGGTTGCGGGAGGGGGAACTGAGAGTGTTGGCGAGGGGGGGCGGCCGATGCCGGAGAAGGGGGGCTTCGGGGTGGACGTTGCTGTTGGCCAGGCTGCTGCTGCTGCTGCTGCGGTGCACAATTCGGCCAAGTTTGAGTTCAAAATTGACGGGCTGGACGAGGAAGTCGAGCGAGAAAAGAAGCAGACGCCGGCGAGGCGCGACGTTGGCGCGATCGACGAGGACGCGGGCGTGGTCAAGTACGGAGTGGGAGGAATTGATTACGGGAGTAGCGCGATTGTGCCCGCGTTCAACGCCATCTTAGCGTGCACGTTGCTCGCGAGGTTGAGCGTTGGGGAGGGGAGGAGCGAGGGGGGAGGAGGCGGGAGCGTTGACGTGCTTAGACGGCGAAGGAGCACGATCAAGAAGAACTTGAGTGCTGCCATTATGGGCCAGGGGAAGAGGGCTCTGGCTCACGGACTAACTCAAAACTACAGCAAAGTGCTAACTGGAGCAGCTGTCGAGTTGAGTGCGTTGATGGCGAGGATGGGCGGGATGGACGCCGTTGTTTGCAAGGAGGCTCTGTTCGAGTTCTGCGAGAGCGAGGTGGGAGAGGTGAGGAGGGAGGGAGAGAAAAACAAGGAGAGGGAGAGGGAGCTAGTGAGGGTCAAGGAGGAGCTGAGTAAGACGGCGTACGAGAGGGACACGCTGCAGTACGACCTGGAGCAGAAGGAGGCGGGGTGGGGGCGAGAGCTGGAGCAGGAAAAGAGCCGGGCGGTCGGGAGCGCCACGGAGCTCGCCCGGTACCACGAAAAAGGGAGGGAGGAGAGCGAGCAGAGAGTGGAGGGGCTGCTGGAGAAGGTGAGGGCGTTGGAGGAAGAGAAGGAGGGACTGCGGAGAAAGCTGGAGAAACGAGGGGAGGAGCTCGGGAGGATCAACAGCACGGCACAGAGGGCGCTGGCGGAAGAAGTCGAGGCCAAGCAGAAGGTCGTCGCAGGCGAAAGGTGCGTGTGGGAGGAGAGGGAGAAGCTGAGAGAAATGAAGGCGGAGTTGAACGGACTGAGGAAGGAGCGGGACGGCTTGGGGGGGCGATTGGAGGTCGTGGAGAAGGAGAACGAAGGAGGCAGGGAGATGTGGGGAAGCCAGCAGGCGCTTATCAGGTACATGAACGAGTTGAGCGGCGTCGGGGACTTGGGCAAGGTTGGCCAGCCGCCGCAGGAGGTTTTGGAAATGCTCGGCGAGTTCGAGAGAAGTGCGGGGTTGAGGAGAGGTATTGGGGGAGAAGAAGAAGAGAGCGCCTGAGCGGCTGGGTTTGTGGATTATTCGCGCTGTACGGGAGGCTTCACGTTCTAAGAGGAGCGGCCATTGATGCTCTTTTCTTCAGTAACACCGTCTAGCTGTTAGTAGGGAAAATTGAGGTAACCTTTCGTAAACTACTTGGGTGTTAAGTCGCACGCAGTAGTACTAATTCGACCCCGCTCTACACGATGGCACTATTTAGAATATTTTTCTCGGCGAACTTTGTAAGGGTTAGGTTAGGGTGC
>Ga0307985_10002163_pt1 | contig 11052 bp, 5 predicted proteins | sample EllFjometageno80_FD_203155 | JGI IMG/M metagenome (GOLD analysis project Ga0307985, IMG submission 203155) | Marine microbial communities from Ellis Fjord, Antarctic Ocean - #80 | ecosystem: Environmental > Aquatic > Marine > Unclassified | place: Southern Ocean | collected 2014-10-09 | reverse complement strand
AGGGAAGTATATCGGGTTAGCGGTGCGGGTGTAGTTGGGATCGCAGGGGGGCATGCAGACGAGGCGGAGGGGGCCGAAATTGGTGGCGGGGGAGAAGAGGGAGACAATCTTGGTGATGTACGCGGCTGTAAGAGGCACACGCATGGGTGAGAAACATGTGTTAACAAGGGCAGCGTCGCAGTACTCACATGCCGCGTCGCCGAAGTCGAGGAGCGATAGAGTGTCGTCCCATACCACACAGTCGCGTGACTCGAGGGTTGTAGTGGGTGGGTACTGCACGAATAGCGGTTGCGTTACGCTCGGGAGGAGGGAGGAGGAGATGTAGTACCCTGCGTTGGTGGGGGTGCATGCGATAGTTGCGAGTGCGCCGGATTGGCGTTGTGTGAAGAAGCGGAGGGGTGCGGTGGGGTTGGATGCTGCGCGGGCGATCATGAGGATGCGGTCGTTTGCGAGGCCGTATTTGGAGAGGGAGTGGGTGGTGTGGGAGAGGGATTGGGCCGATTTTAGGGGGTAGGTGTGGAGGGATTTTACTGTGAGTTTGGGGGAGGATGGGGGGGTGTAGGAGTTGATGAGGAACCAGAGGTAAATGCGGCCTCTGAGGGCTGACAAGCGGCGGCGGATGTTGAGGGGGGAAGGGGGGAGGGTAAGGGAAAGAAGGGTTATGGTGGCGAGGGCGGCGAATACGGCGAGTAGAAGCTGTGGGTTGAGGGGCTCGTCACTTTGGTTATGAAGGGTGCTGGTGCTTTTCTTCAGGAGGGAGAGGAGGGAGCGGAGTTTCTTGGGAAGCTGAAGCGGGAGGGAAGGACCGCGCGTCATATTCTAAGGAGGGGTTAGCGGGGGATGAGGAGCGTTTGGTAAGCAGCTTTTGGGTTTGGTACCGGTCAAAGTGGTGTGGTTGTCAAAGGGGATGGATGGTGGATCTATGGGCTGCTGACAAACGCCTGCACAGGTCTTGCGGGGGGGAATGGCAGTCGGAAGGAGGGTTCGAAATCATGTGGAACAGAGATCGAATTAGCAGCAGCGCAACGTACAGCAGAAGACGGGAAAGAGGTGCATAATGTTATCTCTTGTCTGAAGTCAGTTTTCAACCAGCTGGTTTCAACGTTATCACACGCGCGGAGTGCTCAGCCATGACAGCCTAACCCTCACTCGTATTTCGTATTATATCTCTCTATTTCCTCCTCTCTCTTTGTCTCTCTCCCTCTCTGTCTCTCTATCTCTCTTCTGCACCGATGGCGATCCCGTTTTGCGAGCGCGAGCGACTATTGGAGGTTGACGACCAGTTAGCCTTACCCAAATATCAAGGGCAAAAACTCAGCGAAATATTTCCAAAACCTTGCTGATTTTGCGATGATTCCATGTCGGCGCCGCAGTCGCAAAGCTGGGCCGCTTCGAGTACGGTTAGGGGGAAGAAATGGTGGTTGCAATGTACACGCTGGGGGGGGCGTTGAAGCGGAATATCCACAGTTCGAGGACATGGAGCACAAATTGGAGGCTCTTGCGCTCTTGCGCAGTGGTGACGTTATGCATGCCCTTACATAGGCAGAAAAAAGTGAGGCCGGTTCCCTTACAAGTTACAACAAGTCAAGACACTTTCCGAGGATGGGATCCCATACATGTCGTATGATCGAGCCGAGAAATTTCAACTTGTACGCGGCGAGGCACAGACGGGGCGCGCCGCTCTACGCTTTGAATGTCGCCACGATCATGCCAAGGTGCTCGAACTGTATATTATATATATACAGATACAACTGTATATATGCCTGGTATCCTGGTACAGTTGTAGTTGTACAAACTGTATGGAGAACAGAGGTGATAACTCACCAGGTTTGAGTTGTGGATTACGAGGATCACACAAACGGTTCAACTCGGCTCACGCAAACGGCTCAACTCGGCTCACGCCGCCGTGGAAACGTCGCTTGGAGATCATACGCTGCGAGATAGGGATCACAAACGTGAGAACCAAACTAATTAAACCCCCTCTTCCCGTTAACCCCTACCCCCCTAACTCGGGCTGTTTGTCTAATAAAGAGCTGATTACTCGCCGCGGCCCGGGACTACGGGGTAGATAGGACGCGACGCGCAAACCGCTAAGAGCCTCATACGTTTATACTCGCAGCGGCACTAGGGCTGGGGGCTAGATAGGACGCGACTAGCAAACGGTTATTATTTCCCCGGATCAACAATGGTACTCACTTTCGTATAATCGCCGCAGATTGGGATCACGTTTGAACGTGCTGCGCTCGGTACAGATCACGCTCCCGCAACCGCGATCACGCCCATATAAATGAGTACCAAACTTATAAAACTTATGACATACTCACCTCTGATGGGAAGGTCAAATCGCCCTCAAATCGCGGGCCGCACACTCACCATCCTCCCCTTCCATCCCCACAAGACAAGAAAAGGCACCTCGTCCCCCCCAAGCTCGCCCCGCCCAGCTCCCTTCGCCAGTCATGGATCTCTCCTTGGCGTCCCCCCCCCACCTCTCATTCCCCCTCGAGACGCTGGCCCGCCTCACCGCTCACTCCCTCAAGACCACCACAGTCCCGTCTTCCACCGTATTGTCATCCCCGGCACTAACTGTTACCCAGCCCACGCTTTCTGGCGCCCCTACTATCGTCACTTACACCGGTTACACCGCCATTGGAACCTACCTTGCCAGTACCTCCACCAAGCTCCACCTTTCCCCCTCCCCAGACACCTTCTCCACCCTGGACTCCTGGGTGTCTGCCTCCTTCAATCTCCTGGCGCCCCTCCTCGTCGCGAAGACCTTCGCGCCGTTCCACACATCCGCCGCCACTCAGTTCGTTGCATCCCTCGACAACCACCTCAAGACCGCCACCTACCTCACTGCCGGCCCCGGTTCCTACGCCGACATCCTCGTTGCCTCTCTCCTGTCAGTCTGCCAGGACAAGGGCTACACGATCCCCGCGGAGCACGTCAACGTCGCCAGGTGGTTCACGACTGTGGGCCACGTCGCCGGCCTCAAGTTGAAGGCGGTCGTGGTCGAGAAGAAGGGGGAGAAGGCTGCGGAGAAGAAGGGAGAGAAGGAGGAGAAGCCGGCTACTGCTGAGGCCTCCAAGCCGCTTACGCCCATGGCCGATGACGACGCGTACCGCACCAGCAACGACCTCGTGGCGTCCCTCGCCGCGATGGGAATCACCTACACCATTTACACACACACCGCCGCGTTCACGTCCCTCGAGCTCGAGGAGTTTGCGCCGGGTTTGGCGCATACGAAGAACGTTTTCTTGAAGGATAAGAAGCATGGATATTTCTTGATTACGGGGAGGCATGATAGCGATACGAATACGAAGATCATGATCAAGGGGTTGGGTTTGACCGGCGCCAACCCGAGGATGGCTAGTGAGGATGATTTGGGTAAGTATTTGGGCGTTAAGAAGGGGAGTGTTGGGCCCATGTGCATCAAGTGTGATGGGGAGCAGAAGGTGACGTTTGTTTTCGACAAAAGGATGATGGAGGTGGACACGATTTACAGTCATCCCGGCGACAACACGGTCAGCGTGGGCATGAGCCCGAAGGACTTGGTGAAGTTTGTGGAGACGACGGGGCACGAGGTGAAGTTCGTTGACTTCCCGGTCAAGGGAGAGGCGCCGCCCGCCAGCGCGAAGCCTGCTGGGGGAGAGAAGAAGCAGGGGAAGCAGGGGAAGCAGGAGAAGGTCGTTGCAAAGAAGCAGAACGCGGAGGGGACTCTCCTGGCTCTTCAGTACAAGAAGATGTCGCAGTTCCACGAGTGGTACTCTGACGTGATCACTCTGTCTGAGATGATCTCGTACTACGACATCTCCGGCTGCTACATCCTCCGCCCGTGGGCGTACTCGATCTGGGACAGCATTCAGACCTGGTTCAACGTCCAGCTCAAGGAGCTCGAGGTTGACAACACGTACTTCCCGCTGTTCGTGAGCAAGAGTAGGCTGGAGAAGGAGAAGGAGCACGTGGAGGGCTTCGCGGCGGAGGTTGCGTGGGTTACCAAGAGTGGGGACGGAGACCTCGCGGAGCACATCGCGATCAGGCCCACGAGTGAGACGATCATGTACCCGGCGTTCAGTGACTGGATCAAGTCCCACCGCGACCTCCCGTTGAAGATCAACCAGTGGAGCAACGTCGTGCGTTGGGAGTTCAAGAACCCGACGCCTTTCTTGAGGAGCAGGGAGTTCCTGTGGCAGGAGGGACACACGGCCCACGAGAGCTACGAGGAGAGCCAGGAGATGGTCATGCAGGGATTGGAGCTTTACAGGGGCGTCTACGAGGACTTGTTGGCGATCCCGGTTGTTCAGGGCTACAAGACGGAGAAGGAGAGGTTTGCTGGCGGATTCATGACGACGACTTGCGAGGCGTACATTCCGGCCAGTGGCAGGGCCATTCAGGGTGCCACGAGCCACAACCTTGGCCAGAACTTCGGGAAGATGTTCGATATCAACTTCCAGGATAAGGAGGGCAAGACAGCGATTCCGTGGCAGACGAGTTGGGGGATCACGACGAGGACTATCGGAGTCATGGTCATGGTGCACGGAGACGACACGGGGTTGGTGCTGCCGCCCAGGGTCGCGCCTTTGCAGGTCGTCATCGTGGATATCATCTCCAAGAAGATGGGGAGGGATGTGCTGGAGCCGTACTGCAGGGATATTGCGGCCAAGTTGAAGGCGAAGGGAGTGAGGGTTAAGTACGATGACAGAGTCAATTACACGGGCGGGTGGAAGTACAACCACTGGGAGCAGAAGGGCGTGCCCATCAGGATTGAGGTCGGGCCGAGGGATGTGGAGGCGAAGAGCTGCAGGCTCTGCGTGAGGTACAATGGGGAGAAGTACGACTTCCCCGTCGATGGCTTGGATGGGGAGATCGAGACCAAGTTGGTGGCGATCCAGAAGGCCATGTTCGACAAGGTTAAGAAGGAGCGCGATGAGCACATGGTCAAGGTCATGGAGTGGAAGGACTTCGTGCCCAACTTGGAGAAGGGCAACTTGATCCTGACGCCTTGGTGCGATCCCAAGAACGAGGAGTGGGAGGAGAAGGTCAAGAAGATGAGCCGCGAGGAGGCCTTGGCCGGCGCCGAGGAGGACGAGAAGTGCGCGATCAGCGTGGCGGGGAAGACGCTCTGCATCCCCTTCGATCAGCCGGAGCTGCCCAAGGGCACCAAGTGCTTCGCGAGCGGCTTGGAGGCGACTTGCTGGGTTATGTGGGGCAGGAGTTATTAAGCGAGCGGAACGGGGCGGGGGATGAAGTAATGCGAGGAGACAGTTTGATGATGAAACGGGTTGCACGCCTGCTCAGCTTATGCGCGTTCGTAACAGCTCATAGCGTATTCCTGCGTCCACATCAGTCTTCGTAAACGAGAGCCTTCGTAATCATGGCGGCACGACGAGCAGCCCTCGCCCTCGCCGCGCTCCCGCCCGCGCTCGCGTTCACCTACGAGAAGACCCTCTCGTCGCCCCCCCGCTTGCCCAAACTATATTCCTCCCATGCCCTGGCAAGTCATTACATGGAGCAACCCTTCACTGTCCTATCCCGCCTTGTTGAAGTCACGTCGTACATACCTCGCCTCGTCGTCGACCCGTCCCCTGAGAATCTGACCAATGCCCTTACGTCTCTCGGCCCCGCTTTCATCAAATTTGGCCAGCAACTGTCTATCAGGCCGGATCTCCTCCCCCCAGAATACCTCCCCTCCCTCTCCACTCTCACAGACAACTGTCCCTCCTTCTCCACCGCCACCGCCCACAAAATTATCGAAGCCGAGCTCCGATGCCCTCTCACCACAGTCTTCCCAGACGGGTTAACCCTCGTCGCCGCCGCCTCCCTTGGGCAAGTTTACAAAGGCACTCTCAAGCAATCAGGGATCATGGTAGCGGTCAAGGTACAACGGCCGGACGTGAGGTCGATGGTATCGCTCGACCTGTTCCTCGTTCATTTTCTCTCCGCCCTTTTCGACTTCACGACCGTCCACTTCCGGCACCGTGACTCCAACAGCTCCGAGTTCACCGCACTAGTGGAGACGTTCGCCGCGGGGAGTTACAGCGAGCTCGACTACGTGAACGAGGCGAAGCAGCAGATCAGGTTTAAGGAGGGTTTAAAGCCGATGAACATCAACGTGCACATCCCCGACGTCCACTTCGACTACTCTACCGGTCGAATAATTACCACTTCGTGGATTGACGGCATCAAGCTCTCGTCCTGCACTGACGCCGTCATCAACAAGCTCATCCCAGTCGGCGTCGAACTGTTCCTCGCCCAGCTCCTCGACCTCGGCATGTTCCACGCCGACCCGCACCCCGGTAACATGCTCGTGCAGGTCGGCAAAGACGGTGAACCGCAGCTTACCCTCATTGATTTCGGGTTGACGACGAGTATTAGTGATGGGGAGCGGAGGGCGATGACTGCGGCTATTTACCACTTGCTGACAAGGGACTTTGGGAAGCTTATTAAGGAGGACACTGTCAAGCTTGGCTTTTTGAAGGAGGGCTTTGGTGGGTTCGAGGAGCTTACACCGGTCCTTGACAATGTTATCAGGAAGGGGATGGAGGGAGGAAGCGACATGAGGAAGCGGCGACGGCAGTTCCGCGAAATCTCCGGCGACTTGAACCAGATCTTCTTCGACTATCCATTCACCGTTCCGCCGTTTTTCGCTCTCATTACAAGAGGGCTGGGGTTGCTCGAGGGGATAGCGTTGAAGGGGGATAGCGAGTTTGACATTTTTACGGCGAGCTATCCGTTCGCGATCAAAAAGGGGATGGCGTTGGGGCTGAAGGGGGCGTTCAGTGGGGGCAGCGACGGTGTTGTTGTAGCGGCCAGCGGCCAAAGTAATTCGTAGCACAACAACGGTGTCACGAACTATTGATCTTAGAAGTGGACATCGCGATGTTCAGCCCTTTCGAGAACAGCTTGTCGATCGCGTCCGTGCCCTCGTTGCCACTCCCCTCGTCGCTACTAACGTCCGTAGCCCCCCCTCTCGCCTCTTTCTTCGTCTTGGGCGGTCTCGGCGGCCGTCCATCGGGCTCACTGGCCACCACCACGTCCTCAATCACCGGCTTCTCAATCTCCTCATCCCCGTCGCTACCCTCGTCATCGGACACGTCCACGTTCCCGCCAACGACCATGACCGGCAACCGCTCCCTCTTCCACGCCCTGATACCGCCAGAGATCACCGTCACGTTAGCGAAGCCAATCTCCAGCATCAAATCAGCGACGAGCATTGACTTACCTCCATCAGTACAGGAAATAAGTATTGTCTTGAACCAACACATCTCATCCTCGCACATTGGCTCCGGTAGCATATCCTGCCGCTTCCCCTCCTCCACCCCTCTCAGCTTCTCCATCCTGTCCTGACTGAACAAAACCGCCCCACGTATCAACGTGTTTGCAATGCCATCTACTACCTGCCACCTGATCTCGTCTTGATTTCGGCAGTCAATGATGTACGTCTCAGTTGTGTATACCTGGAGGTTGCGGTTGGTGGTGTTGGTGGCGTTGAGGAGCGTGAACGCGGCGGTGGGAGAGACGGTGTCCGCGGTTGCGTTGGCGATTTCCTGGCGTTGGGAGTGGGTATAAACAGGGTTGGGGGAGCCTAGGGTGGGAGGAGGCGGTTTGCAGGGGAAGACTGCGGCGGTATCTGTGGAGGGTGTCGGCGGGGGGGTGAAGTAGGTGCGCTTTGGCTGAGGGATTGGAGGTGGGAGTGAGGTGGCATAAAGGTCCTCGAAGGATGGAGGGTTTAAGTAAGTTGGTGCTTCCGATAAAGGGCTCTCAGGTTTCGGGGAAGGAGGCACGATTGCCAAGGGGAGAGGGGGTACGACGGTGGCGACAGGGGGGGGCGACTTCGGTGGGGGGCGACGTGGCTTCTTTGCCATGATAACGCACGGCAAAGTATGTGAGAAACGCAAATCTGTTTGTGTTTTGCAATACACTGCATTTCTCCGGCCGGTGCATATACTTTGCTGGCGATCTTGTCCATGATTTCTATGCAGGTTATGGAGGGCAACGCGTGGTGTGGGCTGAGGCAAAAGGATACGGGAGAAGCACGCCGTGCTTCTCCCTTTCTTTTAGTTCCCGTTCGTTTGTTCACGCTACCTTTGTTTGTTCACACGACCTTTCATTGCAAATCAAAGCAAAAGAAGAGACAACACAACGGATTCCACGATGGTCACCCACTCGAGTACTAACGTTGCCTGAAGGTGCTTAACTTCGCTGAGCGAACGGGAAGCGGTGTTGTCACCTTAGTGTGGTCGTCTATGAGGAGTAAAGGCGCAAAATCCTGTATATAAAGAGCTTCTGCAGGAGCCGTAGAATCATGCACTTACTTTCTCGCTGCATCTCACCCTCGCATCCAATGTATAAGCGGGTCATGCATTCATAGCGCCGCCAGCGAGGGCCCAGCCCCCCCCCCCAGATGACCGGTATCAAAAAACGCGGCCTCTCTCCCTTAACTTGTCCACAGAGCTGCCCGGACAATAGATAGTCATGGTGCCCCAACCATTGTTTTTCACACACTCTTCACGCCGTTATCATGATCTCGTCCTCGTTCGCGTTCGCTCACGACGGGCTGTCTATGTGCTCCGCCTGTTTTCGTTTGCGAGTAACCTACCTATTAGTAGTACGTAACCGTCGTTCTCTATCCAGTATTGTCATGGAAGAATAAAACCGAGAAGCAGAATTGGGATGAGCATTCATGAGCGGATAATCCGGTCGTTGGGGGGCTGAGAGAGTGTCGTTCGACACCTGGGGGCTAGTGAGCAGACTCGTGACCCAGGAGCGAGAAATAACGCTAGAAAGCGCGTGAATGGCGCTCTACATGAACTCAATGTCCTCATACCCTCCAAATCAATGTTTCGGCAGTAAAGGGCGGCGATGGCGGCGTAAGGGGCTGGCTCGGCTACCGGGGCGGCGAGGCATACATATATGGAGCATATTCAAAGTGGTTGAAGGGTACAACGGCACAATCTTAGTGGGCAGACGGTGTCGTTAACACACACATCTTCTTCGGTAACTAGACAGCTCCTTACTTAAGCTCGTCATCTGCCGACTCCGCTCGTCATCTTGACTGGTCGCATGACCGCCGTGGTAATATATCTACCGCTCTGGACGTACCTCAAATCCGCGGCGTTCTGTTCCCGGTGCATGATGCTTTGCAGACTGATCGCAGTGTTGACTCCCACAGTGTTCAAGCTCACGCCGCTTCCGCTGTAGCAGTTCTGCGGCATCTTGTGCAAAGGCTTCAGCACCTGCTGGCTACTGTAGCTCATCCTGCTCGTCCTGTTGAACGTGGGATCCGTCTGGTAACCCGCGTTCATATTGTTAGCCCTCTTCTTCGGAGTGCTAAACATGCTGCCCACCGTGCCACCCATCGACGCCCCCAAAGAGCTCCTCATCATCGCGGCCGCCAGCGAGTTTGGACTCGGCGCTAGAGGCATGGACTCGCTCCTGTGCATCCTAACGATCTCCGGGAGCTTGACCTCCACCACCCCGTTTCTCAATGTTTCCAGCTCCTTCTCCTTCCGAGCGAGCGTTCTCTCTTTCTTTATCTTGTCGATAATGGTCATGCTACCGAGATCCCTCATGCTCGTCTTGGGCGACTTCCGCTTCTTCTTCCTTTCTCTCCTCTCCCTGTTGTTCTTCTTCTTCTCCTCCTTGTACCTGTTGCTCGTCCACTCCAACTTCAACTTAGCGTTATCCTTCATTGCCTTGTAAACGTGCTTGCTGATCTTGGCCAGCTGATGGAACGTGTCGAGCGGGACTACGCACACGACGCAATCGGCGGACTTGACGAACGCGGACATGCAGTAGTTCTTCATACCGTTGAACGACTCGATGTCGCCCAGCAAGGAACCGGGGCCGTAAATGCACAGCTCCGCCTGGGCCGGAGACGCGGTTAGTAACTGTTGTACGAGGAATGTGAAGCCACAACTCGGGCGGGTGTGTGTATGACTCACCTGGTTCTCGCCCTTGTTGCCGTGCATGTGCACGGCAGTGTGCACTCCGTCTTTGTAGTCGCTCTTCTTCTTCTTCTCGCTCATAGCCGCAACCTCTCCCTCCAGGACAATGAGCATGCTGTCGATCTTGGCCCCGTTCTCGATAACATACGACCCCCTACCGTACCGCTTCACAACAGCCGCATCGACCAGCTGCTGCCTAATTTCCGGAATCCACGACTTGAACGTCGCCAGCGCGCTGATCTGTCCGTAGAGCTGCTGCGTCCCCGCCTTGCTCTTGTGGAAGTTCCTCAGCGTCTTGTTGTACAAGTCCCGGTCAATCACGCATAGCTGCGCCGTCGCACTAGCGCAAAACACCGCGGTGGTGCGCTGCGTGTCATCCATCATGCTCAGCTCCCCGAACGCGATGCCCGACTTGAGGATCTTGAGGAACTTGCCCATCCCTGAGTCCTTGTTCGCGTTCCAGTCGGTCTGAGCGAACGCAACCGGGTCCGCGTCCCTCTTCAACCTCAGCTTAACCTCCTCCTCCGGCGAGTCCTGAATAGCTAGCTGCAACTGCCCCTCAATAATAATATAGAACTGCCCACTCGGATCCCCCTGCAGGAACAGCACCTCATCCTTCACCATGTTCTTGTTCTCCATACCCTTACAGAGCGTCTTGAGCATGCTCTGGGGAATGTCCTGAGGGAAGATCTTGAAGCCTGTCATCCACTCCATGATCGTCTTGAGCTCAGTATCTGTTCGGCTGCCAGAGTGTGTCTGAGGGGAAACATGGTGTGAGCAAAGGGGATACATAATGTCGCTCAGGGAACTTGGTGCCTCACCTGCAGGTGCTTCCTCGACAGTTCATGAATCCTCTTCATCCTCTCAAACTTCTCCTTCTTCTTACTACTCTTAACGAAGTTCTTAAACCCCTCCATCCCCAACTTCATCATCCCAACATTCCTCGCGGTGTAACGCTTGGTGAACTTGGAGAACATTACCATGAAGAAGGTTTTCTGCTCGGCCATGAGGAGCTGGATTCGAGTGGCGCGAGTTATGACGGAGACGCGACGGTTGGTACCGCCGGAGGGGGAGGCGAGTAGGGAGACGTTGCTCATGGGAAGGAGTG
>Ga0307985_10002162_pt1 | contig 11056 bp, 10 predicted proteins | sample EllFjometageno80_FD_203155 | JGI IMG/M metagenome (GOLD analysis project Ga0307985, IMG submission 203155) | Marine microbial communities from Ellis Fjord, Antarctic Ocean - #80 | ecosystem: Environmental > Aquatic > Marine > Unclassified | place: Southern Ocean | collected 2014-10-09 | reverse complement strand
GGGGTAGAGGGGGGGGTAGAGGGGGGCAGAGCGTTGGCAAGTGTTACGACAAGACTAGACGAGTTGCGAGAGGAGGAAACGCTCGGGTTTGGGCAAGAAGCAGGCCGAGACCTCTGCGAGGAAGTTAGCCGTCTTCGCAGAAGTGGGGGGTTACGTCCGCAAAAAAAACGTTAGTGGTTTGGTGCCTCATTTTTTGCGGGCTACCAACACCCGGGGGCGCTAGTTTAGTTGCCGTGTTACGTAAAAAGTAAAGTCTACACCTTACGCGCATAGCCGAAATTTAGAGTAGCGCCCCCGGCAATTGATAGGGTTAGGGTTACAGGCGGGAATGTTCTCAAATGGCTATGGGGTAATGGCATTCGTAAATTTAGCAATTGAAAGGTACGCTAAAGATGAATTTAGGAAGAATCAACACACTAGAAATCAGTCGGTGCGCGAGATTTTCTATTTTGAAAAATATTTTTGTAATATTCTTGTTCAGTGCATCGAGTTGGACACTTTAGCTACTTGGAATACCCCCAAAGGAGGTCGTCTTCCTTAAACCGGTTCATGCTCGATTGAGCTTGTACCGTATCCGCGCGTATCCGTGTCATTTGGGGAGGGAGAGGAGGGGGATGGGAGGTTGGAGGTGGCGTGTTGTCGTCGTACGGTCGTGTAATCAGTAAAACATCAGGGCGCGTCAGTAATTTTGTGTGTGGTATAGTGTGGCCTCGCTACTCCTCGCTGGCTCACAAAGGCAGCTTCGCAGTGGTCTTTGCTGCCGCAATCGACCTCCCTCAGGCTCTCTCCCGTCGCCTCGCGCTGAACGATCGGTTCGGACCGAGACGCCGCTTTGAGTGGCCGACGAGACTTCGTTGAGAACGTGCTGCTTCAAAACACGCGCCAGGCCCGGCCAGTCGGGCTGAGTGGCCGACGTCGTCACTCTGAACTATCGGCTTCGTCGCTCTGAAAGGTCCCGTCTTGCTGAAAGAAGGGTTCAGACGCTCGTGGCCGGCTCACCCGCAACTCAAATGCTCCCCAAATTACAGCTATACTAGTTCCGTGCTCAGTTCCGCGTCAGTATATAAACAAGATCCAGGGGCAGTTCGCCCGCGTCCGTCAGGACACCCTCGGTGAGGCAAGTTCTTAAAAGAAGTTCGTGAAAGATTGACAAAGTGACGGTCTTAAAAGACCGGAGTTGTCCGCCCTTAATCGACTCGCCAGGTGAGTCGGGGCCATTGGGATCATACGGTAATTCGCTGAGTCAACACTTGTGGCGAGCCTGGGCAAAACCCTAGACTATGCCGATAGGGGTCTAATCCATTCTGATAGGTGCCAGCATGTAATTGTAATCACCTCCCAGGAATTTCACAGTGTCACATGTTACGTGTATCATCATGAGAGCTACACAACATATATCATCGGTTCGTTTGTGTGGATCGGAACCGCTCAGCAGTGTTGAGTCAGCAGGCCCGAGGGCATCAGACATACGCTCGTCAAAGCAATCACAGTTCATCACAGCGGATTCGGATTCATGCACACCACATCTACATGTGGTGCTTCAGCAGCCGGGATCGCACCGGCATGAGTCTTGTCAGGCATCTGACCTGCCTGCTGAAAGAGGGGGCTCCAACACCTTGATCCCCGACCGGCCAGACAGTAGCCCACGTTGAGTAACTCATAACTTTACGGCCTCCATTCCCCACTGTACCAAGCAAGCTAACCGTGAGGATCTACGCTAAGCGAGGACGGTGGGGCTCGAGCTCCCTTTCAGGAGAGGTGGAGCGTGGAACTTCCCGAGAACAATGGCTGGAGTGATGCGAACAGAGCACAGCAGCTTGCTCCCTGATGAGGTTGTCTGTGGTGGGAAAGGTTGGGGTTAGAGAAATTGTCGAGAGAGAGGAAGGGGGGATGCCGCTGTTGAATCACTCTAACGTTTCAGAGAGGGGTGGGCAATGATGCCGAGTTTGATGATTGATTATTGTTACGACGTGGCAGGGTTACTAACCTACCGGGCCTGGAGGGGAGGAAGCGACCAGAGCAAAAAGAGCCGAAGAGAATAAGAGAATTGCTTGGTGCTCAGCCGCTCTGGAGACTGGAGACCCTTCCAGAATTTTACGACAAAATAGCTGGGCGCGAACAGCGCGTTCTGGGCCGGTCGTTCGCGAAGAGCGCGCTCTGATCAGGCTATTCTGCGCAACTCGCTCGCAAACAGCGCCGCGCTCTGCGCCGATCGTTCCTAGTCGGTCGTGTTGAGCGCCTCTTCAGTGAGTACTTTGCCTTTCCCCTTATTCGCCTCCCTAATTCGCCCCCCCTTTATTCGCCCCCCTCCTAAAATCAACAAAGCAACGCCCTCAATGAAAGTTGAAGTAGTCCTTCACGCCCTGCTTCACCACCCCGCTCTCCTCGAAGTCGCGCCCGAAGAACAAGCAGTTCGCCGCCGCGCCGCAGCCCAGCAGCGCAAAGGTCGCCGAGTAGCCCACCTGCCCCGCAAGAACCTCACCCACAAATCCGCTAACCGTCCCTCCCAGCGTTATAGCGGTCTGCGCGACCCCAATGTAACTACTCAGGCGCTCCGGGTTCACGAGATCCTGCGTGACCAAAATGAAGACCACGTTGAACAACCCGACCGCAATGCCGTCGAACGCGTTCATGCAGAACACCAACACGCGGACGAACAGCGGCGCGTGCGCGTTCTCAATCACAAATGCCAGCAAGGACAGGACGAAGCACCGGAAGCAGAGGACGGAGAGAGCGAACAGGTAAACGGGCTTGCGGCCGATGTAGTCGCAGGCCTGGGGGCACAAGCATGTGAGCGGTGACACGCGCAGTGTGAACAAAGGGGCGCGCAGAACGATCGATATATGAGCGATTCGCGCAGATTGACCGGGTCAGAGCGCGTTATTCGCGGGCGAGTCGCGCCGAATGACCGGCTCGGACTGCGCTATTCGTGATTCTCGTCGCTCTGAAAGTGCTGGCCGAAACGAGATTTGGCGTCGCCTTTCTCACTTACCAAGGCTCTGCCTGCAACGAACACCATGGCCAGCTGCGACACGACGACACACATGCTAGACATGACGAAGTTCACACGAGCCGAGTCCAACCCCTCGTTGTCGACAGCGTTGTGCTTGTTCAACAGCTGCATCGTGAGCGGTAGCACCACCGCATTCACCGTGTGGAAGAGCCCGCAGTGGAGGGCTGCGAGAGGGAGCGTGTTAGCCGAAAGAACGAAAGAATTGTGCAGAAAGAGTGGCAGAATGTCAGCAAAGGAGCGCGCTATTTGCGAGCGAGGAGCGCCAGAAAGCACTATTTGAGAGCGACTGGCACCAAATAGCGCGTTTCGAGAAGCTCCTAGCGCGTTTTGAACCGCTCGTGGCGCGCTTTGAGCAGCTTGTTGCGCTTTCGCTCGCTCCTTGTTCACGCCGTGTCCGTGGGTCGCGAATTGCGCGTGCTGCGCGCATCGAAGCTCCGGAACGCGCGCGCTTACCGAACCTGCGGAACCGCTGGGAACTCGTGTCCATGATCTCTTCGAAGGCCGCGCTCATGCTCTTGACCGTAGTCCTCGACGCCGCTTCGTCGGACACGCTGAAGTCGTTCAGGTCGACGTAGCCGGGCGCAGGAACGGTCGGATCCTCGGTGAACGGGGAGGCGTACTCTTTCTTGAAGGCCTCCACCGCGAATGCGACGCCGACGCAGCCGCCGACGGAGAGGAGGAAGAGCAGCCCGACGTGGTTGGGGAAAAGCACGCACGCGAGGAGCCCACCGAGCAAGTTGTACACACAGGTGCCCGCGTGACTCCCTCTCTCGTTCAGCGAAACCTGCCTGGAGAAGTTCTCGACGCCAATAACGTTCAGCGACATGGAGTTGAGCGCCGGCGGCAGAATCGTCGTCACGGCGCCTTGCAGGAACTTGAGGAGGAGGAGGATGGGGAGGGAGGAGGAGAACGCCACAGACAACAGACTCAAGATTGTGGTCGAGACAGCCATCGCTAGGAGCCAAGAGGCTTGCGCGGGCGGCGAATGCGTGTCCAGGTACATTCCGAGCGGGGAATGGAAGAGGATCTGCGCCAGGCCGAAGACGAGGAACGCGAGGCCGGCATTCGCGTTGACGGCGTTACCGTCCGAGAGAACGCCGAGGCGAACTATGACTGCTTGCCACTGCGCGTGCATATACTGCGAGAACAGCGAGCACAGCATGGCCATCGCGAGCAGGTGGTGAGGCACTGGTGACGAATTGCTCACGCGTTTACCTCGAGGGCTCGATTTTCGCTCCAAACATCGCCACACTCCCCCCCTCCTCTCTTGCTCCAGATGCCCCCCAAAAAGAAGGCGACCTCTCCCTTCGTCGGCACCCCCCTCCCCCCCCCCTCCTCTTTCCTCTCCCTCCCCCACCTCTCCGCCCACACCCTCTCCCCGCTCGTCTCCACCCACCCAAACCTCCCTCTCACCCTGGAAGTAAATCTCCGGTCGTACATGTGCGGGTTGACACAGTCACACCTAGCACGAGACTTCTACATGCCCGTCGGTGACATCAACACCATCACATCCACTCCCACCCCCCCCGTCCCTGACTTCTACATCCCCGACCCCTCTCTCACACCTACTACTGCTGATATTGTGCAGACTTTGATCGACATCTCGAACCTTATTATTGAGGTTAACAGGAGTGTTCCTGACGAGATTCGCGAGGTGAGTACAAGCACGGTGTGACCAAACCGCGCCGCCCACGAACCGTGAGACTTCGTAGCCGTTCTGTTGTGCTGTGAGACTTCGAGCTGGTCTCTTGTTACACACGTGGCTAACACTCGCTTCCCTCGTGTAGGTGAACAAGAAGACGCTGGACTCTCTCGCGAAGATTCCCGCCTTTCTGCTCTCCGACACTCTCTCGCTCCTTCCTCTCCCCACACTGCTCCCCCTCCTGCCCTCCCTCCTGTCCCCCCCCCTTTCCACCAACCTCATCGCCCCCCCCCTCTACCCCGCTACGAAGTTCCCCCTCCTCAGCCTAACCAATGCTCTCCTCTCCCGCCTCTCCCGTCCCCTTCACACCGCCGCCATCGGCACCATTCTCTCCTTCATCTCCCGCGCTCTCCCCCTCACCGAGCGGAGCGGCGTCAACGTCAAGGGCGAGTACGGCGGCAAGGAGACGGCAGTCGGGGAGAAGGAGGACTTTGTCAAGCAGACTAACGGGCAGGACGAGGCGCTGGAGTTTGAGACGTATGCCAAGTTCTGGAGCATTCAGAAGTTCATGAGCAGCCCGGGACTCCTTGCGAGCGACTCGAGCGGGTGGAGCGACTGCTTCAACACCGTCATGACGTGTTTGGAGACGCACGCGTGGACCGACGACGACTACAAGAGTTTGAGGAAGGCTTTCTTGGCCGAGAAGGAAGCCACGAGTTCTCAGGCTGGCGAGGCGCCTGCGGTGACTTTCCCGCCGCTCAAGTATTTGACGAGCAGCAGTCTTCTGCCGCTGCAGCTTCGCGACCCTGACATCCACCTGAGCCTGTGTGCGCAGCTGCTGCTCACGCTTGACTCGCTTTCCGCGCCGCTCCCGAAGCTGCGGATGCGCGTGCAGAAGCACATGATGATGGTGCCTCCGAACGGGAGGGAGCTGGCCAAGTTTGTCACGAGCTTGGGGAAGGACGGAGAGAAGCGGTGGAGGGAGTGGAAGGAGGGCGGGTGCGGGGACTTCATCAAGGTGGCGGTGGAGAGGGAGAAGGCGGTGTGGAAGGGGAGGGACAAGCCTCTGCAGGTGAGCCACACCACGCACAAATGCACATGTGTGAACAAAGGAGGCGGCGATGTGAACAAGAGCGTTCATCAGCTCGTTCGGAGCCCCTTGGTCTGAGCCGCTTTTAGCTCGTTTTGAGCCGGCGCAAACGGGCCGCCCCAATACACGCTGCTTCTAACCCCCCCCACCAGGCGACGGTTGATTACAGCAGGGAGGGAAATCTGAGGGAGACGAGCGCGAAGATGAAGGACAGGAGGCCGGAGCTCGTTCCGTTCATGGAGGATTACACCGAGGCTTGCGACCCCGAGAGCGGAATCGACGCGGAGTACCACCCTGGAAACGACAAGGTGTTCACGTGGCGGGCCATGCGTCTGATCGGGAAGGAGAAGGGGCTCAAGAACATGGCCGACGGGCTGACGGGGAAGCAGGGGAAGAAGAGACTGAAGGGGAAGGAGGCGTGGGAGCTCGAGGGCATGGTTCGCGGCGTCTGGAAGGAGATGGGGCTCGACATTCCGGAAGCGGCCGTGGTAGAGGAGGAGGCTCAGGAGGACGACAAGGAGGAGGAGGAGGAGGAGGAGGAGGAGGAGGAGGAGGAGGAGGGAGGCGGAAAGAGGCCGCGCACGGCGAGCAACAGTCACGTGCGGTTCGGGGACGAGGGAGTGAAGCACACCAGATTCGAGGGAGCCGACGACATGGTGGAGGACGCTTCGTGAGGCTGGCTAGAAGGGGAGGAATGTTAAATGACAAGAGTTTGTCAGTCACTACTGAAGATACTACTATTGGAGCGCAGCACCCACAAAATCAACCTCAACCAAACCCGAACATCACCTTCAACTATTCAAGAACGACATCGAGCTTCTTTCGCTGCTCCAGCTTCTGCTCCGCGATCTCTGCTCTAAAGTCCTGCAGCTCCATCGCCACCCCCCGGGTTAATGACCAAACTCCCCTCTCGTCTATGTTAAGGTCGCCATGAGCACAAAACCGGTGACGCCGATGGTCATTGCAAGTTTCACGTTGAGCGACTTGAACAAATCGCCTATCCTGTTCGCCCTGTACTTGCTGTTGGGGTCGCCGCCTGCGCTTGGATCCCAGTAGAGCTCGTGCAGCGTCAGCAGCCCGGCCTGCACCTCGATGAACGTGACGTAGAAGTCTAAGAACAGCTCTGGCACGAGCTGGTACATCAGCAACTTGACGACCGCCGCTGTCTCAATCTTCTCGCAGGGTTAGGGTTACCGAATGCTAGGAGCGTCACGAACACCTTCCACATGTCGCTGGTGTAAGCGCCGAACCCTCAGAACACAATCGTAACGTACATCATCATCATCCCTACTACGAAGAAGCTGGGCAGCGCGCCGAGTACGCCGATCGCGAGCTTCTTCTTGAGCGACATGCCCTTGTACTCAGTGCCGTCAGCGAGGTATTGAGCGGCTCGCTTGCCTGCGAGGCGCTCGAGGGAGCACGAAAATAGTAAAGGTTGCCGAGATGACCGCACTGCCCCAGAGAGAGAGAGAGAGAGTCCAGTGCTGCTGAAGCTGCCCCCTCCAACCTCGACAAATACGAGCACACCCACAGGAACCATCGCCAATGTGCACCACATGAGCACATAAACTCGGACCCCAATCATAGCGTGGAACAGATATCATGCAGGCAAACCCACCTGCCGCCCAAGTCGACACCGCCAGCGCCACTGCATTGTTCTCCTCCTCGACCAGCGCGTCTTCAAAGTCCGTCTCGTTGTAGTAGTGGTCCACCGAGAACTGCTCCTCGACGCCAGTAAGTACATTGGCGACGCTCTTCACAAAGCTGTAGATCGCCAGCGTGAACCCCAAGCACGCAGCCCATGATCCTTGTCGACGCGACGAACATCTCAAACGTGCTAGCTTCAAAGTTGAGGAAGTTGTTCGGGTCCACGCCCAATCGCGTCATCTTGCTGTCTGCCTTGACTTTCACCAGCATCCCTGCTACGTCTCGCCGGACCGCTGTCGGGCTCTCAGCCGCGTTCCGTCTTGCCTTTGGATCCTCGCGTTCCATCCCCATGTTTTCTGCATCAGCCCCAATTTCTTGACAAGCTGATTGGGCGCCTGTTCTTGCCTTTGGATCGGCGCTTTCCATCCCATGTGCTCTGCATCAGCCCAATTTCTTGGCAAGCTGATTGGGCGCCTGTCATCGCCTGAGATAGTACGAACCGAAGCTCATCAGCAGACGCGCTCGAGGAGTTTGACAAGACGATGTTCTTAACTGAGGCGGCGATAAGGCTTGCTATGTCCACAGTTGGAGCTATTCTTGGAGCCATGTGTCACATCACAGAGTACAGTAAGTTTTTGTGGTACAGGAGTTGGTTCAGGGGCAGATTCCGGGGGGCAGAGGGGGGGCGTGGCGAGAGGCGTTCGTTTGGGCGGCAACAAATAAGGTGTTCAACCTTTTCCAGAATGGGCGAGACAGTAATCGCTCGCTGATCTCCCTGGTAAACTGGTAAATTTGTTAAACTCAACGCATTTTCCATGACGGCGTGCCCAAGGTTGCATGCTTCGAATCATGGCTCCGCTAATGGGTCTACACGGCTAACGCCTCCGTCTCTCCCAGTCGCGACGCTGCTTCAGCATCAAACGTACGCCGTACGCTCGGTTTCGATAAATTTGCGGGGAGCGCTTCTGGATGCGGCTATTGCGGAAGGATGGGAGACGGGAGAGGGGGCGGAACGGGACGCGACGCGAGCGGTATGAAGGCGAACGGCAATCGAACGTTTTGTTAGCTTGCACTGATTGATCGAGGGGGGGGTTATAGAGAGGGGGGTTAAAGTCTGAGATATTGGTATCGCATCCCTCAATCGCCTCCGATCGACATATTCCAACAGTACGACGCAGCTGTGACCGTCACCGCATTCTGCTCTATCGACAGCCGCTCGCCCCCCCCCCCCTCCATCCATCATCCGCTGCCACGCAACGCTACCGCTTTACGTCTTTGCCCCGTGAACCGGTCTATGCCCGGACCCTTTCTATCTATCAACCTATCGACGCTGAAGCAGAGCCCGTCGACCTGGCTTTGCGCTGCAGCATTCCCAGTTCCCAGGCACCAACCGATCCCTATCCCACCCCTGCTGCTTGCTGATACTACCGACGCTCGCGTAGCTGTTCTGCCTAGAGCCCGGCCGTAGTCCATCAATCACCTACCTCTCTCAACCTCTCTCTCTCTTAACCTCTCTCTCTCTCAACCTCTCTCTCCCTCCCTCTCCCTCTCTCGAGCCTACTACCGCAGCCTCATTGTCCACCCAGCCCTACCTACATCGCACTAACCCCCACCCCCTTCAGCTTCTTTTAATATGGTTTTCATCAAGGTGATCAAGAACAAGGCCTACTTCAGCCGCTTCCAGACCAAGTACCGCAGGCGTCGCGAGGGTAAGACTGACTACCGCGCCCGCAAGCGTCTCTCGGCGCAGTCCAAGGCCAAGTACCAGTCCCCCAAGTACCGCTTCGTGGTGCGCTTCTCCAACACCAAGGTTGTGACCCAGATTGTGTACGCCCAGATTGATGGCGACCGTGTCATGTGCCAGGCGAACTCCACCGAGCTCTCCCGCTACGGCCTCAAGGTCGGCCTCAAGAATTACGCCGCCGCCTACTGCACCGGCCTCCTGTGCGCGCGCCGCCTCCTAAAGCAACTCGGCCTCGACGAGATCTACGAGGGCAACGACGAGCCCGATGGCGAGGTTGTTACCTCCGAGCACAACGGCCGCACGTACTACGTCGCGGAGGTGAACGAGGATAAGCGCCCGTTCCGTGCTCTCCTCGATGTTGGCACCAAGGCCACCACCACCGGCAACCGCATCTTCGGCGCCCTCAAGGGAGCCGTCGACGGAGGCCTCGACATTCCTCACTCCGAGAAGAGGTTCCCCGGATACGAGCGCGACACCAAGAAGTACGACGCTGAGTTCCACCAGTCCCTCATCATGGGCGGACACGTCAGTGAGTACATGGAGTACCTCGAGGAGGAGGATAACGCCAAGTACCAGGAGCAGTTCAAGTCCTTCATCGCCGAGGGCATCGCCCCCGACGGCCTCGAGGACCTCTACTCTGGCGTCCACGAGAAGATCCGCGAGGACCCCACCGCCGCCCCCAAGTCCACGTTCAAGGCCGACAACAAGTACAAGCGCAAGGCTAAGGACACGTACGAGGAGCGCAAGGCTCGCCTCCAGGCGCGCAAGGACGCCAAGGAGGAGGCCGAGGATTCCGAGTAAATAATGCACGGATTCAAAGCAAATAAGATGAATGCGACGCGACAGTACCTACACCTACACACACAGACCCTACACCCTACACACAAATAACAAGCAAACGCGCAAGGCTAAGGGCACGTACGGGGTCAGGAAGGCTCGCGTCCACAACCAAGGGTTAGAGAGAGAGATCTTCGTCATCATCTTCTCCTTTTTCAGGGTTGCTTTCATGAGGCCTGGGTCGACCGGGCAAGCCATGTTCGCCCCCGTCTGGCCGCTCGTCAAGATCGTGCTCAAGTCGCTCGGCAGGAAACACACAGAAAACCTCACGAATCCAGACTCTGCGCCTGTTGGGTTAGCCGTCACTTCGCTCGCAGGTACTATCAGTGGATTTCAGTACAGGAGGAGGTAGAGTACGGTCTCGTGTCGTTGAATAACATTTAATTAATGGCACGTGTTCAGACTGGGAAAAACCTGCCCGGCGAACAAAAATGAGCCAAGGAAATCTGTCGCGATCAATCTGAACACGTTACGGTAAACCTGGTCAAGTGGTCAAGTGTGTCCACACATCCCATGTGCACACACGTGTTCTCACCAACGCTCTTATCAACCCTAACCCTCATCTTTTCAATTTACTCCTCTTCCTCTGCCTTCTTCTGCCTAGCCGCAATCTCCGCGAACATTCCCCCCATTGGCGGCCGCGGCGGCCTCCTGGCCCCCATGCCCACCTCCTCTCCCACCCCCTCACTTGCGCCCGCGTTCCTGCTCGCCAGCGCCGCCATCAAGTCCTGGTTCGCCCCCACCATTGGCGACGGCGGTCTGGGTCCCCTCGCCTGCAGAGCCGCGAGCATCGGGTTGGGCGGCCTGGCCTGCGCCCCCGCCCCCGCTCCTCCGCCCCGAGCCTGCAGTGCCGCGAGCATCGGGTTGGGCGGCCTGGCCGGAGCCCCTCCCGTGGCTCCCCCCTTCGCCGCCAGCGCCGCCAGCATCGGATTAACAGGCTTAACCACCTCCTCGACCTCGGCCTCGGCGCCCGCCCCCCCCCCCGGGGGGGGGCGGCGCGGGGGGCCGGCGGGGGGGGCGGCGGGGGGGGGGGGGGGGGGGGGGGGGGGGGGGGGGGGGGGGGGGGGGGGGCGCGGGGGGCGG
>Ga0307985_10002161_pt1 | contig 11059 bp, 11 predicted proteins | sample EllFjometageno80_FD_203155 | JGI IMG/M metagenome (GOLD analysis project Ga0307985, IMG submission 203155) | Marine microbial communities from Ellis Fjord, Antarctic Ocean - #80 | ecosystem: Environmental > Aquatic > Marine > Unclassified | place: Southern Ocean | collected 2014-10-09 | reverse complement strand
AGCCGAACAGCCGAACAGCAATCGCGCTGGGTGCTGCCGCTCGAGCTTGCTTGCAGGGCGCGGGCGCAACATAACTCACCTGCATGAACATCTGGCACAGCGCGCCCTTGTAACCAGCCAGGATCAACTGCTCCTCGGTGGTCGGGACGGTGGTGGAGGGCATCCTGGGAGAGGTGGAAGTAGGGGAGGCGGTGGGCACGAACTCCTTCGTCGTAGCCTTCAGGGGAGCGGGGGTCGGCGGGGAGGACACGTTATTGTCGACAGGGGGAGCCTTCTTCTTCTCCTCCATCAAGAACGTGAGCGCCGCGTCCACCTCCCCCTTGAGGAGGAGGGCGCGCTGGGCCGCCTCCTTCTCGAAGCCCATCAGCTCCAGCTGCCCGACCTGGCTCTCGGTGTCCTGCACACATGTGTGAGCCACACACATGTGTGAACAAAGGGGGTAGATGTGTGGCGCCACCCATGTCACACGCGTGCCACACAGCCACATGCATGTATGAAAAAAGGGGGGAGCGGTGTGAACAAAGGGGGCAGCGGTGTGAACAAACGCGTTTTAAGCCACTCGTCGCGCGTTTGAGCCCCTCGTGGCGGGTTTTGGGCGAGTTTTGGGCGGGCTTTGCGCCACTCAGAGGGCGGTGGTGCCCAGACCCATCCTTCGCAGCAGCGTTTCACAGAAGTGGCGGGGTGCTAATGCGGCGGGGGGCGTCGCATGGCTGCGGTATTTACCTGCACCCCACCATGCATGTTCAGCCATTCATTGTCAACCCTCATCGCCTCCTCCATGACCCCCTCCTCGTCACTCAGCCTCATGACGTCACACGCCTCCCCCGCCTCCCTCTGTACCTGCGCCAGCGCCCTAACCTCCTTCTCCTCGGCAGTCGGGTTCTCAGCGTCCTGGTTCTGTCCTTCATAGTGCGCGCTCCACGCACTAAGCTGCGCCATCGCGTGGTCCTTGTCGTTCCCGTGATCCTTCAACGACTGTGCCGCCTCGTACATGTCGTACCCTTCGCCCATGATCTCGTTGAGCCTGTCCGCGTCCGCGTGCAGGAAGATGTCGGGCTCGTAGCTGCGAACAGTCAGAGTGAGAAGAAAGGGGAGGGAGGGGGGGCAAGGGGGGAGGTTCATGTCGGTGACTCTTTCAGCTTACCTGCGTCGGTCCTTGGCGTAGAAGGGCGCGGCGGGGGAGCGGAGGTGTGCGATGGTGTGCGTGAGGGAGCGTGCGTGGGTCACGAGCGCGAGGGACGCGAAGCGGGGAACGTGGCCTTGGGACGTGAGGGTGTTTAGGAGAGCGGTGTCGAGGGCGCCGCGGAGGCCGTGGGTGGGAGCGTCTCGGTGTTTGTTGGACGCGTTGGTAGAGAGAGAGGACACGTTGTGGTCTGAGGAGAGGTGGGAGTGTTGGGAGCTCTGGTGGGAGCTCTGGTGGGAGTGGTAGGAATGGTGGGAGTGGGTTTCTTGGTTCTCCTGCTCTGCACTCTCTTCATCACTTTCCTCGCTTGCCACCCCATGGTCTTCTTCTTCCTCCTCCTCGAGAATCGTCATGGCCATGTCGGGGTCGTTGCTCGACCGGATGAGAGCGGCGGCACTCTTGTCGGCAGAGTACCCCCTGGAGAATGTGAGAGAGAGAATGAGGGTTAGGTGCTACCACAAACACGGTGTGGGCAGTGTGTGAGTGTGTGGAGCGACACGCACACTGCCCCTTATGCGTACTGTCGTGTTGTGGTGTCGCTGTCGTCGTGTTGTGGTGTCGCTGTCGTCGTGCTGTCGTGTGTCGTGTGTCGTGTGTCGTGGAGTCTTACATTTCCACAAAAGCGTTGACGATTTCAGGATCCGCCATGGCTTCGTGCGTTATTGTTTTCGTATCGGGACGTTGGGGGGTTAGGGTTGGTCTTGTTGCTTTCGGATGGGGGTTACGTCTTCAAGGGGAGAGGGCGAAGGTACGACGTGAGGGGGAAAGGGGGAGGTGAAGGAGCTGGAGCTGGACGCGTGACACAAGGAGGGCAGTGCAAGGCACACACACTACTTAGGTAAGCACAGTGTTGCAGTGTTCAGTCTTATTTACCGAAAGGTAAATGTTCAGACACGACTTTCGAAAGGTCACACAGTCGGCACAATCACGTGTGTACTAGGCGTGTGGTGTGTACAAGGCGTGTGTTGGGTTGTACAAGGCGTGTGTACAAGGCGTGTGTACAAGGCGTGTGTACAAGGCGTGTGTACAAGGCGGCGAGCTGACTGCCATTCGCAGCGTATTAACCCTAACAATTTATATATTACTATTTGTTGCGGTTTTGCGGTGCAGCGACACGGCCGCGTTTGAAGGCCGCGTTTGAGAGAGAGGCCGTTGTTTGGCGCGCTCAGAGCACCGGCCGGCAACAGACTCGCGCAAAACTTATTCTAATTGTGGGGCGCGCATCTTCCCCACTGTTCCCCCTCAGAGAGACGATGGTCAGCGTCCCCGTATCTTCCGACGCGCCTCCCGCACCCCCCCCCGCCACAGCGCCCACCACAACCGAGCCGCCCGCCCTCTCCACCGTAGCCAATCCTTCCACCACAGTCATGTCCAGCCCGGCCACTGAGGAGGCTGCTGTGAATATCAAAATGGAAGACAAGGAGGTGAGACCTAAGTGCACCACGACCTGAGATGACCACGACCGACGCTGCCCCCAAGGCGCCAAGTCAAACCATATATCTATTATCTATTATCCCATGTGAACATCTAAATGGCACATCTAAATGGTACATCTGTATTGCTTATTATACCTCACATCTACATAACCTCACATATATATACCTCACATATATATACCTGTACACCCCACATGCGCACAACTCACACACTCATGGCAGCCCCCCAAGTCGCGTGTGGAGCTCGAGGAGTTCAGGCGGTGCTCCGACTCCCTGCTCTGGAAGCTCATGATGTCGTTCTACGACCGGAAGGGCGTCTCGTCGTGGTCGCAGGGCATCGTCCCCCACTTCATCACATGTAACGCGTTCATCGGGAAAGCGTACGCGCAAGTCCTCAAAGGTTTTCTCCAAGACTGCATGCAGCAGAACCACTCCTTGGGCGACCTCACCAAAACCCTCACCCTCGACCCCACCAAGCCGCTGTACATTGTCGAGCTCGGCACTGGCGCGGGCAAGTTCAGGTGAGACCCTGCGCACAAACACACTCCAAGAGCGGCCCAAAACGCGCAAAGAATGGCCCAAATCGCGAACGACAGCGGCCCAAAACGCGCTACCGAGCGGCGCGTTCTAGCGCGACTTGCTCCCAAACAGCACTTTCTGGCAAACCTCGCCTCGCGATGAGACTCGCAAACTGCGCCGGCGAGCCGGTCAATTGGCGCAAAGAGTGCGTTTCGAGCCGGACAATCGGTCGAGGCGTTGCGAACAGGCGACCCCCGACCACCCGACTCTTCGCGCGCACTGAACGGCTCAACAACTCAACAACAACCCGCTCGCTCCCCCCTTGTTCACGCCGACTTTAAGTTCTGGGCCATCGGGATGTGTGTGTGTGGCTCACACATAACCCTACCTTAGCTTCTTCATGCTGAAAGCGCTGAACGAGATGGCCGATACCCTCTCCTTCCCCGTCTCCAAGATTGTTTACGTCATGACTGACTTCACTGAGAGCAACTTCAACTTTTGGACCAGCCACCCCATGCTCGCGCCGTACGTGGAGTCGGGACAGCTGGACTTTGCCATCTTCGACGCCGTGAACGACACTGAGATCCACCTGCACAACGCGAAAATCACCCTCTCCGCCTCCGAGCCCACTGCCAACCCCATCTGCGTCGTCGCGAACTACCTCTTCGACACGCTCTGCCACGATATCTTCCAGGTCGACAACGGCGAGCTCAAGGAGGGCTTGATCAGCGTCGGCTCCTCGCGCGAGAAAGAGGACGACATCTTGGATCCCGAGATCATCAAGAACTTTGCCAATCTGTACAAGTACCGCAACATTGAGGTGAGAGCGCGTTTGAGTCGCGAATAACGCGTTCGGAGTTGCTCAGGGCAAGCGAACGCGCCGGGGAACGAAGGGGCGCGGAGGTGTGAACAAGTGCGCTATGCGCGGCCCAAAACGCGCCACGAGCGGCTCTAAAGCTTTTCGCTCGCTCGCCCGTCTCGTGCAGTTGAGAAGCGAGCAGCTCCGAACGCGCTATTCGCGATCAAACACGCTGCCCCTTGTTCACACCGACTTGTGCGCGTTCTGGGCCAGAGGTGCATGTGTGTGGTCGCCGCGAAATAGCTCGATCTGGCGCTCCTCGAATGCGTCAGGGACGCACTTGCGCCAATCGCGCCCAGAGCTCGTCGCTCACTCTGACCGCTTTTGTTCGCGCTGCCCCCCGCGCTGCCCCCCGCGCTGCCCCCCGCGCTGCCCCCCTTCATACACGCATGTGTCTGGCTCACCCATCCATGTGTGTGGTCCCAGAACAACTACTACTCCGACAAGGAGGGCGAGATCGGCGCGTCCGACGGCATGCATTTCGAGCGCATTCTGGCGTGGTACCGCGACTTCTTTGGAAAGAGCGACCCGGCAAAGGTCGGCGCGTCCATTCTCTTCCCCATCGGCGCGATGCGCGCGATGCACAACTTGAGCGCCATGAGCGAGGGCCGGGCGGTCGTCATCTCGGGGGACAAGGGCAACAACAACGTGGAGCAGTTCCGGGGCTTGATGGACCCGCACATCGCGGTGCACGGCAGCTTCTCGCTCATGGTCAACTACCACGCGATTGGCGCGTACTTCACGTCCAGGGGCGGCTTCACGCTGCACAATCCGCAGGAGGAGGCGTCGCTCAAGGTCTCGTGCTTCGTGCTGCCCGGCCAGAACGACATCGAGGACGACGCCGGGTGCGAGCCGTTCATGGGCGAGGGATTGGACAAGCTCGACGTCGAGAGAAGCCGCCAGTTCCCCAACTTGAAGCAAGCGTTCAAGGACCACGCGGAGGACTTCGGGCCGAACGACTTCTTCATCATGCAGGTGAGCGTGCTGTGAGCGCGGCACGCTCAGCACGCGCAGATTGAACTGAGGAGGCGCTCTGAACGGGTGATGTCGCGATGTGGTGCGCGGGAAGCGAGCGACTCGGAACGTTCTATCGGCGAGCGAAGGGCGCCGGAAAGCGATATTTAGCAGCGAGGAGCGCCGGAGCGCGCCGTTTGAGCGTGTCGCTGCGAAGTGCCGGCTTCGGAACGCGCCGTTTGTGCGCTCGGCAAGCTGCAAGATCGGCTCGAAACGCGCCATTCACTCGTGAGCGCCAGTGCACACGCGCTCGAGATATTCAAAGCTTGAAACGGGCACATCACTCTTGTGCCCTTCTCTTTGCTAACGCGTATTTGGCAGAAATCCCTCAAGGAGGACAGCCCCAACCCGTCCCTCAAGAGCGTCGTAGCGCTGCTCAAGCTGGGCGACTGGGACCCCGATGTTTTCTACAAGTTCCGCGACGTCATCCTGAACTCCGTCTGCCAGGCCAACTCCAAGCTCCGCAACGACCTGTGCAGGGGCATCCCGCGAGTCTGGGAGAACTACTACAGCCTCGACAAGGAGAAGGTCAGTGCGAGAAAGAGAGAGCGCGAAGAGAAATGAAGCTGGCTCAAACACGTCCTTCTTTCTTAACGCCGTTTGTTGCAAAACGGCCGACAAATCACACACGGCACGACCGCTCTCTCGAGCCGACCTGCGAATGTCCCCCGTTCTTTCTCTAACACTCGCTTGGCTCGTGCAGGACGTGGCATTCGAGTGCGGCAGGTTCTTCTACGGGATTAGGGACTTTGCCAAGGCGTTGCGCTTCTACACCATCTCCAGCGAGACCATCGGCCAGCACCACGTCACCTTCCATAACATGGGGCTCTGCTACTACAGCCTGGGAATGGCAGACGACGCCGTTCAGCACTTCGATCTTTCCATCGGCATGAACAGCAACTACGTCAAGGCGCAGAGCTGGAAGGAAAAGGTCGAGAAGGAGATCGCGGTCAGGAGAGTAAAGGAGGAGGCAGAGGAGGTCAAAGTCGAGAAGACAGAGACAGAAGAGGAGGAGGCGAGCTAGCTAACTACAATTGTAGTGAAGAGGAGTTAAGTTTAACTACAGCGACAAAAAGGATGCACCCGTCGCGGGAACACATCGGTATGGTTTCCCCAATTGCTTCAAAAATTCGGTGGCGACTCAGCAAAGGTGCTAACGCCAGGTGCCGTTTACCTGCTCTGTATTCTGGGAGAGTGGCACGGGAGCTCTTGAGCAGACTTGGTCGGGAAAGGATGGGTGGGAGATAACCACTGCATTCACATGGATGTGCACGAGCATTGTTGAGAAGTGCGTTATCGACACAAAGGCCATTAGGACGATCATCATGGATGAATGCGAGGATCTTGACCTGTCGTTGTGGCCGCCGGAGGGTCGGGCTTTGGCTGCCGCGGGCGGCGGATGCGACCTGGTCCCGACTGCCGCCTCCGTTGGCATCGCCTGCGAGACCGATCTTGAATCCGAACCCACAATCCAGGGCATTGCCCCCGGCGTCGAGGGAACCCTTGGCGACTACTGCTGCGCCACTTGCTCCGCCGCTAGATTAGGTTCTGAGAGGGCGGTGCTGTATGTGACACACGGCGGGGATGTGTTTAGTTACTTTGTTGGGCTCTGGCTATTAGAGGGGTATACTAGTAGTGAGTAGTGGTGGTGTGAGTAGGCATTCAACACTATTCTAACACGATCAGCACTAACACACCTTCCGCAGTACGTAAGCAGCGCCGAGAATTGAAATAGAGGGAGGAGGAAACTTGCGTTATAGTGGATTAAGGTGGAGAAGGCGACGGTATCTACACGTTGAAATAGTGCGAGCCATCACCACGTGTCATATTTCATAACTAACCAACGCGCAGAGGGGCGGGATGTGTAATGTGTAAGTTCTCAGCGGATGTAAATTTTGAAGCCGAGCAAACAGTGCCGCTTCTCGAGCTAGAACGCGCTGATGTGCAGCGGAGTTGGGCTAAACCTTACCGGTATGTGACTTACGTTGGTACGGGCTGGGGCAGTAGCAACATCGTTTCAGCAAAGTGTTGGCTTAGGTTATTCCGCTGACACCCGTCGCGCGATGGTTATCGTTCCGCAGAATTAGCGAAGCCGAGACTCGCGCCCGAGTCTCAGTCCTTATGAGTTCGTACTAGCACGTGCTCGATGCCACGGGGCATCGGGTCGCCGTGCTCGTTCCTTGTGACGACAGCGTTCGCGTGATGCGGTGCTGTCGTCTCACCGAGTGGTCAAGGTGAGGCGCCACGGGGCGCACCACGTCTCCCACGACTGAGACACGGACACGCGCTATTCTGCGCGTGCCTGCCGCCATCCGACAAACCTGCCTGCCACTCAATGTCCTGTTTGAGAGTCGGAATACGGAAGTTTTTCTCCAGTCTGAACACGTGCCATTAATTAAATGTTATTCAACGACACGAGACCGTACTCTACCTCCTCCTGTACGGCGACTGGGGTTCCAATCGCACCGCCGCTCCCCTGCACCCGCCGCAGCGGCGCTTAGGTGCGCGACCTGCCACCTGCGTGGCCGCCGTCGCCTACGTTGTGTTTTCGTTGAAAATATTGCATGGCTTAATAGTTCCCTAGATTTGTCATTATTTGCGTATAGGGCTACAAAATACAATCTGAACTATTTGTGGAAGCTGTTCATCTTATATATAAGCTCATCTTATGTGATTATTTGCATTAAAAAGTCAATAACATTAAGTCTGTTAGAGCAAATGCTTCTACATATAACTGTATTCATTCTCTTCTTCGCGGATTCGGCCGCTCTCGCTTGCATGTCCACCGACGGACTCGCTGCGACATACTCTTCTGAGATCGTAAATTCCGCCGTGGTCGAGTCCATGATGGACGCCGAGAAGTGCGATCCTACATTCTCAGCTGGTCCCATCCAGCACCCGGTTGAGTAGGGCGGGTTCGGGAACGACGGACAGTTGCCTTTAGTGTCGTACTTCGTCCTGTACAGTGTACTGAACCTCGTCATAGAACGCGTGGCAGAATACGGATACATCAGGAATGAGTCCTTTCAATCTCTGAACCGGGGAACACGGAGGTCGGTTGCAACCTGGGGCGGATCCGGCCGTGGTGACGTTCCAGATCTTCTCTGCCAGCAATGCCGCGAACATGATAAGTGTTCTTTGGAACCCGTGTTTTGTTCATGATCCGCATTGCGAGGTTCTTCACCGTCTGCCCTAAGCGCTCGGCCTTGTTCTGGAACTGGTGATAGGGTGCTGAGGTGCGCACAGGAATGCCGACGCGTCTCATCAATGGCTGGACCGAAATGTATCGTGGAACACTGTGCCTGTAACCCTCGGTTTGCTCATGGACCACATCTTGGTCATTCTCATGGTAAGGGTCCCTCGCGGACTGCCTTCCACAGCTAGTGGCGTGTGCTGAGCAGTGTACTTCAGGGTCGTGGCGGGAACGTAGCCGAAGTGAGCGGGGTTCAGTGGTTTCTTGACCATGGCTGTCTCGCTATTCTTGCACGACCCGCTCGTCGTTGTGGTCCGAGTCGTTGCCGGTGAGGGAGATCGATATGTGGAACTCAGCGACGAGTTCTCCCTCAACCTTAGTTGCAAGCGCGGTTCTACTCCAAGGTGCAGTCGATGTCATCTCGACGCGATGAAGCTTGGCGAGCTCGTGGTCTGTAGGGGGCCGCATGCGGATCCCAACTCTGCCGTCCTTGGGCGTTTGGCCCGATGCTCTGCGCCTTGTGTCCTGCCTCGTGCGCACAGGTGAGCCCTTGGAGCGGTCTGAGAGACCGCTCACTAAAGCCGATGAAGACGAAGGCGAAGGACTTCTTCGCGAGGCTTCCAACTGAACAGGAATCAACCCTCAGCAGAGTTGTGTCTGTTCTCTCGATCAATGCGGTTATGAGCCGCGTTCTCACTGGGTGGTTCGCCCACGGCGTCTCGAAGATCAGGGCCATCTTGGACCTGGTTAGCCTGAGAATGATGTTGGAAATCATCTTGAGTTCGGCGGCGCGCAGCTTAGCAAGCTCAGCGCGCTTACCCTTGTAGTTCACGTTCTCCGAGAGAACAGACCACAGGCGGCAATCAGGAGAGAAGTGAACGCACCGAGTGCGATCTCGTTTCATCTCTTCGAACACCCGCGCCACGTTTCCGACGTTGCACAGGGTCCGGTAGTTTCCCCTCGACTCGCGCAATGCCGCGCACGCTCGATGAACCCACTAGGCTCGCGCGACGAGTTGGGAGTACATGCGCGCATGCATGCACCTGCCCGTCGACCTTGCAGCCCTCGTCGTCACTGCTATCGTCCAAAAGTGTCAAGCGAGCCCGGTATGCACTTGTGCATCGGGTTGCTTGGGCGTCGGAAGTACGTGGAAGGGTCCCGCGTGTTCCTCCGGTGAATGCATATTATCGGAGAAGGCACATGTGTGCGGTGATCAGCGAACGGATCGAGCGTAGAATAAGGATATAGAGATGGAAGATGAGGATCGGGGTGCTGGAAAGCCCTGACCTCTCACTTTCTGTTGTAGAAGCTTAGCAAGCTCTATCTGGGCGCAAGCCAGCAGATCGTCCAAGGGAACGCGCACACCAAGGCCGCCCCTTGTGCTCCTGGCTCACACTCTCTGTTTAACAAAAAGCTCAGGTACATCGTCGTCGTCGTCCTCGTCGGAACTGCCGTCGCTGTCATCGCTCAAAAGGTCGGGAAGCCCGAAGAATACGGTCCGACCCGCCGGCGGTTCGACTCCGTCGTCTCCCACGTCGTCGTCCGGACCGTCACCGCAGATGTTGCTCGGGTACCAGCTGTCGTGGTACAGTACGGGTGGAACGAAGTGTGGGACTGATACGGCTCTCACTTCTGCCCACACACGATGGATGGGCTCTGATTCATCATGCACTCCATCAAAGTCGTACTCGACGCCGTAGTCGACGGGCAGCTCATTGTTGTCTTCTTCTTCGACCACTTCGACGTTATGGGTGGCCCTACCACGACCCCGGCAGCCGTCTTTGTGGTCCTGACGCGTGCCCTTCTTGGATAGTTTGTCGAGGTTATCCGGCGTTATGGTGTACGTTCCCATGGTTATGGATTGGCCCTTCCAAGCGGTAGACGCTGCCTCGTGCACCGACTCAACAGCCGTCTGGAGCGCGCGCTCAGCTGAGGCGAGGTAGGCCTTGTATGAGTCGGTCTCGAGCCTCGTCGTACCTCGAGAGAGCACCCCGCCGGCAGCACCTCCGCCTACACGGAGTAGCGTTCTGACCGCTGCCGCGCCGGCGGCGTCGTTGGCGGCGCCATGTGGGTTAGTCTGCGGCATTCCGCGGACCTGGTTCACGTCCTGGACGGGCTGGGTGCAACCGGGCACCACAGGTGTGTGGTTCTTGCCGGGGACGCTCTCGACGGTAAACCCGTGGAGTACATGAACTTGGTGTACGCTTGCGACTCCTTCCCGCTTCGCAATGGTTCTCTCGATTGCTGTGAGTCTGATTAGGACCGGGTTCAGCTCGAATGCATTCTGCTTCCCCGAGGAGCCCTCGTAGTCCTCGATAATGTTCGTGAACGTCTTGCGTGAAATAGCGTCGAAGAGATACTCCTTCATCTGGTTCCGACTTGGGTACTCCTGTGGGTCGCCGTTCGTGGCAATGATGCTTAGCCAGTGTTCCAACCGCGCCCCGAGGTCCGCGGCACGCTCGTTAGACCAAATGCGGAGTTTGGACAGCTCTCGGGTGGCGTCTTGCACGAGGTTCTGGATGATAAACGGGTCAGTCCACCGAGACTCGAGACGTTTAAAGATCTCATACCCGGTCGCGGGACGGGCGGTATCTCCGTCGATGAAGGGCTTGCAGTACTTGAGGCGATTGGGGCAACCATCCAGCGACATGTACATGACACCCTCGAACCAACTGAGGGCTTCCGCGCGCGTCTCTGTGTTATTGAGAAGATCAGCACAACAATGAACCTGGCAATATCTCACCAACCCAACCACCGTAGCCGTGCCCTGGCTTCAAAGCGTAGCGACGTCCATGGCGGTCCCTCCCACTCTGCCACGTGTAGATCGCGCGTATCCAACTCGCCGCCCCCGCCCC
>Ga0307985_10002157_pt1 | contig 11081 bp, 12 predicted proteins | sample EllFjometageno80_FD_203155 | JGI IMG/M metagenome (GOLD analysis project Ga0307985, IMG submission 203155) | Marine microbial communities from Ellis Fjord, Antarctic Ocean - #80 | ecosystem: Environmental > Aquatic > Marine > Unclassified | place: Southern Ocean | collected 2014-10-09 | reverse complement strand
AGAGGAGGAGGCGGAGGGAGAGTATCTACAAGGGCAAGTCCGCGCACGTGGAGATCGACGGCTCCGTCACGGACACACTACCGACCCCCCCGCCGTCAGCCCCCGGTGCCGTCGACCCGCTCCGCGACTTTGCCAACTTGTCCTCTTACATCGCCCGCATTTTGTCCTCGATGAGTATCTCGGAGAAGGTCCGGCTGTACTCGCACAACAGATCCATCGGCGTCGACGCATCACTCTTCAAGCTCCCTGATCCCTCCTCGCCCCCCCCGCAGAGCGCGCTGATCGATCTGCTGGCGAGAATTCAGCCTTACGTGACCCAGACATTCATCACGGACGTGCTCTCTGATGTGACGAGGGAGATGGAGGAGGTGAGTGAGAAGGAGGGAGGGGGGAAGATCGGGGGCGAGCGAGAGCAGAGCGAGAGCAGAGCGAGCAAACAAGCGGTTCAAAGCAACCGGCCAGGATGCGCTCCTGGCCAGGGCGCCTCTCAAAGCGCGCCGCTCAAGCGACCGGCCAATTGCCACCATCATGCTTCGCTCTTTAACACTCGCTTCGCTCGCGCAGAGTACTCCGCAGCCCGGGGAGGAGGTGAGCCCCCTCGGGGAGGAGGCCACGTTGGCTGTTCTGAGGGTTCTTTGCCACAGCGTGAGCCCGAACGCGCACTGTGACGAGTTCATGGACGAGTTTGTTGACCTCGTGGCGCGCATTGATGAGGTTGTCGGGGCTGATTTTGCCAAGTGGGAGCGGCAGCTGGTGGAGGTCGTGGGGAGGCGGTTGGAGTGCGAGGAGGCGGGAGAGGAGGAGGAGAATATTGTTGACAGTGAGGAGCTGACGAAGGTCATGTGGACGGAGGACGTGATGGAGCTCGAGGCGCAGATTTTGGAGAAGACGGGCGAGCTGGAGGTTGTGACGGAGCAGGTGAGGGATGCGAAGAGCGACCGGCTCAGAACGAACGGCTCCCAGCGCCTCCGGTCTACAACGCAGCCCCCTTTGTTCGCACATGTGTGGTGTTTGTGGCGCCCTTTCTAACATTGTAACTTTCGCAGGTGAACGCCGAGAGCGCCACTTTGGAGCTCCTGAAGGCCGAAGCGAGCGTGTCGCTGTGCAAGATGAACAACGAAGCGCTGCGGGTGCTGTCCGACTTTGACGTGCAGGAGCTCACGTCGTCGAGCATGACGATCACCGTGAGGGAGATTCTGCAGACCGTGTGGACGATTGACGAGGGAGGGCTGTCATTCGACAAGTTCGAGGCGTGCTCGAAGGACCCCGTCGTCAACATGCTGGTTACGGACAACTGCGAAATGAAGGAGGTGGAGAACGCGAGTCCGGAGGAAATGAAGCAAGTGCTGGTGGACCTGAGCAGCGGGTTCCTGGCAGACGTCCTGGAGCTGGCGCAGACGGAGGGCGCGGAGGAGGACGAGACATTAAGCGGTTAGCATACTATTTTTGAACACCACGAAGAATTTGGCTTACAACGCGAACGCCACTTGAACCAGCCCTCGCACTCAGGCCGTCGTGGGGCAACCCGAATTCGATGGAATGCTGGTCGTTTTTGGGCTCGTGCGGTGCTCCACTGGCGATCCTGTTGATCGCGGACCACATGGAGCAGTATTCCGAGGAGGAGAATGCTTTGCTGGAGGAGGTGGAGAAGAACTTCGCGGGCTTCAAGGAGATGAAGGCGAAGAGTTTGAAGATGGCGTCGCCTCTCACGACGGAGGAGATCGCGTTCAAGAAGAAGACAGCCACGCGTGAGGGCGGGAGACCATAACTGTGAGTGCGAGGGCAGAGGAGGTGCTGGCGTTCCTTTGAGACACGATGAGGCGTTCGGCGCGGCGAGAGGACGACCTGGAGAAAGCGTGGAGGAGCAGGTCAACGGGCATAATCAGCTCATATATCAGAAGAAGAGGACACCCAAGATCATAGCCGATAGAGACTTCCTGGGCAGGAAGCTTTGGCGCTCAGACGGCCAGGCGGGATTCGTTCTCGTTACTAACTTCGAGGAGCGTGATTCAAGGCTGATAACGGACGCTAACCCTGCGAGGAAAGTTCCCGAGCCCCATGAAGAAGGAGTATAGGCGCACCTTCTTCACAACGACGACGGGGAAACAGCAGGTGATGAACAGATTCAGCGCTGATGACGAGGCAGCGAAAGCTTCAGTGCTCAAGAAGAACAAGCTACTGTGGCGGGCGATACGGGAGGATGTGAAAGAGAGGGAGCAGGCGAACGGGTGGAGGTGGAAGGAGGAGAAACCGGAGTGGTTCAGTTTGGCGTGGCAGAGCAAGGTGTCCAAAGAATGGATCACGGACGCGGAGGAAAGGGCGAGGTTGGATACGGAAAGAAAGAAGGGAAGGCGGAGGAGCAGCGTTGAGAGAATCAAAGGAGTGTTCAGGAAGGAGAAGGGGAAGGTATACGCAGAGGGGGTGGATCCAGTGGCGTAAGAGAATAGGAGAGGGAAAGTTGTGCGAACCGTAACACGTGTGCTCTCAACGGTTAGGCAACTTCTTCTTCAAACAAGCAGGGTGTTCACCACATTTCTGTACAATTCGCTTGCGCCCTGTTTACTTCCTCCTTCTCTTGCTCTGCATGTGCTTCCCCACCTTCTTCCCCTTCTGCAGCTTGGCGCCGGGATCCCTGCCCGCGCCGTTGGAGCGCGTCTGCTTGTCGTTCTGGTACTTCCTGACGCCGTTGAAGCTGTGCTTGGCCATGAGGAAGTTCTTGCCCCTGATCTTCTCCCTGTTGGTGGATCCGCCCTTCCTGTCCTTGCTCTGGAAGTCCGCGCGCCCGTTCATGATGCTCTCGAGCCTCTCCGCCTTGCTCGCCTTCCTCCTCATGCTCTCCGCCTGGATATCGGTGCCCGTGAACGCGCCGCGCTGGCGGTACTGCCCCTCGCTCATCTCGAGCCCGCTTCCGTACCCGTCGAGACTGTCGTCGCTGTCGCTGAACATGTCGTCGTCCGACAGCATGTTCATCTCGCCCTGAGCCTCCTTGCGCTTGACCGACGCCGCCAACCTCGGGTCGCGCTGCATCGCCTTCTCCCTGTTGACCAGCTTGCGCATCTTCTCGAAGTCCGCGGAGGAGAAAACGCGGGTGGCAGTCACCTCGCGCCTGATCTTCGCGGCCTCGGCCTCGAGCTTGGCAGGGTCAGTCTCGACAAGGTCCGGCGCCTCATCGTCAGAATCGTCGTTGGAGCGCTTGTGGACTCTCTTGCGCTTCTTCCTCTTCTCGTCGAGAGAGAGGAGGCCGGCTTGGTCGGTGGTCTTGTCCTCCACCGCGCCAACGTCCGTCCAGCCCTCGCTCGTGTCGCTCTCGGCGCCACTCTCCGCGCCAACGTCCGTCCAGCCCTCGCCGCTCTCGTCGGCAATCGCGGACTGCTCCTCCAGCCTCTTGATGAGCTCGCCCCTCTTGCCCTTGACCTCGAGGCCGCGCGCCTCGCAAACGTCGCGGAGCTCGGCAACCTCGAGGGAGTTGAAGTCGATCTCCTCTTCTTCCTCCTCCTCCTCTTCGCCGGACTCGAAAACCCTAACAGCCGCGGACTGCTCCTCAAGCCTCTTGATGAGCTCGGCCCTCTTGCCCTTGACCTCGAGGCCGCGCGCCTCGCAAACGTCGCGGAGCTCGGCCGCCTTGAGGGAGCTGAAGTCGATCTCCTCCTCCTCTTCTTCCTCCTCCTCTTCTTCCTCCTCCTCCTCTTCTTCCTCCTCCTCCTCTTCTTCCTCCTCCTCTTCTTCCTCCTCCTCCTCCTCTTCTTCCTCCTCCTCCTCTTCGCCGGACTCGAGCGCAGCCGCGGACTGCTCCTCAAGCCTCTTGATGAGCTCGGCCCTCTTGCCCTTGACCTCGAGGCCACGAGCCTCGCAAACGTCGCGGAGCTCGGCCACCTTGAGAGAGCTGAAGTCGATCTCTTCCTCCTCCTCCTCCTCCTCCTCCTCAGATCCGTCCTCCTCGTCGCCGCTCTCCTCCTCCCCCTCGTCGCCACTCTCCACTTCCTCCTCCACCTCCATCCCGTCGTCATCGTCAGACAGCGCGATCTCAATCTCCTCCTCCTCTCCCCCCACATCCTTCCACCCTCCCTCTTCCTCCTCCCCCTCCGACTCGGAGTCGCTGTACCCCTGCTCCTTCCTCTTCTCCTTCAGCTCCGCCTTCTGCTTCTCATAAGCCACCAGCAGCTCGGCTCCCTCAACCCCCACCGACAACTTGACTTCTCCATACTTCGCCGGCACAACCTTCGCCCTCTGAAGCCCACTTCCCACCAGCCCCCTGTGCTTCCCCTGCAGCAACTTGGGGTGCGTCTCACGGACAAAGTTCAAGAACCCCTTGGCCGCAATGTTAACACTCTTGTCCTTATGCCGGCAGAACGCGACAATGTCGCGCGTGAACGCCTCCATGTCAATCACCGTTCCTCCCCCGTCATCCGCATCATCGTCCTCGGCAAGAATGGACGGCACGCGGGCGCAAATGGCGCGGACGGAATTAATCCCCACCGCCATCTGCTCCTCCGTGCACCTCTCCGTGATGAAGTTGTGCGCAATCGCCTTCATGATGCCCTTGAGGTCCTCGGGCGGGACGTACTCGTGGCATGCCTGCACGGTGTACGCGAGGAGGTTGGTGACGTTCTTCTGGTGCCCGCCGAGGTACTTCTGGAGGAACGGGTAGAGGGGCAGGATGAGCAGCTCGTGGCAGCCGATGAGGCGGGTGATGAAGTTGAGCACGAGCAGCTTGGTGTCGAACGGCATCTGGTTGGTGCCCGAGTTCTTGACCTTCTTGAAGAGCTTCTCAGCGAGGGACTGGGGGTCGTGAAGCAGCTCAATGGCGGCATAGAGGATTTTTTTCTCCGCCTTCAGATCCGGGTTCTGCTCCTTGGCCGTCTGTGCCTTGATCCTGTTCTTCACCTGCTTAGCTATCTGCTTCTCCAGCTTCCCCGTCTTCTTCCTGTGCTGGTGGAAGTCGATCGTATTGATGCCCGCAAACACGTCGTTCTGTCATACACGTGTTAACGAAAGTGTGAACAAAGAGGGTGGCGCCAAACACACGGTGTAAACAAGGAGGGGAGAGGGCGTCACTCGAGCGCATGTCAAGGGCGTCGCTCGAGCGTATGACAAGGGCGTCTCTCTCACTCTCGCCCTCGCCCTCGCCCTCGCTCTCATTAACTTACCTCCTCCTTCTCCTTGTCATCACTCATCCTGTCCTCAATCCCGAGGAAGAAGTGAATCGCCCTCACCATGATGGGCGAGTGGCTGGAAAGCGTCGCCGTCGCGATCATGTTCACAGTGTGCACGTCCGTCCAGATGTTCTGCCTGTACAGCTCGCAGGCAATGTCAATGCACTTGCGGGCCGCGGCCGAGGACGAGTCCTTGATAGTCGCGGAACCCGCCTGCGCCGCCTGACTGTCCTGCGTGTTAATCGCGCTCGCCTTGTTCTTCCCTCCGTTGTCACTGTTCGTTCCAGCGAGCAGCTTGTGCATGAAAGCCTGCAGCTTGCGATTCACCTTCTCGTTCTTGCCGCCCTTGTTGAGGGCCTTAATGTCGTTGACGACGTGCGAGTACACCATGGCGCGGAGCTGCTTGTCAGGGACTGTCATGAGCTGGAAGAAGAGTTCCATGAGCTGCGGAGTATACGGTGAGAGACATGTGTTTCACAAAGGGGGCGGCGGTGTGAATAAAGGAGGCGCTGTTTGAGGCGCTGTTTGAGGCGCTGTTTGAGGCGCTGTTTGAGGCGCTGTTTGCTGGCGCCACACACGCTGTCATAGTGTATCGTTTACGTGCGTGCACGCACGTGTTGCGTGCCCACGTGTGTATTTGTGTGTACAGTATCATCGCTCCCCATGCCCCCTCCCTCCTTCCCTCCCCTCCTCCTTACCTGTTCCGGATCCACCGCCTTCCTATTCCTCATAAGAATCAGCGCCCCCGCACAACTCCTCCTCGTGTCCTGATGCATCCTCCCCCCATGCTTCTTCAACAACGCAGTGATGGAAGCAGCTGCTTGTCTCGCGTCTTGCTTGTACGCGGAGGAGGTTACCGCGGCGACGAAGTTGAGCAACTCTATGAACTTGGGCGCATCCCTCGCCGGGTTGAGGACGAGTATGTCGAGTTCCGCGTTGAATCTCGTGAATTGCTGTTGGTAGTCGTCCTCGTAACCGAGGGGATCACGTTTGCAGAGGTCTTGGAGCTGGGAGAGCTTCATCGTTACGGAACCTTTGAGGCCGGAGGATTGGAGGGACATTATAGGAGGATGGGGAGGGTGAGAGTGTTGGAGTGTTGGAGTGTGACGAGTGTGAAGAGTTAATGAGGTTAGTGTTCTTGTAATCCTAACAAAGAAAGGCTGGTGGTGATTGCGGGTGGTTTTGGTTGTGCTTTCTGTTCTGTGGAGCGGTGCTTCCATACTTTCTCTGCTTTCTATTACAATATCAGGGTTACAACTGGTTACAAGTTACAATTGTACTTTCCATTATTTATTTTCCGTTAGGGTTATATTTATAGGGTTAGAGAGTTACACACGCGATGTTAGTCAACAGATACACTGTGTGAACACGGGACTGCTGGCTGACCCTCCGCACAGTCCTACTTTGTGTGGAACGACGACATACAGTAGCTTGGTGTCTAACATAATGTCACGGCATTACTAATCCTTATCACTCATGTGTCTCCGCTGTTGACGATAATGTTAAAGGTTTGCGGACTGGTAGCTTCTCAGGTATGTCGAAAGTTGTTAATACGCGAAAGTTGTTAATACGCGAAAGTTGTTAATACGCGAAAGTTGTTAATACGCGAAAGTTGTTAATACGCGAAAGTTGTTAATACGCGAAAGTTGTTAATACGCGAACGTTGTTAATACGCGAAAGTTGTTAATACGCGAAAGTTGTTAATTCGCGAACGTTGTTGACACACGAACGTTGTTGACACACGAACGTTGTTGACACACGAACGTTGTTGACACACGAACGTTGTTGACACACGAACGTTGTTGACACACGAACGTTGTTGACACACGAACGTTGTTGGACACACGAACGTTGTTGGACACACGAACGTTGTTGGGGCACTCTATAAAAAGGTTGGTAAGCTGGTGTTCTGGCTGGTGTTGAAGCCGTGTTGAACGTATGTGTGTGGTCTGCAAATGTATGCCCGAGTAGGCATGCTCTGTGATGAAAACTGACATTTGTGGACCAGAGCGGTAAGGAAACTATTAGCAAAGACAGTGACAAGGCGTTACCGTCGACACGCGTAGCCACGATATTGTCAATAGACATACTAGACTTCCGCGTCACAACCGCCGCACCGGCCCCCCTGACATCGCTAACATCTATCTGCCCATCCTCTTTTTGCACCATCCCTTACAGCCACAAACCTCTTTGCTAACCCTACGTTCCCACAATAGGGTCTCTACCCCACACACACCAATATGTCATCACCCCTCATCTTCCTCCTCCTTCTCTCTGCAGCCTGGACCCCCACCCTCCCCTTCCTCTACCCCCTCCCTTGTTTCACCAACACCCTCTCATCCCCGGTCCCCCCCCTGAGCTCACAAACCACCGAATCTGCCTCTGGACAAACACTCAAAGGCGGTGTCACTATCGACTACGCAGGCGTCTCCACCAACGGCACCTCAACTGCTGAATCTGAACTCAACAAAGCCAAGGTACTGTACATGAAAAAGGGTGCAGTCGCTCGCGTAACTAGTGGAGGGAAGTTGATGGGGATCAATGACGACGTCGTCAAGGCGGTGGGTCATGGCATTGGTGGTGACTTCACAGATGAACAGGTGCAGCAGTTAGGTCGGTACTTAAGGTCCCAATCGACCGTGTTCCAAACTGATGCCGCCACTGATGCCGCCACTGATGCCGCCACTGATGCCGCTGAGTCGCTGTCCCCCGAGGCCGCGGAGGACATGCTCAAGGCCATATATAAGGAGTCTGGGGAGATCACGTCCGCGTTCGCGAAGACGTTCCACCTAGGCACGCAGCTGATGAACGAGGAGGCGAGGAAGGTGAGTGTGAGCGTTGAGAAGTGCACGATGAAGTGCACTATGAGCATATTGTGTGCACTATGTATGACCATCTCACCTATCTCTTCAGTCCATCTGGGCGGTGTACGTCTGGTGCCGCCGAACGGATGAGATCGTGGACGCGCCCCGCCCGCCTGGGAGCAACGCGATGCTCGACGATCTCGCGGAGTGGTCCATTCGCCTCGAGAGGTTGTGGAGTCACGGGGAGGTGGTGGATATGCTCGACGTGGCGTTGTTGGATACCAAGATTCAGTACCCTGCGCTAGAAATACAGCCGTTCGAGGACATGGTTATGGGGATGTTGATGGACATTCCGAAGCTCGGCGTGGAGCGGTACGAAACGTTCGAGGAGGTGAGACCCACGCACACGCTGAGTGAACACGGGTTGGAGAGGTGACGAACGCTGATATATGTGGATGTGCGGCGGGCTTACGAAGGAGGCCAGCGCGACGCACGATGATATTGGCGGGCGCGTGCGTGCAAAGGACGGCGCCCAAAGCGTCCTGCTAGGTTCTGGGAGCGGCGGTGCCCCTTTGTGAGCACCCTTTTGTGAGCACCCTTTGTGAGCACCCTTTGTGAGCACCAGCGCCGCCCCTCTGTCCCCCTTTTGCCTCCTTTTTTCACGCGTGTGTGTGGCTCACGTATGTATGCCTGGCCTTTAGCTTCACTTGTACTGCTACCGTGTCGCTGGGACGGTGGGGCTCATGTCGACGCCGGTGTTCGGGACTGCCGCTCCGTACTCGATGGTTCAGGCGAAGGAACCGGCGTTGAGCCTTGGGGTGGCGTTTCAGATCACGAACATTCTGAGGGATGTTGGGGAGGACGCGGACAGGGGCAGGATTTACTTGCCGCGCGAGGACATGGCGACGTTCGGCGTGAGCGAGCAGCAGATTTACGCCAAGAGGATTGACGATAACTACATCAAGCTGATGGAGTTCCAGGTGAGTAGGTGAATAGGGTGGAACTGATTGTTCGACGATGATATACGAAGTAACGGAGTGGTGGCCCGTGAGCTCGATTCGCATAGTTCTCTTCCCCCTCGTTCGCACTGTGTGCTGTGCGTTGCTAACGCTGTGTTTTTGGCAGATCGAGAGGGCGAGGAAGTACTACGCTCGAGCTCGTCGGGGCATCAGGATGCTCGCGCCGGAGAGCAGGCTGCCTGTGCAGGCGAGCCTGGACTGCTACTCGCAGATCCTGGACAAAATTGAGCTTAACAATTACGACAATTTCAAGCTCAGGGCGTACGTGAGTAAGGAGGAGAAGATGATGACGATCCCGGCGAGCTGGTACCGCACGACAGATTTCTCGCAGATGTTGCCGCTTTGGGGAGAGCAGCCAGTTAAGAAAATGGAGTAGTTGGTCATTTGCCAGAAAATCATGGCGCCCCTACCGTGTAACGCCCGATCTCGATGTATTCGCCACCCTCAACAACACTCCACGGCTCTTCCTCCTCCTCCTCCTCAACCTCCTCCTCCTCTTCCTCCTCGTCATCCTCCTCCTCCCCGTCCTCCATCATCTGCTCCATTTCCTCCAAGCTCATTTCTTTCTCCTCGACCACGACCTTACTCCTCTTCTTCTTGCCTCCCGAGGTGCCCACCAAGCCCTCCAAGATGTCCAACAAAATAGCCCACTCCTCTCCCCCCGCCCTCTTTCCCGCCCACTCCAACAAGTACCTCACCTCGTAGTTCAGCGCCTCGCACTTCACCGGCTCGCGCATGAAACTCTTGTCCTCTTCCCGCCACTTACTCTGCGCCTTCTCCTTCAAAATCACTCCTCCTCTTATCCCAAACTCGCTGTGAAACGATGCCGCGAAATCTCTCGACACGAGGAACTTGACCCACTCCATAAGAAAAAAGAGAATCCTCGTCCTGCTCACGCCCCGCTCAGTCTCGTCCGCCAACGCGATCTGCTTCACTACAGCCGCCAGCAACGCCCCGCTGAAGCCCTTTTTGTGCTGCTCAAGCGCCACTAACAGTGGCCGCCACCGCCGCTGAGTATTGGTGTGAGCAGCACGAATGCGTGTGAACAGAGGGAGGGGGCGGCGGTGTGAACAAAAGGCGGCGATGTGAACAAAAGGCGCCGGGATTCGGCCGCTCGTCGCCGGTCGCTCGTCGCCCGCCATGAGACAGATGATGAGATGGCCTACCTTTGCCTTGTCAAACCCTTCGTCGTCTTGTGTGTAGTTGCTAGGATTGTTGGGAATCAGCGCTCCCCTTTGCGGTGCCCTCTCGCCGCCGTCGTCGCCGAGCAGGGCGCTGTCATTGCAGAGAGAGCTGTCCTCGCCGGCCAGGAACGTAACCGCGACCGCCTGCAGCAGCGACTTGGACGCACCCGTCGTGTACCCGCGGATACACTTGTTGATCGCGGCAGGGCCAGGATTGGTCGACTTGCTCTTGGTCTTGTACTGTAGCAGCAACTCTCTCGCTTGCTCTTGGTCCCAAATGAGCTGGTTCGTTTTGGGGCGCCAGAAGCGCTCGAGGAGGTACGTGAGCAGCGATGCCGTGGCGAGCCGGAGCGACGGGAGCGAGGGGACTTCGTTGTGTGCAATGTCGTGCCTCATGTCGACGAGGTAAGCTGGGAGGCCGATGGATGTGGCTAAGGATGAGACGGACTTGGCGTGGGTTTTCGTCTGCTGGCCCACGTCTGTAAGGCCGTTCACGCCGCGGAGCAGGGCCAGCGCGTACACGTTGGCGAGGAAGGGCGGCGTGGGATGGTTCAGGGAAGCGACGTCGAGCAGGATGGCGTCGAGGAGCTTGGAAGTGGTGGCAATCGCGTGGGAGAGGCGGGGGTTGCGGTGGTTCCAGACGGAGAGGGTTGTCGCTGCGGAAGTTAGAGGGCCGAGGAGAGATGGGATGGTGGACGGGTCCGAGGAGTGATTGGAGGGGTTCAGTCTAGTAGTGTTGAGCAGAACGGGGAGAGTCTCGAGGGTGGTCGCGGTTGAGATGAACTCAAGGGGAGTGTGCCAAGGAGCGGAGCGCTGAGACATTAGTTTTGGACGGTTGTGACGAGGGAGGTACAGGTGTGGGTGTGGGTGTGGGTGTGGGTGTGGGTGTGGGTGTGGGTGTGGGTGTGGGTGTGGGTGTGT
>Ga0307985_10002156_pt1 | contig 11083 bp, 9 predicted proteins | sample EllFjometageno80_FD_203155 | JGI IMG/M metagenome (GOLD analysis project Ga0307985, IMG submission 203155) | Marine microbial communities from Ellis Fjord, Antarctic Ocean - #80 | ecosystem: Environmental > Aquatic > Marine > Unclassified | place: Southern Ocean | collected 2014-10-09 | reverse complement strand
GGCCGTGTGCAGCAGGGCCGTGTGCAGCAGGGCCGTGTGCAGCAGGGCCGTGTGCAGCAGGGCCGTGTGCAGCAGGGCCGTGTGCAGCAGGGCCGTGTGCAGCAGGGCCGTGTGCAGCAGGGCCGTGCCCAGCTGAGCTGCAGCTTACCTCTTCTTTATTATCCCGTGTCCACTGCTATTAACGCACTCATCCTCCAACCCTTTCAACCGGACAACGCCGTCGCCCAAATGATCGTCCTTGCCGATCATGTCTTTATCCATAACGTTGCAAATAAGGGACAGGTCGTCTACCATGTTGCTCTTGAGTGGCAAGAACTGGAACATTTGATGAGGGCTCCACACAGGGTTCTTGGTCGAACTCTTCCCGATACTCCGCTGCCGCCCATCAATGTTATCGGAGATGTAGAACTTCACGTACGGGCATGGGCTGCCCCCGGAAGACGGAAGACCGACACATCTACATAAGTAGACAGTCAACCCCTTGTCTTCCGGCAAGAACACCCTCAGGTGCTCCAGGTGGGCTGAACCTCTCCGAGCGAGGAGCTTTTCCTTCAGCAGTTGCGATTTAGCGAGCGACACCTCGTCGTCTTCTTCGCCTTTCGCACAGAGGCACGTACAGAGGAGGCAGCCCATGGTCCAACAAAGATAGGGTAAAGGGTGGTAGAGAGTGTGTGGGTATCAAAGAACTCCAGGGGTGGGTGGGGTCGATAGACACAGCGTGCGAATGGGCGATGAAGGAAACGAGGGGCGTGGGGCTGGCGTACACTAGGAGCTGCGGGGGAAGGTGAGGGAGGAGGAGTTCTTGCAAAGGAGCAGGTCATGCTGTCTGCTTCGGAAAGAGAGGAGGAGAAGTTGAGGAATCATTTTACTGACCGAAACTTTTATGGGGTGAAGGGGTCGCGGCTTGGCAACAGTACGCTGATCCCATACGTAATTCGCTGGAAAGGTTTTAAATGTTGCACGCGAGCACACGCGAGGATCTGTAATGTAGCCGTGGGCGTGGGAAATGCCTAATTAGACTTGTCTACGGCGGCGGCGCGGGCGGCGGCGGCCCTGGCGAAGGAGGCCCATCAGCGGGAGGCGTAGCGGGCGCAGGCGGAGGCGGTCCGATATCCTCCTCTTCCTTGGGAGCGGGCGGAGCGGTCGGCGCAGACGGCGGCGGCGGCCCCACTTCATCTTCGTCCTTAGGAGCCGCAGGAGGCGCCGCCGGTGGCGCAGACGGCGGCGGCGGCCCCACTTCATCTTCGTCCTTAGGAGCCGGAGGAGCCGCAGGAGGCGCGGACGGCGGCGGCGCCGCATCCTCTTCTTCTTCCTTATTCACAGCGGGAAGAGGCTTCGCCCTGTTCAATCCGAATTTGGGCTTCGGTTTCTCCTTCTCCTCCTCCTCCTCCTCCTCCTCCTCCTCCTCTGCGGCAGTTTCTTCCAGCTTCTGCCCCTCCATTTCCTTCTGCAGACCCGCCAGTCCGCCCAAGCTCCCGATCGTGCTCGACATCCTCTTGGCGACGCTCTTGTGGTGAGTGACGCTCGCGTCGTCGCCCAAACTCGCGCGCTTTGACAGTTTGCGAGTTGTCGTGCCCACAGTCACGACGTGCGCCGCCACCGGAATGCCGTCGTCGTCGTCATCGCTGCCATGGCCACCACCCTCCTCCCCCCCCTCCGTCCCTCCCTCCACGCTACTCATGCTCTTCTTGTGATGGGCAACACTGTCGTCGCACATGAGACTGACCCTCTTCGTGAGCCGTCTCACCGTGGTGCCCTCCACTACTGCGTGGGCCTTGGGCACAGTCTCGCTGTCAGAATCGTCCTCGTCGTCCTTTGCGACAACCTCGTCGTCCTTGACGATCAACCCCTCATTAGATGAATCCCCAGCATTTCCAGTAACACTGGCGGTACTTGCGGCACTGGCTTGCGCCTTGAGCTCCATCTGCTTCTTGACGTCATCATTCCCCAAGCTGACCCTTCTACTCATCTTCCTCGCCCCCGTCACCTTGGCCGCCTCCGCCGGTGGCAGCGGCTCGCCCGCCGCGGTATCATTGGGCAAGCAAGTCTCGGCCGCCATGTTATCCAGCTTGGTCTCCTCGTCATCATCGCCATCCTCGTCATCAGACGCGTCCGGGACGCTCATGACCACGCCCCCTCCCCCGCCCAACAAGGTAGTGTCACCCCCCCTCAACACGATGGCTTGCCTCAGGTGAATGACGTACCTGCGAGCGAAGCGAGCGTGAGCGAGGGTTAATGCCCAGAACAAGTCGTTGTGAACAAGGGGGCAGTGCCACACACACACACCTCCGGCCCAGAACTTTTTAAGGAGGTGTGCCATACACACGTGTGAACAATGGGGCGGCGTGTTTTGATCGGCGTATTTTAATCGGCTCAGCTTGAAGGGCGGGAAACAAGGCTCGCGCTTCGTGAATGAGATGTTCTCGCTTCGCTCGCGCACGTACTGGAAAACCGCGTTCCACATGGTCTGCTCAGTGCCGTTGTCGACGCAGAAGTGCCACTTCCTGTTGCTAGTCTGGATGTTCACGTGGTAATGCGTGGGGCTCTTGGGGTCGGTCAACTCGTCCACAACGTTGACGGATCGGATGTCGTTCAAGTCCACGACCCCCTTCTCGACCAAGTCGATGTGGTTGCTGTAGTAACGGAGCATGCCGTCGGACGTCGTGAACTTGAAGTAGCGGCGGCGGTAGACAGCGCGGACGGAGGGGGGGAGAAGGGAAACGGCGAGGCGGCTCAGCTTCTTCTTGGCGCCCTGGGGTGCCACACACATGTGTGAACAAAGGGTGGCGAGAGGTGTGAACAAAGGGCGGCGCCGTTTGCGAGCCCCACACAAATGTGCAAAGGGTGGCGCCGTTTGTGAGCAATGATGGGGGGCGTGATGAAAGCAAGGGTCAGCAACAAAATAGACTCAGGGGGTAATCAGGGGCCCGGTTCCCCGGTCTCACGGTTCCAACGGTAAACCCACCGGGGGTCACTCCCCTTCACCCTCCCCCACCCTTGAGCCTTGCTCGGGGGGCCGTTCCTCTCTCACCTTGTCATTATCACTCGCCCTCGGCGCCCTCTTCCAAGCATATCCACTCTTGTCCGTGTAACTGTACTTCATGGTGTCCATCATGCTCTCAATCTCCACCTCGCTCAGATCCCACTTGGTCTGCTTGGTGACAGTGTGGAAGTAGTATACCTTACCATCGGACGTGTGCGCCATCTGGTGCCACGTGTTAGTATCCCCTTTCGTTAGTATACCCTTTCGTTAGTATCCCCTCCCAGTTTCACAATTGGCTCAGTGTTTAGTGGCTCATAACTGTGCGGATCCACTGCTTGCTCCAAACCGTCTCCCCCCCGGGACGGTCGCTAACTCGCCTCTCGGGGCGCTTGGCGGCCTAACCACTTACCTTATACATGCCTTTATCTTCGGGCATCGTGATGAGTTGACGTCTGTCACGAAAGGATTAAGCTGGTATATCATGCAGGCGCAGGGCAGGAAAAAGGTTGTGTTTATAACTGCCACAGCAGGCACCACAGGCAGCACAAGCACCATCACTGCCACCACTGCCACCACTGCCACCACTGCCACCATTGCCATCACTGCCACCACTGCCACCACTGCCACAGGTTCCACTGCCACAGGCACTGCGGGTCTCTCTTGGCCGTGATTCTATACCGCCATTCCTGCTCACCTCGTCCCCTCCCCCGCAGCCCGTTTCTGTCAGACTGCGAGACGCACAACGTTCGCAAAGAGGCATCACCCCGACCCGACGTCGGCACACGATCGACGTGTGCACACTAGCCCTTCCCCCCCCCCTTCTACCCTTCAGTTACTAAGATATCCTTTTTTGAGGATATCCTCTCGCGAGGCAGCAGTTCTCGTTTCATAGCGCTACTCTTTGGTATACTTTATTGGGCTGTTCTTGCCTCACCACACTGATCAAAACCGATCCAATAATCCACCAAGACCACACCGGCCCTCCCCCCCCCCGTCCCGACTGACTATACCCTCCCCCACACTCGCTTCGCTCGTGCCCCCATCTTTCAATGACTCCCCCCTCCCCAGCCCTCCTCTTCCTCCTTCTCCTCCTCCTCCTAACCCTCCCCCCTCCTTCCCTCTCCTCCTGCGAGAAGTACCACTCAGAAGAAAACGGCGATAACGGCGACTCCTGCCTCGCCGGATGCTACCACGACGCTGACCAGGACTACGTCGACGAGGAGACCCAATACTCGATAGTGAACGAGGATTACCAGCACTGCGAGGACAAGGTTGAGACCTGCAAGGTGGACGGTGGGAAGGGCGGAAAGGTTGACGGAACGTGCAAGACGCAGGTCTGCTCCACAAAGCAACGGCCGGTTCAGGTGTCTGAGACGGTTAGGTGGACGCAGTTTTACTGTAGATCGTGCCCCCAGGGCAAGTGGACGGCGGCGGGGAGTCAGGATTGCACGACCTGCAGCGCGGGGAAGTACAGCGTGGCGAGCGCGGGGACCTCCATTGCGGTTTGCAAGGCGTGCAACGAGGGGAAGTACGCGGCCGAGCCGGGGAGTATTGAGTGCTTGGATTGTGACAGGGGCAAGTATGCGCCGCAGGTAAGCGCGAGGCGCGAAGCGCGAGGCGCGAAGCGCGAGTGATTATTATTATTCATTTACTAACCTTAACCATCACCACCGTTTCATGTGTTCACGTTCACAGTCCGAGAGCACTGGATGCCTCATTTGCACGGCTGGGAAGTACACGGACTCGATGTCGAGGCCGGAGTGCGACAAGTGCGACGGCGGGAAGTACCTCGCCGACGCTGGCACCGACCGCATGCTGCACAACAGCCAGGATGACTGCACGTCGTGTGGGGCGGGCAAGTTCGCGCCGGGAAACGTGGGGAATGTCGAGTGTGAAGCGTGCGAGGCGGGGAAGAGGTCGAACTCGGGCGCTTCCGAGTGCACTGTGTGTGGGGACGGAAAGTACTCGGAGATGGAGTGGTCGTATTGCGTGGATTGTGCGGCGGGCAAGTACTCGTTTGGAGAGCCGACTGTTCTTCATAGTGAGTGCACCGTGGCGCCTGCGGGCGGGTGGACCAAGGCGGGTGCTGACGAGGTTTCCGTGTGCGAGAAGGGAGAGTACAACGACGCGCCCGGGCAGGACGCCTGCCTCAAGTGCCCGGTTGGGAAGTTCCTCGTGGACGATGAGACTGATGTCACGCTGCACAACGCGGCCAACTTGTGCCTCGACTGCCCGGCCGGGAAGTTCGAGAGGGAAATTGGGTCGTCGGAGTGTGACGCGTGCGACGTGGGGACGTACAGCTCCGGGGGCGCTAGCGCTTGCTCCATCTGCCAATCAGGCAAGTACTCGGGCGAGAATCAACCGAACGACTGCATCGTCTGCGAGGCTGGGAAGATTGCGTTCTCGCAGTCTGCGGAGTGCACCGAGTGCTCCAAGGGCAAGTTCAACGACGAAGAAGGCCTCCTCGCCTCCAGGCACGCCCAGGCTAACGACTGCGAGCCGTGCCCTGTGAACTCGTTCTCGAATACCGACGGCGCTACGTCGTGCACGGGGTGCGCGAGTGGCAGCACAGACGGTCAGACCGGCGCCACTGGCTGCACGTCTTGTGGTGCTGGCAAATCTCAAGCGGACGAGACGGCGGGGGCGGGGTGTGTAGAGTGCGGGGCAGGCAAGTATTCCAACGGTAACACTGAGGGAAGGTGCGAGCCTTGCCCCGCTGGCCGGTACGGCGATGAACCAGGTATGGGGGCCGTTCTTTCCACCGTGGAGGGTGCCTTGGGTTGGATTGGGGGTTACGCCTGCAAGGTGTGCCCGGCTGGGCAGACGTCGGTCATCCACGTTGCCGCCGACACGAACACTGCGTGCGTGGATTGCGCAGCCGGCAAGTACAGCAAGACTGACGCCGAAGCCTGCACGGAGTGCGTTGCGGGCAAGTTCAGCGCCGCGGGTTTAGCTGCAACCAGCTCGGATGAGTTAACGGGGAATGTATGTACCGAATGTCCCGTGGCGACGTACTCCGGTCCCGGCACCGCCGTAGGTGACTGTGTGTATTGCGACGTGGGCAAGTACAACAACGGTGAGGGCAAAGCGGAATGTCTCAGCTGCGATGCCGGGCAGTACAGCTCCGCCACAGCTGCCGACCGAACCAACTGCGAAAAGTGCGAAGCCGCCAAGTACAACGATGACGGCGGCGGCTCTCTGCCCGCGTGCTCAGATTGCCCAGTGGGCAAGACGAGTAACGCGGGTGATCCTGGGTGCTACAAGATCGCTGACACGTTCGACGTGTGTGAGGCGTATGACGGCACCGAAGGCGGGGTGGGAAGCACTCCGAAGAAGAACAAGTGCCACTACTTATATGCCGGCCACTGGGTCGAGTACGATCAAGGCGACAACAGCCCTTTCGGGGTCGGGTCCTCGGCAACGTGCGACGCCTACACGCTGGCCGGCATGAAGCTTGGAGGGCAGTTCTACGACGACTACTACGTCATGTGCTTCAACTGCACCTCCGCCTTCGTCCCGACGGCCTTCAACACGGATATTCAGTGGACCAATTTGCTGCTCGAGGACAACGCCGATGTCGCGATTCCGATCAGCGAGGAGGTCACGGCCGGCTCTCACCCATCGCTGTGCTACAACAAGGCGGCGCTCGGCACGTGCGTAGACACCAAAGACCCGACCAAGATGAGCTCCGAGCTCGACTCCACCAATATCAACTGCGAGTACTTGCACGAGGGCATCTGGAAGTCCGTCGACGCAGGCTCGCCGTCCCCGTTCGGTGACACGTGCATCGACTACACCGTCTGCGGTTTCGAGCAGATCCCAATCTCCATCCCCACGCAACCCATCAAAAAGGACATCTACAAGATCCAATGCGACTTCTGCACGGCGGGGAACGTTGGAGGATTGTTCCCGCAAGGCGACAACGGCGAGTGCAAGGGCGCCGACATGCACCCCTCCACGTGCTACGACGCCGAGCGGTCGTTCGCGGTTTGCCCCAACACGCCCAGCAGCAGCGGCAGCAGCAGCTTCCTCCCCAGCTGGATCGATCTGCCCGACCAAATCTGCAAGTACTACCGTGGCGGCGGCTGGGATGATGTCGATGCCGGCACTGTCAGTCCCTTCGGTTCCACGTGCAAAACGTACGAATTCTGCGGCACCGAGCAGGACACCTACTCGAAGGGCGGCGCGAGTGTGGGCAGGACCACTTACAAGATCGGTTGCAGCGAGTGCAGGTAAGCCATACATGTGTGTGAACAGAGGGGGCGGCGCCACGTGTGTGTGTGAACAAAGGGGGCGGCGCCACGTGTGTGTGTGAACAAAGGGGGCGGCGCCACGTGTGTGTGTGAACAAAGGGGGCGGCGCCATGTATGTGTGTAAGCAAAGGGCGGCGCCGTCTGTGAGCGCCACACACATGTGTGAACAAAGGCCGGCGTTTGTTCGCGTGTCATGCGCCGCTTGTTCGCGTGTCTTGCCGCGCTTGTTCGCGTGTCGAGCGAGACGCAGTTCATTCATTTCTCACACTTCTGCTTCCTCGTACACACAGCGACGGCTACTTGCCAAGCAGTCCCAAGACAGGCGGATTGAATGTCCAGGGCTCCACCACGGCTTGCAACAACGAGTTCTACCCCGGCTCGTGCTACAAGCACATGCCCATTGAATCCGATTGGTCGACTTGCCCGGAGAGCGATGACGGCCAGGACGTGGAGTGCAACTTCTGGTACTCGGAGACTAAAGACGCTGACCCGGAATGGGAGTGGGCGAATGAGAGGAGCGGCAGCCCGTTCTATGAGGGGTTAGTGGACAAGTGCCGCAGCTATGTTATGTGCCACAGTGATATCGAGGGAGACATGGAGAAGGACGAGTACTGGTTGGCGTGCACAGCCTGCAGTGTGGGATATTGGCCAGCCGCGTTTAAAAAGCCGATCAAGGGTAGCGAGAACGATCGCGGGTCTTGCGCGGAGCAAACGCTCGTCACCAATTGCGAGGTCGTTCCCACCTCGTCTCCGACGCCGGCGCCGACGGTGATGTACATTGCTCCGGTGGTCGAAGAAGATGACGAGGGGGAAGAGGGGGGAGGGAGCGGCGAGGGAGAAGGCGACGGGTCTGATGAGGAGAGTTTGGCTAAGCCCCAGGGGCTGGTGACCAGGCTCAAGACCGTGCTGGGGGAGCACACCAAGTACGCCGTGGCAGGCTTCATCGCCTTTTGCGTTCTGTGCGGCTACGGATGCATGCGGTACGGGTGCTCGTGCTGCGGAGGTGGGGTCGATTACGATGACGACGACAACGACAGCCAGTACGATAGCGAAACAGAGTACAGCGACGACGAGACGAGGGACACCTCGCTGAGCAGTAAGAGGAGCTACAGCAGCAGCGGGAGCGAATCTGAAGACGAGGGCTTGAACATGGCCAGCAATCCCATGAGGGGCGGGGGCGGACACGGGCTGGAGATGAGCAAGATGGAGAAGGGGGGGCGCAAGCGATAATAGGATTAGATTTAGATGAAAGCGATGTCTACAAGAGGGCGCCACGGGTCAACGAGCGCTCCAAGACTCTGCATGTCTGTCTGCACTGCGCAATTTCATCGCGGATAAAAAGCTCGCGATTCTGTGCTGTGGGGCATGTGCTTAGTACAACTGTACTTTGCATGGCACGTCTCATCTTTCACCAGATTCTTTTGCCAGGGCCATGCGTCTCCTGAACATCACAGCATCGTCCCTCTTCTCTGCCGGCCTACAGCAAGGGCAGCTCGCGCAGCCCCAGATTCAGACTTGGCTGTCCGGTTCTGAGATGAGTAACTTGATAGACTTTGCCCTCAATGATCCCGTCGGCAACAAGGCTTTCAGAAGCATTCGACAAAACACGACGACCGCATACCCCGAGCTTGTTACGGAACTGGAGGGAATGGCGGAAGGTGCCGACATTCCCCTTGACTACATTTGGGTGGCAAACATGATCGCCGAATTGAATCCCCTCCTCCCTGCCACAGCGTCGTCCCACTGCACTGACGTCTACGCGCATGATCCCGCTACAAAAAGCTCCTTCCACGGCCACAACGAGGACTGGAGCGTCGCCGCCAAACCGCTCTGGTTCTACGTATCCCTAACCCCCGCGACACCCGCCGCGAATTTCGCGCATTGTGCGGGCTTTGCATACCCTGGATCTATGATTGCATACGCTCCGGCTTGGAACGCTCACGGCATCTACCAGACCCAGAACACCCTCTTCCCCAACAACACGCGCGACGACGGGGGCCTCGCGTGCTCGTTCGTGCAGAGGGCGGCGCTATGCAGCGACGCGACGACGAGTATTGACGCGTACCTGAGCCGACTGCACACTGAGAATTGGGCCAGCGGGGCAAGCTTGAATGTGGTTGATGCGAACACTGGGGAGATGGCGAACGCGGAGGTGCTGCTGGACGACTTTGACGTCTTTCGAGTCAAGCAGAACTACACGCATACGAACGAGTTCAAGCACTTACAGCAAGGTATATTTGTCGACGACGGCGAGGACTCGGCGACTCACCGGCAGGCGCGACTTGACGAGATGGACGCGCCTGCTTCTCTTGCAGACATCGCGGAGATGCTGGGAGATACCAAGGATGGAGCCTTCCCGGTGTACAGGGACATAACGCTGTCGACGAACCTACTTGACGTCAGCAGCGGAATTTTGACCGTGTGGGACGGGACGAACGCGATGTCCCAGGCCCCAACCTGGCAGTGGAACATAATAACTTGGTTTCAATAACTTGGTTTCAATAACTTGGTTTCAATAACTTGGTTTCAATAACTTGGTTTCAATAGCATGATATTACGTGCAACACTGTTGCCGTGACGGTTGCCTTGTTCAAAGTCCAAAAGCGAGCTTTAGTATGGCTTCACCGCCCGTAAGCGATCTCACGAACGTCGAGAACTCCGACGTCTCCTCCAGCACCTGGAAGGCCTGTGGAAATGTGTCTGCCTCAGCGTCCATCTGCGCCGTGTCCATCTGCGCCTCAGTTTGAGTACTCGCTTGTATCCTGCCACGCTCCTGAAAATGCTGCCACTGAAGCTTCTTCATTTCCATAAAGAACACGTCAACATCCCCCCCCCTTCCCTCGACAACAATGAACCCCGGCCATCCCTTCTTGAGCACTCCCGACAGACTCAGCTCTTTCGCCAACTGCTTGATCAGGGCGAGCTTTGACTTGGCGATTATGTGGTGGCTGTACATTACGCTGATGCAGCGAGGTTGAGAGGAGTGCCGTGAGGGGAGAGGCAAGACGGGGAGGGGGAGAGGCTGCGTGGACTCGAGCTCATCCCACAGCTCTGAGGTGAGGGCCTGAGCTGTGGTGAGGATGTCAAGGAGGTCGGTGAGGGGCATTAGAGATTCGTGGAGGAAGGCCGAGAAGTTCAGAATCGTCTTGCGGCAGTCGTTGTTGCGGGACGAGCTAGTGATAGAAAGTCCCAAGTCAGGGTAGGCACATTTTAGGGTTATTGTATTATTGTTTTCTGAAGGGTCAGCAAAGGTTAAAGTGATTGAGGAGGGTGTTATGATGGCATCGGGGAAGACTGAATCCACCACCAAGGCCGTGTCGTCATCCATGCAACAGCGGCGCGGTCAGGATGACTAATTGATCGCCAATTGATGAATTCACAGGCTTGGGACCCTTTAGTCGGACAATAATCCAGCTGCAATAATCTGGGCCTCTTCTCGCTGCAACAAATTACGCGGGGATGAACGCGCTTCCATACGTTTGCGGGTGCCTGCCCTTCCGTCCTTACATTCGGCTCAACGCCGAGACTTCACCCTACGAGGTATATTAATACTGTGCGAGCGCCTCCCCGTCGTCACTCAAACGTTGACTATCTAAATTACGGGAGTAATCTAATCGCGGTGGAGCAAGGACGCAAGCAGGACAAGACCGGAACGAGCCGAGCCCGTTCGACCGCAGCCACAGAATCGAGAGTATATATTATGTGTTTGTAACCGTGTTTGTAACCGCAACGCCTGATCGTCTTGCGAGGATGAGATAGTGTAGTGAGAAGGTACCCCTGCATAACTCTCCTGCGACCTCTCGAACTCCTCTCCCCTCCATCCCTGCCAACGCCTCCACGCGGCCGC
>Ga0307985_10002155_pt1 | contig 11085 bp, 9 predicted proteins | sample EllFjometageno80_FD_203155 | JGI IMG/M metagenome (GOLD analysis project Ga0307985, IMG submission 203155) | Marine microbial communities from Ellis Fjord, Antarctic Ocean - #80 | ecosystem: Environmental > Aquatic > Marine > Unclassified | place: Southern Ocean | collected 2014-10-09 | reverse complement strand
GACGATCCCGATTTTGCTTGGTCTCAGTATCCTGCAGGGCGTCGCCTTCGGGACCGAATTTCCCGCCCGCCAGGCGCTGATCCCCCAGCTTTGCAAGCGTGAAAACCTGTCGGCGGCGCTTGCCTTCAATGCGACGACGTTTCAGGTCGGCACGTTCCTGGGGCCGGTTCTGGCGGGGTTTCTGATCACACGCTGGGGCTCCGGCGCATCAATCATGCTGTTCGGGATCACGAATTTCTGGATGGCGCTGATGATCCTGTTTATCCGGTTCCGGCCCGAACCCCGCGATCCGCGCGATAACCACGGGTTCCTGACCGAGATCGCGGGCGGGTTTCGCTACATTGCCCAGACGCCGTCGCTCCGCCTGCTGTTTATGATCGCCTTTACCAATGGTCTGTTGCTGCGCCCGTATACAGAACTGCTGCCCGGCTTCTCGGCTGAGGTTTTCGGGCGCGGTCCCGAAGGGCTGGCGGCGCTGTCCGCGGCGGCAGGTTTCGGTGCGCTGGCCTGTGGGCTGTTACTGGTGTTTCGCGGTCGGGCGCGGGGGCTTGTTAATCTCATGCTGGGCGGTGCCATCTTAGGCTCTGTCATGCTTGCCGTGTTTGCGGCGACAAACACGCTGACCACGGGGATCGCCGTGCTTGCAGTCGCTTCTTTCCTGATGCTCGCCTGCCATGTCGGTGCGTATAGCCTGATCCAGAATACGACCGACGCCGAAATGCGCGGGCGTGTCATCAGCGTGAACGTGTCGATCAGTATCGGTGGACCGGCACTCGGTGCGTTGATGATCGGTTGGCTGGCCGAGGCGATTGGCCTGCAATGGGCTGTCGCCGCCAGTGCGCTGCTGGCGCTTGTCATTATGCTGGTTCTGCTGCCGTCTGTGCGCAAGCAGACAGCGGCGATGGAAGCCGAGTAGGGCGTGCGGCCCTTTTTTGACCGATTGCACGGGCTCATAGCCTCCCGTCGGTTCAGGGCAATGTCGAGTATAAGAAAATGACGGGCGAAAGACGCCGGCTTGCCGCGATCGTTGCCGCGGATGTGGCGGGATACAGCCGGCTGATGGGGGCGGATGAGGAAGGCACGATTGCCGCCCTGCACGGTCATCGTCAGGCGGTAATCGAACCCAAGCTCGAAGAATTTCACGGCCGTATCGCCAACACTGCGGGCGACAGTTTTCTGATCGAATTCCCCAGCGCCGTCGATGCGCTGCGCTGCGCGATCGATATCCAGGCAGGTATTGCCGCCCGCAACGCCGACATCCCCGAAGATCGCCAGCTCATCCTGCGTATCGGCATCAATGTCGGCGATGTCGTCACGAACGGAGACGATCTGCTGGGCGATGGTGTGAATGTTGCCGCCCGTCTCGAAGGGCTCGCCGAGACCGGTGGTATATGTCTGTCGCGCAGTGCGCGCGATCAGGTGCGGGACCGGCTGGACGTCGCGCTGGAAGATTTAGGCGAGATTGAGGTCAAAAACATTGCCCGTCCCGTGCGGGTTTTTCGCGTCAGCGGTGTTGGCGCCGCGCCGAATAAGGCGGCTCGGCCGGGGCGCTCGTGGTCCCGATATGGAATCGCCGCTGCCGTGGCGATTGTCGCGGTGGGGGCTGGTCTGTGGTGGTCGCAGCAAAACCCGGGCCCTGGCACGACGGGTTCGGCAAACACCGCTGAAACCCCTGCAATAAAACCCTCTATCGCCGTTATGCCGTTCAAGAACCGGTCGGACGACAAGGAGCAGGCTTATTTCGCCGATGGCATTTCAGAGGACATCACCACCGATCTGTCGAAGGTCGTGGGGCTCTTCGTAACGTCACGTTCGGCGACCCTGAAATTCCGCAACGGCACGCAGGACCCGAAGGCGGTCGCAATCGCGTTGGGCGTTCGCCATATCCTGACCGGCAGTGTTCGTCGGGCGGGTGGCAAAATCCGGATCACCGCGACGCTCATCGATGCGCAGACAGGCGGCCAGCTCTGGGCGGAACGGTTCGACCGCGATACCCAGGATATCTTTGCCATCCAGGACGAAATATCGGGTCGCGTGGTGCAGCAATTATCGGAGACCCTGAAAGGCATATCCCTCAAGCGGATCGAGCGAACCTATACGCCGAAGGTCGAGGCCTACGATCTTTACATAAAGGGGCGTGCGGAACGGATTCCGCCAACCCCACCAAACCTGAAGTCGGCGCTGGCCAAGTTCGAAAAGGCGATAGAGATCGATCCCAAATTCGCCGGCGGGTACGCGGGCGCGTCCATTGCACATGTTCTCATCCATGCCGCCTGGGGTGGTGCGGGCTCGCCCGCCGCTGAACTGGACAAGGCCCTGAAGCTTGGACAGGAAGCGGTAAAGATCGATCCAGCTTTCGGGCCTGCATGGGGGAGCCTGGCGGAAGCGTATTTCCGCAAAGGACGCCACGAGGACGCGCTTGAGGCCGTCCAGAAGGCGATAGTAGCCGCGCCCAGTGATTCGCTGATGCGGGCACGTTATGGCAGGTTCCTGGGCTATGTCCGCCGTCCGGCGGAAGGCATCGAAGAGGTTCGCGAGGCGATGCGCATGAGTCCGGACAGCCTGCCTCTGCTTTATTTTCTGGCGCTGAACTACCGGGCGGCGGGGGAGTTCGATAAGGCGGTCGATGCGCTGCGGGCGCACCGCAAACGGCTCGGTGGGCGGATATTGCCTGCGCCGACCTGCCAGCTTATCGCGGCACTTATACAAGCGGGCCGCATCGACGAAGCGCGCGCTGAAGCACAGGGCCTGCTCGCGAAATTTCCCAAATATACCGCTGAGCAGGCCACCCGCAGCCATGTTTACAAGGAGCCCGACGACATGAAACAGTTTGTCGTCGCCCTCCGCAAAGCCGGGTTGCCGGAATAGGAACTGTAATGATCGAGCTGTATCACCATTCGACATCCGTCTGCGCGGCCAAGGTCCGGCTTGTGCTGGCCGAAAAGAATCTCGACTGGAAAGGCCATTTTGTCGACCTGCTGAAGGGCGAGAATTTCAGTGAGGCCTATCGGCGGATCAATGCCAAGGCCCAGGTGCCGACGCTGATCTATCAGGGCCGGGTCATCACCGATTCCAATATCATCAACGAATTTCTCGAAGATGCGTTTCCGGAAATTTCCCTGCGCCCGACAGATCCGGTCGATAGCGCCGTCATGCGCCACTGGGCAAAGCTTCTGGACGAAGAACTGCACGATTCCGCCAGTGTCATCACCTATACGGCGACGCATAGGTATTCGCTGCTTGAGCTCTCGAAGAAAGATCTGGAAGACTTTTTCGAACAAACGCCCGATCCCGTTTACCGGGCACGCAAGAAAGCCTGGATCCTGGACGGGGTGGATGCACCTGATGTCCTGCAGGCGTTGCAGCGCTACGACCGCGCTCTGGAGCGTATGGAAGAAGTCCTGACGTCGAGCAAGTGGCTTGCGGGCGATGCCTATTCGCTCGCCGATATCGGGCTGACGCCGTATATCAACCGTCTTGCGATGCTCAATTTTTCAGGTTTCTGGGACGAGCGGCCACATGTGGCCGACTGGTTTGAGCGTATCCGGGCGCGGCCGAATTTCAAATCCGCCGTCATGGATCATATTCCGGCAGAGCTGATTGCGCAGATCGCCGAGCGGGGGCGTGAAAGCTGGCCGGTCTTCCGCGACAAGCTAAAGGCCGGCTGACAGCGGCAGGGTCTCAGCAAGGCGGGATGTTAGCGAGACCGGGTATCAGCGGGAGCGGGCAGCACCGCGGCCCGAGGCGGCGAAGCTTTTCGTATTGGCTTTTGCGCCGGGCGTTTTGATCGATCCTGATCCTGGGTCAAACTGGCCGCGTTTGATTTCCTCGCCGGGATGGCTGGCAGCGACGTCGCGCTTCTTGGTCTTCTGTCCGGCTTTCGCCTTTGCCCGTTCGCGGGCGCGTGCTTTGGTCATGATCTGGTTGCCTTTCCGTTTGCGGTCGGTTTCCGGCAGCTAGCCGTGCCCTGATGGTGCATCAGGCAGCCGATAATTCTGCAAGTGCACAGTATAGGGCAGTTGCCGCGCTTCCCCTACCGTCTTGACCGGGGCCCGGAATCCGGGAATTCTGGCGCTATGAAAAGCCCGGAAAACGGTGACATCGTTATCATCGGCGGCGGTATTGGCGGCCTGACCATGGCGCTGTCGCTGCACCAGCGCGGTATTCCGTGCCGGGTATTCGAAGCCGCGTCGGAATTCCGGCCGCTTGGCGTCGGCATCAATATGATGCCCCATGCGATCCGCGTGCTCTCGTCCCTCGGGCTCGAGGGAAATCTCAACCGCTATGGTGTCGAGGCGAAGGAGTTCGCCTATTTCAACCGCCACGGCCAGGAGATATTTACCGAACCCTGCGGCCGTTTTGCGGGCTACGAATACCCGCATTTTTCGATTCACCGCGGCGACCTCCACCAGATTCTGTATGAAGCCGTCGTCGAGCGCCTGGGCGCGGACGCGGTATCGCTCGGTCATCGCTGCGCCGGCGTCGAACAGGATGCCGACGGTGTCACGGTGCGGTTCGAGGATGCGCCCGAACAGCAGGGGCGCATCGCACTTGCCTATGATGGATTTCATTCCGCCGTTCGCCAACAGCTCTATCCCGATGAAGGCCCCCCGCAGTTCGGCGGGATCAATATGTGGCGCGGTGTCACCCGGCGAAAGCCGTTTCTGACCGGCGCCAGTGTCACCCGGGTGGGCACGGTCCAGGTCGGCAAGATGGTGATCTATGCGATCCGCCAGTTCGATGACGGCACCCAGTTGATCAACTGGAATACCGAGCAGCCGCGCGACGCCCACAAGCTCAATGACTGGGCGACGCCCGGCCGGATCGAGGATTTTATCGAACCGTTCGCGGGCTGGAAGTTTGATTGGCTCGATATCCCGCAGTTGATCGCCGATGCCGAGTTCATTCTCGAATACCCGATGGTCGACCGCGATCCGGTTGGCCGCTGGGTGTTCGACCGTGTAGCACTGATGGGCGACGCGGCGCATCCGATGTATCCGCGGGGCGGCAATGGTGGCGCGCAGGCAATTCTCGATGCGGAATGTCTGTCGGGCCTTCTGACCGAGTACGAAGACCCGGTCGCGGCACTCCGGATGTTCGAGGCCGAGCGCCTGGAGGTCGTGAACAGGATCGTCCTGACCAACCGGGATCAACCACCGGATTACATTATCGAGACGGTCGACAACCTGACCGGCGGGGCACCGTTCGAGCGTATAGAGGACGTGATCGACCCGGCCGAACTGGCGGCAATATCGGACCGCTACAAGGACATCACGCGGTATAGCAAAGAGGCGGCAAGCGGCCGGTAAAAAGGCCGGAAAGACGGCGACTTAAAACTGTAACAGCCATTCTCCTTGTCCGCCGGGCTCGCCTCACCTATCTGCTTGATATAGCTCTGCATTGTGCAGTGCATCATCACCGGAAAACCTGAACCATGCGCATCGAGGCAATCCCCATCGGCAATAACCCGCCGGAAGACGTCAACGTCATCATCGAGGTGCCGGTCGGCGGCCAGCCGATTAAGTACGAGCTCGACAAGGAGGCCGGTATCCTCGTCGTCGACCGTTTTCTGTATACGCCGATGTCATACCCTGGGAATTATGGCTTCGTGCCACATACCCTGTCGGAGGATGGCGACCCGATAGACGTGCTGGTCTGCAACACCCGCCAGCTTATTCCCGGCTGCGCGATCAATGTCCGGCCCATCGGAGCGCTGATGATGGAAGACGATTCCGGCATGGATGAGAAGATCATTGCCGTCCCGTCACCCCATCTGACCCGGCGCTATGCGGATATCAACAACTATGCCGATCTGCCCGAAATCACCTTGCAGCAGGTTCAGCATTTCTTCGAGCATTACAAGGATCTGGAGCCCGGAAAATGGGTCAAGATCGGCGACTGGATGAATGCGGAAGCGGCGCGCGGGCTGATCGGCGACGCGATTGAGCGCGCCGGGCCGGTCTGACTGCCGGGTTAACGCCCCACCGAATAGACCTCACCCGATTGCAGCCCGACGACGAATCGGGGCGCCTGCGCGGTGCCGCGAACGGCGATTGCCTTGTCGATGTCGGCCGGCAGATCTGCCATCCCGCGGTCTATCAGCTGTCCCCGGGTGAACCCGACGATCCGTAACTGGCGCCGGTCGGCGGACGGGACGGCGAGGTCCGGTGCGCCGTCACCATCGACATCGGCGATCGCAGACAGGCGCATTTCGGTCGATCCGATCTGGTGGTTCGAAAAACCGGGTTTCTCGCCGATCTTGATCAGTTTGCCGTTCACGAACGCATATAAGAACAACGTGCCGCCGATATGCGGCGTCTGGATATAGGCGATCTCTTTGCCGGAACCGCCCCGAAAGCCGGCGATCCCCGCGATGTTGAGCCATCTATTGGTGCGGCCGATGAACCCTGTCGTGGCAATCTCGGAAAGCTTGCCGTTCCGCAGGCCATATACCGTGACCGCGGCCCCATGCGTCATCGACGTGCGGATGGTGATGATCTCGGTGGTGCCGTCGCCATCGAGGTCGGCAAGACGCGGGTACCGGTCTTCGAAAACCTCGGTATCCGGCAGTGCAAGTTTCAGATACCCGCCTGCGCGGGTCGTGACCCGCAGAATGGATCCTTCGAAGGTATCCCCGAGAATGCCGTGGCGGTACCGATTGGTCCGCCCTGCGTACCAGGCAGCGCTGATGTCGCCGGGTTTCGAACCGGTTTCTATCAGCGCGTCCGGCAGACCGCCGGGGGCTGGACGCCGATCTTCGGGGACGATTTCTTTCGGGACCGATGCCGCATCGATTTTTTCGGCCTTCCATACATCCTGCGCCTGCACGGACGGGGAAAGGCCCAAAATCAGGCCCAGTATCAGGACGGGAATCAGGGTGGCGGCAAAAACGCCGCGAAAACGTCCCGTCATTCGCATCGGTGCCTAAATCCTGCCCAGCGCCGTCAGCACCTTTTTCGGTGTAAACGGCATGCCGGTCAGCTTGGCATCGAACGGCGACAGCGCATCGTTCAGGGCGTTCATCACCGCGGCCGGTGCGCCGCAGGTGCCGGCTTCGCCCGCACCCTTGGCACCCAGGTCGGAATCCGATGTCGGCGACGTCGCATGGCCGCAAACGATGTCGGGGAGCTCGGCCGCCATCGGCACCAGGTAATCGGCCATATTGGCGTTCAGCATCTGGCCCTGATCGTCATACAGGCATTCTTCCCACAGTGCGCCGCCGAGGCCCTGCACCACGCCGCCGCGGATCTGTTCATCGACCAGCAGCGGGTTGATGACGGTACCGCAATCCTCGACGCACCAGTGGTTCAGCAATTTGATGAACCCGGTATCGGTATCGACCTCCAGATAAGACGCCTGCGCGCCGTTGGTGAAGGCAAACGGGAACTTACGCGGCACGTAATGCTTGGTGGCGACAAGTTCGGCCTGAAAGCCGTCGGGCAGGGTGTCCGGGCGGTAGTAGCAAATACGGCCAATCTCATCGAGGCCGATGCGCTCATTGCCAGTATCGTCATCGACGACGACGCCTTCACGGATATCGAGTGTGTCGGCATCTTCCTGCAGCATGGCGGCCGCTGCGGCGAGTATCTGTATTCGCAACTGGCGGCCCGCCTGGGCCACCGCTTCGCCGCCGATGCCGGCCGCGCGCGACCCCCACGTGCCGCCGCCATAGGGCGTGTGCTCGGTATCGCCGGTGATGATTTTCAGGCGCTCCGGCTTGACGCCGACCGCGGTTGCCGCAACCTGTGAGATCACGGCTTCCATGCCCTGGCCCTGTTCGGTCGCGCCCGTGGACACAAACACGTTGCCCTTGGCGTCGAGCCGCAGCGTCGCGCCGTCCTGTGCCGAGATCCGTGCGCCGCCGACGCCGTAGAACATGGCGGACGGGTTGGTGACCTCGATAAAGCTGGCGAAACCGATGCCGCGATAGATCCCCTGGTCGCGTTTGGCGGCGCGGTCGGCTTTGAGCGCCTCGTAATCCATCGCCGCGAGCATCTTGGTCATGCATTCTTCGTGGCTCAGGTTTTCGAACGGCATGCCCTGGGCGGATTTCTTCGGATAGGAATCGTCGGCGTGGAAGTTCTTCTGACGAAACGCCACGGGGTCCATCCCCACCTTGCGCGCCGCCTGATCGACCAGTCCCTCGGTGACCGCGCATTTGATCGGATGACCGACCGCGCGGTACTGGCACATCATCGCCTTGTTCTGATAGACGACGTTTGCCTCGGCCCGGTAGTTTTCGAACAGGTATGGCCCACCGATCATGTTGACCACCTGGTTGGCCTCGATGGCACTTGTCCGCGGATACATCGAATAGGGGCCGACCCCGGTCAGATCGTCGATCTCAAACGCGGTGATCGTGCCGTCGGCCTTGATGGCGATCTTGCCCTTTACCCGGTGATCGCGGGCGTGAATGTCGCTGGTGAAGCTTTCCAGCCGGTCGGCGATATACTTCACCGGGCGTTTGAGCATGATCGACAGGCCCACTGCCGTAACTTCGTCAGGGAACGTGTGGACCTTGATGCCGAACGATCCGCCGACATCGCGGGTGATGACCCGGACGCGGTGTTCTTCCAGCCCGAAATGGGTCGCCAGGATGTTCTGGATCATGTGCGGACACTGGTTGTTGTGCCACACCGTCAGCTGGTCTTCGGAAGATTCATAATCGGCAACCAGCCCGCGGGTTTCCAGGCAGACGCCGGTATGACGGCCGAAGATGAACGTGTCCTCGATGATGTGATCGGCATCCGCATAGGCCGCATCGACATCGCCGAAATCGGCGTTGCGTCGCCAGGCAAGATTGTCGCCAAGGCTTTCATGGATCACCGGCGTATCTGCATCGAGCGCTTTTTCGGCATCGACGGCGACCGGCAGGACTTCCCAGTCGATCTCGACCAGGGCAGCGGCATCCTCGGCTTCGGCACGGCTATTGGCGACGACGGCGACAATGGCCTCGCCCTGCCAGCGTGCGGCATCGAGCGGCAGCGGGTATTGCGGCGCTGATTTCAGCCCTTCGAGATGGGTCAACACGCCCACCCAGGGTGTGCAGATCTCGGCCATCTCCTGCGGGGTGACCACGGCGACGACGCCCGGCATGGCCTTTGCTGCCGTTGTATCTATACCGTTGATCTTGGCGTGCGCGTAGGGTGAGCGGACGAACGCCGCATGCACCATGCGCTTGAGCTCGATATCGTCGACGAAGGTACCCTTGCCCTCGGCGAGGCGGGGCGCGTTGGGACGGGGGACCGAGCGGCCGATATAGGAATTGGGGCGGTCGAGAATCCAGCGCCCGGTATTTTTCGCGATTATGTCGTTCATGCCGATGCTCCTTTTCTGCCCGCCGACGCTCCCATTTTACCCATCGTCCCACGCGTCATTTCGACGGCATCGACGATGGCCTGATAGCCGGTGCAGCGGCAGTAATTGCCCGAAATGTATTCGCGGATTTCATCGCGGCTGGCATCGGGTTTGCGTTCCATCAGTTCGGCGATGGTCAGCAGCATGCCGGGGGTGCAGAACCCGCATTGCAGGGCGTTACGCTCGACGAACGCGTCCTGCAGGGCGCGGATCTCGCCGGTTTCGGTCACCCCTTCGATGGTCCATACATCGGCGCCGTCAGCCTGGGCGGCGGCCATCAGACAGCCGCGGACGATACGCCCGTCGACGCGGATTGTGCAGGCACCGCAGACGCCGTGTTCGCAGCCGACATGGCTGCCGGTCAGGCCGATTTCGTAGCGCAGGAAATCGACCAGGTTGGTGCGGGCCTCGACCCGTTTGGTGATTTTCTCGCCATTGACGGTCAGTGAAATATCTACGTTCTTATCCATGTTCAGGCTCCCGCCAGCGGGGCGAGGGTGCGTTTGACCAGCACGCCCGCGAGGTGTTTGCGCATCGGCCCGTCGGCGTTGAGGTCATCCGGCGGATCGAGTTCTTCCTTCAGAGATGCCGAGAGCTTTTCGGAAAGCGCGTCCGACCAGCTTTGTCCGTTCAGCAGCGCGGCGGTCTGCGGCGCTGAAACGGGCCGGTCGCCCGCATTGAAAAACACCAGCCGGGTATCGCTGAATTTTGCACCGTCAAACTGCAGGTGGGCACACAGCCCGATAATCGCGTAATCGCCATGCCGGCGGGCGAGTTCCATAAAACCGGATTTCCAGCCCGCGGCGATCTTCGGCACGGAAACGGCGGTCAGGATTTCGCCTTCGCCGAGGGCGGTCTCATACAGGCCTTTGAAGAAATCGGTGGCGGTGATGTCCCGCGTGCCATCCTTGCCGGCGACATGCATGGTTGCTTCGAGTGCTACGGCGCAGGCGGGCAGTTCGGCCGCCGGATCGGCAAACGCGATGGAGCCGCCGAACGTGCCGAGATTGCGAATTGCCGGGTGAGCGATGTGTTCCATCGCGGCGGCGATCATCGGTGCGTGGGTCGCGACGAGGTCGGACTCCTCGACATCCACATGCCGCGTCATCGCGCCGATTCGGATCGTGTCACCAGTGTCTTCGATCCCGGCAAGCCCATCGATCCGATTGATATCGATCAGGATTTCAGGTTCGGAGAGCCGCATATTGAGGGTTGCCATGAGGCTTTGGCCGCCCGCAAGTATTTTGGCGTCGTCGCCGTGTTCGGCGAGGAGGCTAAATACGTCATCGAGGGTTGCAGCCCGCGCATACCCGAAGGGTGCCGGTTTCATAGACTTCTCCCACCTTGTCGTTTTATGGTGCTGAGCACCTGCTTAATTAGGGGTCATTCTGACCCCCGCCGCGCAGACGTCAAGGAGGATGGATGGCAGACCCCGGTACTCATATTGCCGCACCGTCGCAAACCACCGGCGATGCGCCTTCACGGCGCCGTTTGCCGCCGGCAGAGCGGGAGCGTCAGATCGTCGACGGGGCGATCCGCTATTTCGCCGAGGTCGGTTTCGAAGGTCAGACGCGGGAGCTTGCCCGGCGTCTTGGTATTACCCAGCCGCTGCTGTTCCGGTATTTTCCGACCAAGGACGATCTGATCGACCGGGTCTATGAAGAAGTCTATCTGAGCCGATGGAAGGATGAGTGGCCGGAAGGGCTGAAAGACCGTGCGCTGCCGCTG
>Ga0307985_10002154_pt1 | contig 11088 bp, 8 predicted proteins | sample EllFjometageno80_FD_203155 | JGI IMG/M metagenome (GOLD analysis project Ga0307985, IMG submission 203155) | Marine microbial communities from Ellis Fjord, Antarctic Ocean - #80 | ecosystem: Environmental > Aquatic > Marine > Unclassified | place: Southern Ocean | collected 2014-10-09 | reverse complement strand
CCTAACCAGTGTTGCCTAACCAGTGTTGCCTAACCAGTGTTGCCTAACCAGTGTTGCCTAACCAGTGTTGCCTAACCAGTGTTGCCTAACCAGTGTTGCCTAACCAGTGTTGCCTAACCAGTGTTGCCTAACCAGTGTTGCTAGATGCCGGTGCCCTTGGCTGAGGTTGCCAGGGTGCCGCCCGTGCCGTCATACAGGAAGCAGACAACTTCGCGGTCACCATCATCCCACGATCCATCGCTGGGTGTCAGGAAACTGATCTCGAGAGAAGAGTCCAGGTAGTCGGCGCCGACGTAAGGCTCGAAGCGGCTCAGACAGCCGTTGGCAGCCTTGTCTTCAACAGCGACCTGTCCAGGGAAGGTCGAGTCGGCAAGGTCAAAAGTGTCGTAGACCTCGTTGTCGTGCGTTTCGCCACAATCGACAATTTCGACGTCGGACACTACTTCGGTGTTGTTGGGGTCATTGAAACAGTCGCCAGCCGACATGGAGAACACGTTCCCCGAGCAGGCCGTAGCCAATGCAGCAAGTGAGACAAGTAGAACGGTGAAGCGTTTCATTATGGTCGATCCCGACGTTATGGGTACTGAGCCTCTCATGTCGGCCCGCTACCCCAGATGGGGAGGTACCCCGGTGCAATTGTTGACCAACCAGTCATAGCAGGTGAAGGAGTAGCGGTTCCAGCGCCAGGCTAAGGGCGGTACTCCAGTGGACGTGGACCCAAATTGGTAGGCAGGTTGACGAGTCGATACGCCGTGGGTAGCCATTCGCAGATCAATCGTCGAGTGTCACGAGGATCGACCATTTCTTCGAGTTCAAATCGATTGAGTGGACCAATCGGCCCACGAGCGCTCTCGATGCGAGCATGTAACTCAGCTCGCAGCGCGACCGGGTCCTCTGATTCGGCTAGTTGCCGCTTGTAGGCCGCTTCGATGCCGCCTTCTGGAGGAATGCCGCCAGCATCGGCGGCTGGCCATGCGACCCGCATGGTGGCATTGGACCGCGGGGTCGCGTAGTTGTTGCCGGCAACACCGAAGCTGCGCCGCATCAGCACAGTGAACATCGGTACGGTCGACTGAGCGGCTGCGACCATCCAAGTCGCTCCCTTGCGAATTGTGCCGTTGATCTCGTGTTCGATTCCCACAGCGAAACCGGGGTTGTCGACCAGATTTAGCACCGGCACATGGAACAAGTCACACAGGTCCAGGTGACGGGTCAGCTTGTCGCAACCGTCGGCGGTCAGGGCGCCACCGTTGATATGGCGGCTGTCGGACGCAACGATTCCCACGGGGTAACCGTTGAATCGAGCAAACCCAACGACCTGATCGCTGCCCCAGAGTGCGCCGATCTCAAAGAACGAGTCCTTGTCTGCGAGCAGCGAGATGGCCCGTCGAATATCGAATGTGGTGGTGCGGTTGCGAGGGACGATCGTGAACAGCTCTTCGTCTCGGCGATCCACAGGGTTCGAGGCAGACGGCGACAGCACCGTGGGTGCCTCGTACACACTCGATGGCAGGTAGGACAGAAACTGGCGCGTCATGGCAACGGCCTCTTCTTCGCTCTCGGCAAGATTGTCGACCGAACCGTTTCGACAATGGATACGCCAGTCGCCCAGATCTTCTTTCGTCACGTCGTAACCCATTGCATGACTGACAACGGGGGGACCAGCGACGAATAGCTGGGCGGTGTCTCGAACCATGACCGAGAAATGGCCAAGTACTGCTTTGGCCGCACCCAGCCCTACGACACTGCCAAGCAGCATGTTCACGACAGGCACGGTGGCGAGTTGGCGGGCGTACATAGAGCTACCCAGATGGCCAGGGAGGAATGAGCCACCACCGCCTGAGACGCGAGGTCGACCCGCCTTGATTGCGCCACTGGATTCTTTGGCCGAACTGTCGCCAGACTCCTTCTGTTTCGGCACCATGCTCGCCACGCTGCCGCCGCCGCTCGACCCATCGAGTAGGCGAATCGATGGCATCTGCAGCTCGATCGAAAGCCGATCGAGGTAGCTGCTCTTCGCTCCGATTGCACCATCGCTGTGGCCGCCGCGTGAGGTGAAGTCGTCGGCACACACAACGGATGGACGTTCCTCGATCATGCCGTGGCCGCCAACCATGTTCGCCGGCGTGAATGCGTCGATGTCTCCGAACTCGTTGTACGACGCAAAGCCGGCGATGCTGCCGATCTCGCGGAACGAGCCGTCGTCGAGAAGTAGATCAATACGTTCGCGACACGTGAGCTTGCTGCGGTTGCGTTGGCGAACCACGCCTGGGTCTGTCGAGCCTGGAGCTAATCGTTCATGCGCTAGCTTCTCCAGCGTTGCGACATCGTCGAGCGTTGGACCCCATGTGTTCTCGCCGCTGGGTGCTTTGGCAGCTGCGCCATCAGCACTAGGCGCAATTACGGCCAGCATGTCGCCAGCGGTAACGGGGTCGCCTTCGCCAACAACGGCGAGCTGTGTGACAACACCCGAGCAAGGTGCAGTCACCAGGGTTTCCATCTTCATGGCAGTCACTACAAGCAACGTGTCGCCGACAGTGACATCGTCACCGACCGCCACGTTGACCTCGATTACAGCCCCGACTAGCGGAGACTCGACGGCCTGCTCACCTCTTTCGACAGGCAAGGACCGGGTAGGAGCGGCTGGCCCTGGGGCGCTCACAGATGCTGGCTGGCCAGCCTGTGACTCGAGCATCGCAATCATTGGACTAGCTACCGCAGCCGCCGCGGTGAGTCCCGGTTTGTTTGCCAACAAGGTGGTGCGAGCATCGCCAGCCCGAACCGCGTCGTGGGCCAGGATGGCGTCGAGCTGACCCAAGTTGGTGGACAAACCGCCAATATGGAACCGGTTCACGGCTCGCCGGGCGTGGTCGATCGCAGCCTCGTGTGTTCCGCCATTGGTCGTGACGATGACCTTTGCGAGTAGTGGGTCAAACTGAGGGGGTGGACACCATCCGGCGTAGCCGGCGCCGTCGACGCGTACCCCTGGGCCCGACGGTTCGCGGTAGCCAGTGATCGTGCCGGCCCCGGTGGCGACAACCCGGGCTTGAACCGCCCAGCCCCGGGGCTCGCCCACAGCAGCCTGATCGCCCAGTCCAAGAGACGCCAGCGATTCGCCCATAGCAACCCGAAATTGAGTTTGCACTAGGTCAGTGCCCATCACTTGTTCGGTAATGGTGTGTTCAACCTGGATCCTGGGGTTGCATTCGATGAAGAAGTAGTCACCGGTTGCAGGTTCAACCAGGAACTCGACCGTCCCTGCATTGTGGTAGCTCGCGCCAGAAATGAGGGTGAGCGCATCCGCCAGGATCTGAGCTCGCAGATCGGGGTCCAGGTTTGCCGCTGGTGCGATCTCGATCACCTTTTGGTTACGCAACTGGACAGAACAGTCGCGTTCAAAGAAGTGCACGGCAGCGCCGGTTTTATCAGCCATGACCTGGACCTCGATGTGTCGAGGGTCCACCACCAGGCGTTCGAGAAATAGGGAGCCATCGCCGAAGGCCGCGCTGGCCTCGCTTTGGCAGCGTTCGAATGCATCGGCAAGTTCGCTGGGCTCCATGACCGCTCGCATGCCGCGTCCGCCGCCGCCAGCGGCGGCTTTGAGCATCACGGGATAACCAATGGACTCTGCTGCTGCAGCGGCGTCGCCTGGTGTGGAGATTGCTGTTGTGCTTCCTAGAACAGTTGGGATGTTGAGCTGATTTGCCAGGGCACGTGCCTGGACCTTGTCGCCGAAGAGTTCGAGCGCCTCGGGGCTCGGCCCGACGAAGGTCATGCCAGCCGCAGCGCAGCGGCGTGCGAACTCGGCGTTCTCGGACAGGAAGCCATAACCGGGGTGCACCGCATCACAGCCAGCGTCGACACCAGCTTGGATAACCGCATCGATGTCCAGGTACGCGGCCACCGGGTCAGCTGCTGCTGGAAGCGTCACGGACATCGTTGCGACGGTGGTGTGCAATGCCGTGGCATCGGCTAGCGGAGCGATTGCCACCGTCTCGATCCCTAAGGCTGCAGCGGCGTGCGCGATGCGCACTGCGATCTCGCCGCGGTTGGCTATTAGAACTCGTTCCATGGTGTTCCCCCGAAGATGTTCAACGCAAAGATTGCCCTCCAGCGGCTCCACGACCAAAACGGCGACAGTCGAAAGGTCTCGAGATTGGTGAGCCGGCAGGTGTCTTGGCTTGTTAGCGTCAGCGGATGCGTAAGTTCCTGATCGACACCGACACCGCCAGTGATGATGCCGTTGCCATGTGTATGGCATTGCGGCACCCCGACATCGACGTTGTCGGATTCACGGTCGTGGCCGGCAATGTGCCGCTCGACCAAGCGGTGCAAAATGCCCTGTACACCGTGGAGCTGTGCGGCGCTGATACGCCGGTGATCGCGGGCGCAGCCGCTCCGATGGCACGCGCCCTGGAGACAGCTCAGAACGTCCACGGCCAAGATGGTATGGGTGATATCGGGTTGGATCTGCAAGGTCGTACACCGGCACCAGGATGGGCACCCCAGTTCATCGTGGACACCATTCGACAGAACCCTGGCGAGATCACCCTGGTCGCCATTGGTCCGCTCACCAACCTGGCCATTGCATTGCTGTGGGCACCCGATATCGCCGACAAGGTTGAGCGGGTCGTGATCATGGGTGGCACTGGTGAACATGGCCCTGGCAATGTTTCACCCACGGCCGAGTTCAATTTTTGGGTCGATCCCGAAGCGGTTCGGGTCGTACTGCGCTCGGGAATGCCAGTCGAACTGGTTGGCTGGGATATTTCAATCGCTTCTGCGGTTGTGACCGAAACTCGTCGAGCAGAACTGCGCGCCCTGAGCAGCGAACTGGCCGACTTCAGCATGGATATCCAGGCGACTCTGCAGGCGTTCGCCTTTGAAGAGACCCGGCTCGAGGGCCCAGACTTCCCCGATCCGATTGCGCTGGCCCACGCCATTGATCCGGCACCAGCCACGACAGAGTTCTTAGGCGTCGATATCGCGATTGGGCCAGACCCTATGCGGGGGACACTGATTGTCGACCATTACGGCTTTGCGCAGATGAAACCCAATGCAACGATCGTCACGCATTACCCCGAAGACCATTTCTTCAACATGTTGCACGAACTGCTCGGGTAGCGGCGCACCAAGGGTCAAGGTGGGTGATGAGTGCTAGTCAAATAGCTGGGACTTCATTGCCTCGGCTTGGGGGCTGAGGTCGGCCGACGTGTGGTTTAGCGCAGACTCGGTCTCGGGATCACCAGCGATTCGGGTATGCCACATGCGTCGTGGTTCGTCCATCTTCCATGGCACGCCGCGGTGCATGATGCAGCGGTTATCCCAGATGACCGCCTCGCCAGCGGTCCATTGATGCTGGTAGGTACGCGGGGGCTGGGCCGATGCCACGTTAATCCGGTCGATCAACTCGGTTGACTCTTCTTCGCTCATGCCGACGATGTTGTGGGCGTGGCGGCCAAGTAGAAGGTTGGTCCGACCGGTGACCGGATGGACTTTGGTCAGAGGCCGCAGCGACACATCCATGTCGTGATAGCCGTACAAGCCATAGGTGCCGTCGTCCTTCAGGGTCGGCAGTAGGTTCGAGCGGCCCATGCTGTAATACAGCGAGTGATACGACTGCTTACCCTCGAGAAGCTTCTTGGTGGCATCGTCAAGAGCGTCGTAGGCAGCCCGGGCGTCGGTCCATGCGGTGTCACCTCCACCAGGCGGAACAATCTCAGCGGTGAAGACGGCACCCTTGGCCTGGACCGGCATATAGGTGCTGTCGAAGTGCCAGTCCTGGTTGCCCTTTAGTGATTTGACCAGGTCATCATCGTCGGCCGAATGCACCCCGCCATCACGTGTGATGTTCGATATAGCAGCAGCAGTGAACTCGAGCTCACCGAACCGGCGGGCAAAGGTGTCCTGCTCATCCTTCGACAAGAACTGGTCGGGAAAGATCAGCAGGCCAAACTCAATCCATGCGTCGTAGAGCATGGCGAACAAAGCATCGTCTAGGTCCCGAACATCGAGGTCGTGAACCCAGGCACCGAAAGTTGTTCCTTCAATCGGTGCGATCTGCAGTGTTGTTTTCATCGCAACCACCCCTGCCCAACATTAGTCAGCCGGTAGGCAAGATGAAAATGGGTGTTTGTATATATCGACAAATTTGCTGCCAGGCGCTCTAGGAGGACAGGTGCTTCACCGTGGTTTGGCCCAGCCTGCTAGTCCGGGGGTTCGGTGACGATGATGCGATCAGCCACCAAGGCGGCGATTTCGTCTGGGCTGAAGCCCGCTGCCCTCAGGACCTGTTGATTATGTTCGCCCAACGTTGGCGCTGGTGCGAGCGAACGAATCGGCGTGGCTGACATGGTGATAGGGGTGACGAGCGCGGTGAAGGGTCCAATCTCGGGCTGATTGACTGTTCCCCAACTTGAGCGAGACTGAAGATGCGGGTCCTGAACCAGGTCGGGTGCCTTGGCCACTTTGGATGCCGCAATACCAACGGCTTGGAGCGCCGCAGCGAGCACAACCGCATCGCGGTTGCTCGTGGCGGCGGAAACGGCCAGGTCGAACGCATCATGGTCGAACGCATCATGGTCGAACGTTGTGTCTGGGTCGAGGTCCAAGCCACACATGTCGCATAGTGACTCAAGCGCTGCCTGGTCGATCACCGAAAGGGCAATCCACTCATCGTCGCCAAGACAGCGGTACACGCCTTGGGCTAGGTACCGGTTATCGCGATTTCCGTGAGGGCGAAACGGGCCGTCGACCTGGGCTTCGAGCACACGGTCGCCGATCGCTGCCACCGTCGATTCGAACTGGGCGGCTTCGATCGTGACGCCGCCGGTGTTGTGGGTCAGGCTGCCCCATAGTTGGCTAAGCACAGCCGACGCAGCGTGCAAGCCAGCAATTGGATCAGGCCACGCAATCCCACCCTTCCAGGGCGTCTGGTCAGCGTACCCAATCAGCGAGGACAGCCCGGCGTGTGAGTCCACTGAAGAGCCGTACGCCAGCCAGTGCTCCGCTGGGCCGCTTCGCCCGTAGCCGGGCATCGTCAAATAGGTCAAGTCGGGGTTCAACTCATGCAGTCTGTCCTCGTCGAACCCGAGCTGGGGCATGACCCTGCTGCTGAAGTTCTCAAGCAGCACATGGAAGTCGGGCACTAGTCGAGCCAGTACCTGTTGACCTGCCTCGGTCTGCAGGTCGAGGGCTAATGACTGTTTGCCCAACGCGTACTTGACGAAATGGGCGTTGCGATTCCATTGACGCTCACCGGGATCATCGTCAGGGAAATACCGGGTTGCTTCAACCATGGACTGGGGAATGCTCTTGGGCCCGCGCTGCCAGGGTGCTTCGACCCAAATGACCTCGGCGCCGAGGTCCCGTAGAATGCGCGCACACAGTGGCCCGGCCCATACCCGTGCCAAATCGAGAACTCGCAGTCCAGCCAGTGGGCCATCGTGCACGGGTCCCGGTTGCCAGGTTCGGTTGCCGCTGGCTTGCTCATGGCTGACCCGGAACGGCGGGCCAGGAACGACATACGTTGGGTCAGAAGCAAGCGGTTCGAAGAACGCCCGATCGACCAGCTGGGGATCGTCGAGTAATTCGAGCGGGTCCAGAAGCGGCGCAGCCGGGATCCGCATTGCCTGAAACAACTCAACAACCTCTGTGACCGGGCGAGTGCTCAGCCAGGCGTTGAGGGGTTCATCGAGTACGTCAGGGTGGCGCTGGAAGTCCATAACCGAATCGATCTCAGGGCAGTCGAGTAGATGGAGGAGCCCGGTGACGGCGAGCAGCCCCTCGACCTGTGGCTGGGTGACGCTGGTGATCGATACCCAACCATCACTACAGCGGTACGGCCCGTTGGGTTGGCCCTGGCCTGTGTAGCGATTTCCCATCCGGCAGAAGACGTCGCCGGTCATGAACCATCGCAAGAGCGTGACTTGGTGCAGGGCTGCCATGACCTGGACATGGGAGATGTCGACCGTTTGCCCACGGCCAAGGCGGTCGCGAGCCAGCATCGATGCCATAGCACCAACAAAGCCATAGAGCCCCGCAGCCACGGCGGGCTGATCTGGTGGCCCTCGCAGCGGCTCGCGGTCAGGATCGCCATACAGGTAGGCATGTCCACTTGCCGCGTAATCGGTCAGGTCAGTGCCAAGCCAGTCCGACCGAACGCTCGATGTCCCGAACGGGCTGATCTGCACACGGACCAGGTGTGGGCCTTCCAGGACTCGTGGTTCAAGCGGGCTGGGCGCGGCGCTTTCGATCACCACATCGACCGTTGCGAAGTCGATGTCATCGATGGCCGCCGACTGAGTGTTGGCGTACAGGTACGCCTGTTGGTGCGAGCCAAGGTCGCTCTGGCCGATAATCATGACCCTTGCGCCGCCATCAGCGAACATCTTTGCGCAGTACGCACCTGCTATCGATCCGGCGAAGGCCACGACGACAATGTCGCGCAGTGCTTTCATGATTGGGGCTTCATTTTCGGGCGGCGACGGCGGCGACTGCTGCTTGGCGAGTGTTTGCTGTGACTAACAGATACACGCCTGTGATGATCAGGACACCTCCGGCTAGTTCGACGAAGCCGAGACGCTCGTCGCGTATGAGCCATCCGAAGAACACTCCGAACAAGGGAATCATGTAGGCCGTTGATGCTGCCTGGGTCGGTGTGGCCCGGCGAACAACGGTCGCAAGCAAGGCGAACGTTACGGCGTTTGCCGGGATTGCTGCATAGAGAAGCGGCGCGAATAGGCCGATGGTCCACTCGGTGTCTTCGGTACCTTCGACCAAGAGCGCAAACGGAATCAGGCACAACGCCGACATATAGAGCTGTACCCCGACCAGCATGATGGGACTGACGTTGGTCATGTCCTGCCACTTCATGTAGACGTTGCCAAACGCCCATGCCACAGCTGCGATGAGCAAGCTCACGATGCCGACCGCTGCCGAGGCGCCTCCCAGCGATGGTGATGCCAGCACCAGGGTGCCGATAAAACCTACGGCGAGGCCACCCGCCGCCAACCGGCTGACCTGTGTCTTCATGAGTACCAGTGCGAGCACGGCCGTGAACAACGGCATGGTGCTTGCGATCAGTGATGCAACACCGGCGGTGACCCGGCTCACGCCAAAGACCAAGAAGCCGCTAGAGACCGTTGTGATACTGAACGACACGACGAAAATATGCAGCAGGTCGCGTTTGTTGGTTGGAAATTTCTCTCCGCGTATGAACGCAAAGCCGAGTAAAAAGGTGCCTCCGATGACGGTACGCATACCGGCGAGTAGGAGGGGCGTGGAGTGGTCGAGTGCGAACTTGAGCGCGGTGAAGTTGCCGCCGATCAAGACGGCGACAAGTACAACGACCGCCAGTACGGTTTTGGAATTCATTTAGCGCTGCTCAAGGTTGGGGTCCCCACGGCGCAGGGTTCAAAAGTTGCACGTCTTGGGAACCCATATTCGGTCGGAGTTGGATTGCGAACTTCATGAACTCCTCGTCGGCGAACAGCCGGGTCCAGAACGCTCGGCGGTCGGCGTCGTCGTCGAACTTCCATATATGAACGAGCTGGTGCAACCGCCCGGTATCGGAAGTGAAATAGCCGACGAGCTTGTCGGCGTAGCCGCCAGCGACCAGTGCGGGCCAACCCTCTTCTTCGTACAGACGAATGACTTCGGGCATCTGCCCGACAATTACGTCGTAGGTGCGCTTTTCATAAATCGCCATGGAGCGAACCTACTTGGCGACCTGTCCGTGAACCGTCATCGAGATTGGGGTAGTAGCAGGGTGCTGAAGATTGCCGGTGTTGGGTATCGGCGATGAAGGGTCGTTGAGACGTGCGGTATGTGTTTTCAGGACCCTGCTAGGTTCGCTGATGTGGCGAACTATGACCGACACGAGTGGCTGGCCCGTCGACACGAGGTAGCGATCGACCCCGATCGCGCCATCATTGACCCTCACCATCATCTCTGGGACCGAGAGGGCAGCACCTATCTTTCGGCCGAACTTGGTCGGGACACCCAGGTATCGCACAACGTCACGCACACGGTGTTCGTGGAATGTAGCTCGGCTTATGACGAGGGGACCAGTACCGCGTTGGCGCCGGTAGGTGAAACCCGGTTCGTTGCCGAGCAGGCAGAGGAGGCGCAACGATGTAACGGTCCAATGATCGCCGGAATAGTGGGCCATGCCGACATGTCATTGGGCGAGGGTGTCGACGACATTCTTGTTCAGCATGAGCAAGCGGGCGCAGGACTCTTCCGTGGCATCCGCCATGGCACGAACTGGAGTCCTCACCCGGCCGTAAAGAATGGCCACCATGAGCCTGGCCCCGGCCTGCTGCTGGATCCAACGTTTCAGGCTGGTGTTCGGCGGTTAGGGCACATGGGACACAGCTTCGACGCGTGGTTGTACTTCGATCAGCTCCACGAACTCGCCGCTCTGGCTCAGGCGGTTCCTGAGTGCGCCATCGTCGTTGACCATCTCGGAGGGCCGCTTGGTATTGGCCCGCACGCGCCAGAGCGGGCCGACATGGTGCAGCTATGGCGAGACGGGATCGTTCGCATCGCCAACTGCCCGAACGTCATGCTCAAGATCGGCGGACTAGGAATGGAGCATTACTTTGGCTCGAACTGGACCAGTCGCGACACACCACCGGCTTCAGATGAGGTTGCAGCATTCTGGCATGACATGGTGCATGTGGCCATCGATTCGTTCGGGCCGAGCCGATGTATGTTCGAATCAAACTTCCCCGTGGACCGCCAAACGCTGCCATACACCGTGTTGTGGAACTCATTTGAGATCCTGGCAGCGTCCTACAGCCAAGCTGAACAGCACGAAATGTTCTTCGGAACTGCGAACCGGTTCTACCGGCTCGGCGCAGAGCAAGTCTCAGGCGACTCCCGTACCGGCTGAGTCCTGATCCGAGAGCATGACCCCGGTGTTAGAGCGCCAACGATCCAATACATATACTCAAACAATGCCGTTGACCATGCCGGAGCCAGCGATCCCATCGTGGACGTTCCTGACGAATCACGCTCATGTGCTCGTCGCTTTGAGTCGCAACTCTGATCTTCGCCAAAAGGACATCGCGTACAACGTCGGCA
>Ga0307985_10002153_pt1 | contig 11088 bp, 6 predicted proteins | sample EllFjometageno80_FD_203155 | JGI IMG/M metagenome (GOLD analysis project Ga0307985, IMG submission 203155) | Marine microbial communities from Ellis Fjord, Antarctic Ocean - #80 | ecosystem: Environmental > Aquatic > Marine > Unclassified | place: Southern Ocean | collected 2014-10-09 | reverse complement strand
TAAAGTTATCTGGCACAGGGATTTGATCATTTGAGTAAACAGCTTCATGTTCTGTACCTCCGACACTGTTGTATTTAACACCTTTAAACGAGTGGGGTCCAACTTCAGTTATGTGAAACCAAGCACCTTCACCTATACCTCCTAGCCATTGCGCTTGCGTTGGTAATAATGATGGACGGTTAGGTTCTTCCATTTGTCCATGTACGCTGTCATCAGGACGATTCTTGGTATATCTACTTAGGGTACTCTCTAAGAGACCTCCACCTAAATCTTTCAAGCTGTGTCTGCGAGACTTATCTAAGGTTTTCAAAACATTTTGCTCAAAACTATATATGAGATCTTCTGTTTTCGCGGTAACCACATTGAAGAGCGGGGTGGGGCGTACAGTAAGGGGATATTTTAATTTACTTCCGATCGTACCATCTTCATTTGCAATCTTAATGGTCTCCAAAACATACCTTGCACAATTACTGGCACTTTTATCAAGACCATTGTAAGGAAAATAGCCCTTCATCACCATGTCATCAGCATACTCTTTGGCTTTAGCGAAGTTGATAGATTTGCTTACCGAGAGCAACAGTGGGCCAGTACCGTGGGTATATGTACTAATAGAATCTAATTCTCTCGAAATATCCTCGACATTGAGTATATTTTTCTGATCGTCAAACACCGCTTTAACCTCTAAAATTAATTTCGGGTCAGAGAACTTACTACGAGCGCGACCAGATCCCCGCGGAGAAACATAGCGCCCAAAATCGTAGTAGAGCACTTCCGTAGTTTGTGGATTGATCAGACATACGGCTGCATGTCCTACCCTTATGTTTAGATTTTTGATAATACCGGCTTTATTAAACATTTTTGCAAGACTCTCATCTGCACGAGCTGTACACTCTGGCCATGCAATAATAAGGGCGGTATCTAATTCAGACATGTGGTTCTGTGATAAGACGTAAAAATAGAATAAAACCTAAGTTTAATGATGTGTTATGGTAATATTAAAAAAAAAACCAGTTTCTCTGCTTTTAGATATTGCTGGATTTCGAGTTAACATAGGGAAAATGAGTACCAGATAATTTAAGTGTAAAATCAACATCTAGAGAAGATATTGGAATTTTAAATCAGTTGCTAAGGAAGTATAAATATGGCGAACTCATCAATATGTAACTCGTTGGATGGTAGTCTTGTAAAGGTTTTTAGAGAAAGTGTTCCTGTAGGTAATTCCTGTCCCGATGCAAATGGATCCCAACACGATGTTGAAGGTCCTGAAAACAATTCGTTACCCCAACGATCATAGATACTAAATGATGTTCTTTCAGGTAAAGAGCTGACCAAACAATAAGTATCATTTATACCGTCACCATTTGGTGAAAATGCCCTAGGTACGTACATCAATAAATTATCAAGACAGTCTACCACAAGAATACGATTAATGGTATCCAGGTTATTACAGCTATCAATCGCGATCAAGCTTAATTCATGCGATCCAGCAAACGGAAATAAGGTATCAACCTCAGGCTGTACATAGATTTGTCCGCCTAATTCTATAGAAATAAATTCTTTATAACCTACGGCTGTTAAAGTATAATTAGGACAACCAAACCCTTCGTCAATATAGGGTTCAGGAATAACTCTAAAGGCTACACTATCATCGCTTACACACCCGTTTAAATCTGTCGCGTTATAGGGATATATACCCGTAGAGTCCAATTGTATTATCGTGGTATGTGTATCTAAGGTAGTCCAGTAAAGATCTATTAGGTTAGGGTCAGAAAAATCTAAGAGTAAAGAGTCACAATAGGCAGTGTCAGTAATTGTGGGAAGAAAAAGCGAGGCATTAAGAAGATAAATACTGTCCGTAAATTGACAATCGCCTAGGTCTACCGTTACCCAAACCCATCCAGGGTCGAATGCGGTGGTGGATGCTGTGGTGTCTCCGGTGGACCAAATGTATCTGAGGCCAGGACCAGAGTTTTCAACTTGAAGTACCAGGGGTTGCGTGGAACAAACACTTGCAGAGTCTAGGAGTATGGGCTCGTATGTGGTACCGAAATAGTTGAAATCATAGAACAATGAATCCATATAACCTCTTCCATCTTCTACCAATACTTTTACTCGAACAGGTCCAGTATACGCAGGATCTATTAAGGCGTGTAAAATAGTGTCACTTACATTGGAATCAATCACTGAGCCGGGCCCAGTAATGAGTGTAGCGGAAATGACGTTAATACTATCAACACAAGACAAATAGCGAAAGTAGAGTGGAATGGGCGTGGCACATAATGATCCAAGTGGAACATCATCTACAGGAAGTGCACTGAATGGATCTAACAGTTTGAAATCGTCATCAAACCCGCTGATATAGCCATAAAGTCCCGTACTTGAGCCTTGTCCTGCAAGAATCCCAACATGAAACGGTGTTAAGCAGTTTAAGGTAAAACTATTGGTTAAATCGTTAGAGGAGATATATACGCCTGACCAATTTGGATCGTACGTACTTTGTTGTACCGTGATGTTTGGATAGCTAGTGACCACTGATCCATTGTAATTTAATGTATTCACGGCACTGGATGGAATAGTGATTAACGCAGAGGTAGCAAGTCCAGAAGCTCTGTTGTATTTAATATTGGTAGATCCAGTACAGTCAATGTGTGGAATTTGAGCCATTCCTTGTTCAGGTGCGTTAGACCCTGCGCCTGTGGTAACTTGAAATACATAAATGGGGTTGTTACTCTCTATTACAAATGGCTTACCTGGGGTGGCTGCATTTCCGGGCATACTGAAGGTACCTGAGCTTCCCGCCAAACCATTCGTTAAAATAGTAACACCGTCCACGGTAATGTTAGTGGCATTCGCCGTAGCGATGTACATAAAATAATCTTGCGGGAAGATACCTCTTCCTCTCAGAACCACGTGCTTAACACCTAAGTGTTCTACTGGGGTAATCTGATCAATACCAGCATCTCCATGGACTCCACTGGAGTTGAGTAAGTGATTTCCACCTGAAGTGACTGCAATGGGCTTAGAAGAGGTTATGCGAGTGCCTAGTAGTTGATCATCGTCTTTCATGGTCGACACCCAGCTCTGTCCAGCATCAAGATTTACAACGACACTGTCTAAGCCATTGTCAAACACGTTGCCGGTCTTTGCGTTGATTATTATATCCGTACTGTCTTCTAGTGCAACCATACTCACATAGTGCATTCCGAAAAAGCCCGTGTAATTACCTGTTACGGTAGAGCTGACAAGGGTCTGAGAAGCAATATAAAAATCCTTACCAATTCCATTCGTCCCCTTCCCAGTGATGATCTCTTGATTAAACTGGTGTCGAATTCTTTGGGTAACTGTAACGGGTTGTGTGGCTTCAACAAATAGGGCATCCTTGAAACGTTTTTGATTTTTCCACGCTAATTCTCGTGCACCATAAGTGCTTTGTATTCCTGGGATGATGGCGGATAAAACAATGGTCGTTAAACCACCTGATGTAACGGTAACGTTGGTTGAATAACTAGTGTCACTATTATAAATCCAAACATTTGATGAAGCAGATGTGGTACTGATGTTTATATCAATGATGTGCTGTCCGCCCGCCCATTCATAGAGTGGTGGAAAAGCGAAATAAGTATCACTTTGAGCTTGGGCTTTAAGGCCAAACACCAGAATCACTAAGGCTAATGCATTTCTCATCAAATTCAAAGATAGTGTAATATGTACACTTTGTGCAATTGTGTATTCGCGTTTTTAACATTACTTTTGCCGTCCACTAGAGAGGTGCCTGAGTGGTTTAAAGGGCCCGCCTGGAAAGCTGGTATAGGGGTAACTCTATCGGGGGTTCGAATCCCTTCCTCTCTGCAAAGAAGCCTCTTGAGAAATCAAGGGGCTTTCTTCGTTTAAACATCTGTAGTTACTGGTCTTTCTAGTACTTAGTCCCTCTTGTAGACTTTAAAATAGGCACCTTCAATCTCAATGATATACCAAGAGGAAGGTAAGTGTGATAAGTCTATGCTGTTGTTGACTGTGTTAAGCGTACCATTCACTACAAGCTCTCCTGTAATAGAATAAACTACATAATCAGATTGCTTAGACGCCACTAACCGTAAGGATACGATGCCATCAGTTGGATTTGGGAAGACTTTGATTGGAGTAGTTCGCGGTTGCTCGTCAACGGATACCGAGTTGCACGCAATCAGTCCATTAAGATCATATTTCGAGACAAATTTCCATATAATTTTACTGGCATTAATATCTAGATTCCCCCATGAACCAGGCCAATCGTGACCTCCATTAATTACTTTATAATGCTCTACTGAGCTACAGCTGTCACCATTGTGGAAGGCATCATAGGTCACTGTACTACCATCTGGAATATAGCTGTTTGGTAAATTCATAGAGATGGAGTTCGTGTCTGTATTGTTCTGTTGAGTCCAGTAGGAGAGCACGTCTTCTTGAGATTTTGAATTATACGGTGTTCCACCATAATAGCTCACTACTCCATCCGTAGTTCCATGAATGGACACCACCGGCATAGGTCTGCTGGGGTTACATGCATTAAATGTTTCTGTACTCATTGTTCCGCCAACGGAGCCTATAGCTGCAATTTTAGAGCTTAACTGACAGGCCAATTCATAACTAAAGTATCCGCCGTTAGAATAACCGCAGCTGTAAACTCGATTTAGATCTATGTTATATTGAAGTGCCAGCGTATCGATCATAGTTTCTGTAAAACCTAGGTCATTTGCCGAGCTCCAATAGGTCCACGACCCAACATTCCAATGGGGTGTAGTTCCCAACAAAGAACCCTGTGGATAAATTAAAATAAACCCTGCGGTATCTGCGATGGGACGCATGTCACAGTATCCTATATGATCACTATTAAGCTCTCCAAACCCGTGAAAATTAAACAAGAGTGGAGTCTCTATAGAGCTGTTGTAAGAATTAGGCACATAGACTATGAATTCCCTATTTATACCATCAATATCTAAGCTATCCGTATAAGTTTGCTGTGCAAAGCTCGATGACATAGCACCGAGTATTAACTGCGCGGTAAGAAATAATTTTTTCATTCCATGAAGTTAACTAGTTTTTGAGCACTTTTTTTTTCTACGCTATTGATTTTAGTGAGGGCATAGAGACTTCAAAGAGCGGGCAGTCGAGCAACTGTTTCTAAAGACTAACCTGAATACCTAGAACGATCATTCTTGGGGCAAACGTTCGATATCCAGCTGGTCGAGCGGCAACGATATGTCGTGAATTCGTTAGGTTTTGTCCTGATATTTTAAAGGATGTGTTTTGGTTTAATCGGTACAGTGCTGATACATTAATCACCATGAATTTAGGTAGATCAAATTCCTGCAAGGCTGCTGTTGTTTTTCTGCCGCTAGACATGTTTAATCCAGTAGATAGGGTCCATGAATCACTATCATAGAATAAGGAGACGTTACTCTGATATACGGGTAGATAGGGCAGGAGGTCTCCTTCAGAAACATCACCCCAACTGTCAAATTCACTCGAGAATGATTCTGTAAATAGCGCTTCAGTGATCGTTCCAGACCATTGCGCGGTTAACTTCTTGATGCTTTTGCTGTATTGAAATTCCAGTCCAGTGATTTGAGCCGCTCCGCCATTATAAAGTTCCCCTGTACCAGATCCTCCAGACGATGCTGCATCAGAACCTAGAAGTCTATTGTAGTCACTTCTGTACACTACCATATTCAAAGGAAGTTTGCGGTGTTTTAAACCTATCTCTGCGTTTAGACTTTTTTCTGGGAGTACACCTTGTGCACTTCCGGCAGGGGTCATTCCAGTATGTATACCCATAAAAGCTTGCCAGTTTCCTAAGCGTTTACTCAAACTGATTCCTGGAAGGAGTGTCCAAGTTTCGTTCTGGCGCTCTTTCAGGTTGATGCTCGAACGGGTAGGGTCTAAACGACCAAAGTCGTTGCGGAAGGATTGGATGTGCTCAATGCGTGACCCTAACTCGAGGTTCCATGTTTTAAAAGTAACTGTAGTTCGGTAATAGCCGCTTTGAGCATGGGTGAAATCAACTCTATTTCCGGCAGCGCCTGGATCTCCAAGAGCTATTAACGCAAGTCCATTGTTTTGAATAGAATAGGTGTCGATCTGCTGAAATCGATCTGCATCATCGTAATGTAATCGCAAGCCAGCTTGATGTCTCAAATAAAACGCACCCAACGTTTGATGGTATAGTCCCTTGAGTTGTAAGCCTTGAGATAGATAATAACGGTTGTTCGCTTTTAACAAGGCCGTATAGCCCATAGCGTTTATCCCACGCAATGCATCAAAATATTCTGTATTTCCGCCAGTGCTCTCTAGTAAATCTGCTATTTTGATGGTACTATTTCCATCATCTACCTGATCAATTTTGTACCAGTTCCTGTGTACATATTGCCGGTATAGATCAGCGCGAAACCATCCCTTTTTTCGGTTGTAGGTATAGCCAATTCTCGTCATAAGTCTGTTCATCTGCATGGCATCATTTGAACTAGCGATATACCTAGTGTTAGGCGCGCTTATGGCGTCTTCTTTGGTCATTCCTAGATAAGTCTGGGAGGAGCTTTCGTTGGTTCCTGCAACAAACACCTCCAAGTGGTGCTGGTCTTTGTCGTCTAAATGTTGAATGAATTTGATAAAGCCATCGCTCAGGTTAAAACCTCCAGTGCGATTGCCTAACATCTCATTGAATCCTGCAGCCCGGCTTTGTTGAAACCCGTAAATGAGTTGGCCACGTGGAAGGATTCGTGCTTGTCCCGTGATATTTCCAATCTTACTCCCATAAGATCCTCCGCTAAGCTTGATTCGAGTGAAATCTTCCTCTTCCGGTGTAGGTGATACAAAGTTAATCGCACCTCCTGTGCTTTGAGGACCGGTGATTAAAGCAGCTCCCCCTTTGAGAATTTCTAATTGCTCATACTTCCAAAGAACGGGAGAATAATAGGCCGCTGGTGCACTATAAGCTGCTGGAGCGGTTAGAATACCATCCTCCATGATGGTAATCCGCGAGCTTCTATCAACACCAGTTCCGCGAATACCTATGTTTAGCCTAAGTCCCCAACCATCTTCTTGCTGTGTAAATACACCTGGTTGAGCTTGTAGAACGGTATTGCCATCTTGAAGGTCAAATCTCTGCAGTTCTGCGGCAGTTAGAATAATTTCCGAGCCGGATAAATGTGAGGATTTCGAAGATTGAGAGACAATGGTGACACTCTCTAACTCCACAGGAGCAGATAATGTAGTGTCGTTGGGTTCTGAAATAAAAGCTAGTAACGATGAAGTGAGTAGTAGAATGTTAAGCACTGGTATATTGTTTATTTAGAATGATTCTTTATAACGCAGCAAATCTACTATATAGAATCATTCTAAACAATAAGTTTAGACCTATTTTTTACTTTATTTAAATCCAATAAAAGTTCCTGGTAATTTAGAATACGAGGTGTCGTATGGTATCTGCGTTATTCATGAGCTGTTGGAGAGACTCTATGCCAATCTTGACATGACGTTCATCAAACAGCTTAGAATTGACCTTATCCTTTTCCAACGTTTTTACACCGTCAGGTACCATCGGGGAGTCTGTAACTAAAAGTAGTGCGCCTGTGGGAATTTTATTATGAAACCCTACAGTAAATAGAGTAGCGGTCTCCATATCTATGGCGTATGCACGTATCTTTTTTAAGTACTTTTTGAATTTACCGTCAAACTCCCAAACCCTGCGGTTGGTGGTGTAAACCGTACCTGTCCAGTAGTTGATTCCGTTATCTCTAATGGTAGTAGAAACCGCCTTTTGTAAGGCAAATGATGGCATTGCAGGTACTTCGGGTGGGAAATAATCATTGGACGTTCCCTCTCCTCTAATGGCGCCAATCGGCAGAATAAGATCACCTATGGAGTTACGTTTTTTAAGACCTCCACACTTGCCAAGGAACAAAACGGCCTTTGGGTTAATAGCACTGAGAAGATCCATCACCGTTGCTGCATTTGGAGAACCCATCCCAAAGTTAATCATAGTGATACCTTCATGCGTGCAACTGCTCATGGATTTATCTTTTCCAAGAACTACCGCACCGGTAACCTCTGAGAAAAGGTCTACGTAGTGTTGAAAGTTGGTCAGCAAAATGTAAGAACCAAAGTTCTCTAATTCTACTCCTGTGTAGCGGGTAAGCCAATTTTTGACAATTTCCTCTTTGGTCTTCATAAACAGATAGGTTTTAAGATGTAGGGAGGGAGAAACTCAAGGGTAAGAGATCCTGTACTCCCTTGAAGCGTAAAAGTACGTCACCACGATTTAATAAATACAGGTCATAAGGTTCTTTTTGTCGGTACTCAGATTCATGAAGAACCTGTCGACATGCTCCGCAGGGAGCTGCTGGCTCTCTTTCTGTTTCACCGGTCATGATATAAATAGATGAAATAGGCGTAGTGGGCCAAGCGGATTGCGCTGCAAAAACAGCTACACGTTCCGCACACATACCTGAAGGAAAAGCAGCATTTTCTTGATTAGTTCCTACGAAAACTTCCCCATTATCAAGCACTACTATGCTTGACACAGGATAGTTAGAATAGGGTGCATAGGCATTTTGTAGCAACTCTTCTAATCGTGTTGCTATAGTCTGTGGAATAAGCTCTAATGTTCTCCAATTCGTATCTCGTTCGTATGTTATTTGCTTTGATTGCTTCATAGCTTTTTGTTTACTTAGGTACATCAAGTTAGTTAGTTTCTGGCAAAACATAACATTCTTTGAAATTAACTAACTAATACACGCGATGCATTTTGTGAAATTTGCAAAAAAAAAGAGACGCCCAATGGACGTCTTTTTTTTTTTTTTTCGGTTCCGTTATTCGAAACTATACGTACTACCATAACGTAACATCTGACCTAAGAAATCCATAGGATAAGTGATCTCAACATCGATAATGGAGTCACCTTCCATGGTGGCGGTCATTTCTGGATTAACAAAGCCACTGTATGGTGCAAGGTTTAATGGTGCTGAGCGACGTAGAACTTCTGCATGAAGGTCTTGGTCCACTTTAACTCCATAAGTCTCCACAAGCAGTCTACCTGACTCGAAATCCCCCTCACTTTTAATACGCTGGATCTCATTGAGTAGTTCTCCGAAATATCCGCGAAGTTTGTCATAATCATTAACCACGAAATAGGTTTTACCATCTATAACTTTTTGCTCTATCACGTTTTCCTCAGCACCACGTTCAAATGCCCATGAGGCCACTAATTGACGGTTGCGCATGTGGTCTTCTTCAATGTCATCACCAGGTAGAATTCTGCGCAACTGAAGCATCATACCATTGCTGATGTAACTATCAAACTCTGAATACCCAGCTTCTTTATTTTGCATCAGCCCAATCTCTTGCATTTTATCATCAAGGATAAAGTAAAGTGCTACTAAATCTGCACGGGCTTCTTCTAGCGTAGAACTGTAGTTTTTTAAAGTTTCTTTAGGGGTGCCAATTCCCGGATTTATTTTACCTGAGGCATGTCCGACCACTTCATGAAGTGCGGTGTGCATTTTAGAACCTAAGACACCATAATTATCAGCGCGTTCTCGGTGCATGGTAGAAAAGCTAAATTCTTTTGCCATCCCTTCACCTGAGCTTTGGTGATAGGCATCTTCAATATTACCTAATGAAACACTTTTCGATCCATGCTCCACACGTATCCAATTCGCATTAGGTAAGTTTACTCCTATTGGAGTAGCAGGAGAGGAGTCACCTGCTTCGCCTACAGCAGCTACAATTTTATAGCTCACGCCAACAACACTTTCTTTTTTATGATCGTAGTCGATAGGGCTGTTGTCTTCAAACCATTGTACATTCTCCGCAACTACGGACATACGTGCGCTTGCATCGAAGTCCTTCACTTGGACTACCGTTTCATAAGATCCACGATATCCCATAGGATCGTTGTAGACCTCTACAAACCCATTAATATAATCTACATCTCCCTCGGTCATACTCACCCATGCGATGTTATAGTCGTCCCATTTATTTAGATCACCCGTTTGGTAATATTCTATTAATAGACCTAAAGCCAATGCTTGGCCTTCGTTTTCCGCTACGATTTTTGCTTGTTCTAGGTGACCAATTATTTGTTTGATACTGCTAGCATAACGGCCATTAGCACTAAAAACTTCTTCGTAAAGACTACCATCTTCATTCCTAGAGAGCCTGCTGTTAAGTCCGTGACTTACAGGACGTGTAGGATCTGCATCTACTTTAGCGGCGTAAAATGCTTCTGCCTCTAACTGAGTTACATCTGGTGCATAAAAGTTTACAGCGGATGCTAATAGTAAGTCTACGCCATCAGCTCTGTTTACTTTTTTAACATCAAATTCAGGGTCGAATATAGCACGCTGTGCCTCTTCCGATAGCGAACCACCCAATTCTTCCAAGCTGCTCATAAACCACTGGTGGTCAAAGCTCGCTTCAAACTTCACATTACTATAGTGATGGTGGATACCATTTGCGAAAAACACACGCTTTGCATATACTTCAAAGTCTAAAAACTCTGGAGTGGTATGGTCCACTGCTTCATTAGAAATAACAGTTTCTATTGCCTTTCTGATCTCTAAGTTGTGTCTGTAGTTACAGTCCCACATGATATCTCTCCCTGCGAGTCCTGCCTGAGTAAGGTGGTAAGCGTAGATTCTCTGTTTAGAGGATAAGTTGTCCCATGAAGGAACCTGGTAGCGCAATACTTTGATATCTGCAAAGCGGTCTACCTGCCATTGGAAATCACTTGTGTGGTCTTCGGTCTTCATTTCTTCAGTGTTGTTACAAGAACTCAGTGCAATTAAAGTCGCAAGAGTTCCTATGTACATTACATTTCTCATGGGTTATGGATAAATTCATCAAAAGTGTTTCTTTCTCATTCAGATCTAGAAAAAGAAATCACAGGGAAAGATACTATTAAGTTAAATATTTAATGAGCTATACCTGTAGGAAAAGTACGCAAGAAAAGTTGCTCTACTTTATCCCTTGCCCAAGGAGTCTTGCGTAAAAACTTAAGACTTGATTTTACAGAAGGCTCAAAAGTGAAGCACCTAATTGAAATGCGTGAGC
>Ga0307985_10002151_pt1 | contig 11098 bp, 10 predicted proteins | sample EllFjometageno80_FD_203155 | JGI IMG/M metagenome (GOLD analysis project Ga0307985, IMG submission 203155) | Marine microbial communities from Ellis Fjord, Antarctic Ocean - #80 | ecosystem: Environmental > Aquatic > Marine > Unclassified | place: Southern Ocean | collected 2014-10-09 | reverse complement strand
TTACTCATCGCATGTATTCTTCCATTGTTTCTATTCGCAAGTTAGTGTACATCGGTCGGACCGCTTAAAGCGGTCCGACCGATACTCATAGTCTACTATTGTTTTATTAGTAAGATTTAGAGAACTTAAATCTCTGAATCGACAGCCGCTTATGAAACTTATTTACTCCCTCCTTCTTCTACTTTTCTCATCCACAGTATTTGCTCAAGAACCCCAGATTAAATGGTGGAATCCAGCTGAAAATGACTTCAAAGTCATAGAAGGACAAGCATGGCCAGATGAAGTTCGATCTTTTTATGACCGGCTACCGGCAGCCGCTGAAGATGTTGTAAGAAAAAGGGTTTGGGATTTATCAAGAAATTCTTCTGGCCTAATTATTCGATTTAAAAGCGATGCCCCTGAAATACTGGTCAGGTATAAGGTAAAAGGAAATATTGCGATGCCTCATATGCCAGCCACTGGAGTCAGCGGTGTCGACCTGTATTCTAAGAGTCCCGATGGGCAATGGATGTGGAATAAAGCCCGTTATTCCTTTGGAGACACTACTTCTTACAATTATCTAAATATTAAGCCGAATGAGAAGTACCATAAAAGGGGCAAAGAATATCAGCTTTACCTTCCGCTCTACAACAGCGTAGATTGGCTTGAAATTGGAACTCCCGATGGAAGTTTATTTGAACCTCTCCCTTTGAGACAAGAGAAGCCAATTGTAGTTTATGGCACTTCAATTGCTCAAGGAGCCTGTGCATCTCGTCCTGGAATGGCATGGACTTCCATTTTGCAAAGGAAATTAGATCGACCAATGGTCAATTTAGCATTTTCTGGTAATGGCAGATTAGAACCAGAAATGATCGATTACTTATCAGACATTGATGCCAAACTTTATATCCTTGACTGCTTACCCAACTTAGGGCCTACCAAAGATCGTTCTCTAGAAAATGTTTACGAACGCATTATTTCCTCAGTAAGAACTTTAAAGTCAAAAAGACCATCGGTGCCAATTCTATTAACTGAACATGGCGGTTATTCTGATGGTGCAACGAACATGGCCCGTCAAGAAACTTTTACCAGTCTAAATGATATCATGCGCAAAGCATTTTTGCAATTGGAGAAGGAAGGAATTCAAGGTCTCCATATCCTTCCTATTGGAGAAATAGGCCTATCAATTGACAGTTTTGTTGACGGTACGCATCCCTCCGATTTGGGCATGATCGAATATGCTCGTGCTTATGAAAACAAGGTGCGATACATCCTGAATGAGCGTCAAGGTGGATATAGCACTACAATACCAGTGACACAGGCTAGAGAACCAGGCAGCTACTCTTGGGAACAAAGGCACCAAGAATTATTAAAAATCAATAAACAGGCCTCCAACAACATCGCTTTTTTTGGTAATTCAATTACCCATTATTGGGGCGGTATCCCAGCAGGTCCAATCAAAAGAGGTGAGGCTTCATGGGCGGCCAATTTTGAAGCCCTAGGTGTTCAAAATTTCGGCTTCGGTTGGGACAGAATAGAAAATACCTTATGGCGCGTTTACCATGATGAATTGGATAATTTCACTGGCGATCAAGTTGTTTTAATGCTGGGAACCAACAATTTGGGGCTTAATACAGATATGGAAATTATCGAAGGTTTAAAAAACCTTGTTGAAATAATTCAATCGAAAAAACCGGACGTTGATGTATTGCTATTAGGCATTTTGCCCAGAAGAGCGCATGAGACGCGAATTGTCAATTTGAATAAAATGATTGCCCAAATTGGTGACATCACCAAAACAAATTATCAAGATGTGGGAACTGTATTCTTAAAAGATGGCAAAATTGAGGAAGCCCTTTTTACTGATGGCCTTCATCCCAATAGCAAGGGCTATGACCTATTGGCTAAGGAAATCACAAAACACCTTAATAAATAAGCGCTTATTGGTAATTCATAAATAGTTATTGCTCGATACTACAAAATAAACCTGTCTGGTTTTGCTGATTCAGACATTTATAGAGCCTTACATACATGAAACAATAATTAGAAACCAGGCAAGTTTCGACCAATGATCAAAACCCACTCAATTAGTTACTGGTTTCTCCACTGAGGACGCTCACCTTAGAATTAAATGGATTGCCCGCTCCTCTTCTCATCAAAACCACCTGGCCGACATGCCATAAAGCGTCATCAATTGGGCCGTTCAACTGGTACCAGAAAGGATAAGTTTTAGAATTACCGTCAGGGTATTGGAAAATCATATCATATTTAGCAAAATCCTTAGCAGCACTCTTTTTAAGAATGTCACTTGTCGTTTTAATAAACGCTAAGGTTTCTTTTCTCTTCTCTTCAAAACTTAATGCTGAAGCATCTACATCAAAAGTAGTTGCTACTTCCATCGCAGAATTTTTAGTGATTCTAGTCAAACTCCAAATATGATCTAAAGTCTCACCAATGGATCTTCCCTCTTCATTGGCTTTATAAGCTAAGTTTTCTTCGGTTAAACCTTCCGTGGCCCAGTAATACCTAAAACCCAAACCATCTACGGTCCTTGCAGCAACGGTGCCGGCTGTATATTTTTTCGGGGTTTCTGGAAGAAGTCGGTAGGGCAAGTCGGTATTCTGCGAATAAACACTGCCGGTAATCATCAAAAATAGGGCTATTGAAAAAAGGGCTTTCATGGTTGTTTGTATTTTGATTGATCGACAAGATTCAGTGCTAACTATACTAAGTCTATTTGTCAATAATGAATAACAAGAATAGGTAATAAAAACGACTTAAGCCCGTATAAGGTGAACACATCAATATTTTTAAACCTTGCATCAAAAAGCAGCATTGAACTCATCATTAATTACTATTTTTGAAACAATTAAGAGCCTTGGTAAAAGAAGCAGTTAAATATAAACGCAAAAAGAAGTTGGGTTCCTACCAATATGGTAGTGTCATCTTCAGTATTACACTTGCACTTTTTGTGATTGGCATTTTTGGATTACTCCTGATCCAGACCAAACAGCTTACTACTCAAATTCAAGAAAACGTAGAAATTCAGGTCTATTTGAATAAAAACGTCACTTCTAATCAAAAGAATAGAATACAAGGAGATTTGGGTTCAAGGCAATTCACTTTAAGAAAAGACAATCAACCGAAAATCACGTTTATTTCTAAAGAGGAAGCTGCCAAACAATTCATTGCAGATACTGGCGAAGATTTCACAGAGTTTTTAGGAGAGAATCCTTTGAGAGACGCTTTGGTAATCAATATCAATCCTGATTTTCAAGAGTCTACAACACTAGATAGTATCAAAACTAATATTGAATCCATTAATGGCGTATTTGAAGTCACCTATGTAGACAGCTTGGTTGAGTCGATAAATAAGAATTTAACAAACGTTAGCGTCTTCTTATTGGGATTCGCAGTAATATTATTGATTGTTGTAGTCATGTTAATTGGTAGTACAATTAAACTGGCCTTGTTCTCACAAAGATTCTTAATCAGAAGCATGCAATTGGTAGGTGCAACGAGCAATTTTATAAAAATTCCTTTCTTAAAAAGGGCCTTTGTACATGGTATAATTGCAGGGATTTTGGCTTGTGCCCTTCTTTTTGGTTTGGCAACAATAGCCAATGATAGAATTGAAGGATTAAAGGCATTGCAAAATGAAATGTATGTATTTGGTCTTTATGGCGTTTTGATTATTCTTGGAGGCTGTATAGCGCTCGTGAGTTCCCAAAGGGCAATGAAGAAATACCTAAAAATGTCGCTTGACGAACTTTATTAATATGTCAGATAACAAAAAGAATTTTGCCTTCGGCAGAGAAAATTACAAATGGATGCTTATTGGTTTAGGCGTGCTTTTACTGGGTTACATAGTGATGTCACTAGATGCTGCTCCGCACGGACAAGGGTTTCTAGGACTTACCCTCGGCCCCATCATAATTGTTGCTGGATTTGTGATTGAATTCTTTGCCATATTTAAGAAGTCCAAAACTGACTAATGAATACTTTCGAAGCGATTATCCTTGGTATAATTCAAGGGTTAACCGAATTCCTCCCCGTAAGTAGTAGTGGTCATTTAGAAATTGGCAAAGCCATTTTAGGTGATAGTAGCCTGCCCGAAGAAAGTCTAATGATGACCGTTGTATTGCACGCGGCCACTGCCCTAAGTACAATTATAATCTTTAGAAAAGACATTGTTGAAATTGTTAAAGGATTGTTCCAATTCAAAAACAACGAGCAATTTCAATTTTCATTAAAAATCGTATTGTCAATGATTCCCGCTGCTGTAGTAGGAGTGCTGTTCAATGACGAATTAGAAGCACTCTTTGGTGGGCAAATAATGCTTGTGGGCTTTATGCTCTTAGTTACTAGTGCGTTGTTATTTGTGGCTGATAAGGCTGGAAATACAGACAAACCTGTCACATTCAAAAACAGTCTTTTAATCGGGATTTCACAAGCAATCGCCATTTTACCCGGTATTTCAAGGTCTGGAGCAACTATTTCAACCTCGGTCCTACTTGGTGTTGATAGAGTGAAAGCAGCAAGGTTTTCTTTCTTAATGGTGGTGCCATTAATTCTTGGTAAAATGGCCAAAGACATTTTGGGTGGTGATCTTGCCGGAAGTGCAATTGAGCCAACACTATTGATCGCTGGATTTGCCGCTGCATTTATTTCAGGCCTTTTTGCCTGTAAATGGATGATCAGTTTAGTAAAAAAAAGTAAATTAAAGTATTTTGCATATTACTGTTTTATTGTAGGCATATCAGCCCTCATCTATACTATAGTCTAAATGAATACCAGCCTAGCGCTTGATGATTCCATTTCATTGCAAGAAAATTTCTTGGCAGGCCAAACTTTACTCATAGACAAGCCATATCAATGGACTTCATTTGATGTGGTCAACAAAATAAGGTATGCTATTAAGGTGAAAAAAGTAGGTCATGCGGGAACCTTAGATCCATTGGCAACCGGCTTGTTAATCGTTTGTACAGGTAAGAAAACAAAGACCATAGAGTCACTTACAGTAGACGAAAAAGAATACAAAGGCGTAATTTCCCTGGGGCAAACCACTCCTTCATTTGATTTAGAAACTGAGCTTTCTGAACAAAAAGACGTCAGCCATATTACCAGTCTAGAAATAGAAAACGTTGTAAAAAAATTCACTGGTGAATTAGAACAAACACCGCCCATCTATTCCGCATTAAAAGTGGATGGACAAAGGGCTTACAAAGCGGCCAGAAAAGGATTGGATATCAAAATGAAGACCAGGCAAGTCGTTATTTCCGAGTTTGAAATTGAAAAAATTGAAATGCCGGAAATTCATTTTAGAATTGTATGCTCTAAAGGCACTTACATTAGGAGTATTGCGAATGACGTTGGTGCGGCATTAGGCGTTGGCGGATATTTGAAATCACTGATAAGGACGCGCAGTGGTAATCACAAATTAGAAGACGCCTTCCAATTAGATGAATTCATTGACATGATAAAAGCAGCCCAATGAAAATTCATTCAGAAACTGCTCCGATTCAAGGCTTAAAAAACGCTGTTGTAACCAGTGGAACTTTTGACGGTGTTCACATTGGTCATCAAAAAATACTGGAAAGACTAAAACAAGCTGCAAAAGAAATTGATGGGGAAACCGTTTTAATCACCTATTGGCCTCATCCTCGGTTGGTCCTTACAAATCGTAACAATGGGCTCAGGTTATTATCGACATTTCCTGAAAAAGCCAATCTACTAGAGCAGTATGGCATTGATCATTTGGTCAAAATCCCGTTTACAAAAGACTTTGCAAAACTTTCGAGTGAGGCATACATTAAGTCAATTTTGCACGAAAAGGTGGGTACAAAGAAACTGATTATTGGCTATGATCATCGGTTTGGAAAAGACAGGCAAGGAGGACTAGAAGAGCTAACGAAATTCGCCCCGAAATACGGATATGACTTAGAAGAAATCCCTCGTCAAGACATAGAAGCCATTGGAGTAAGCTCTACAAGAATTCGAAAAGCATTAGAAGAAGGCGAAGTAACCGTTGCCAATCAATACTTGGGCAGACCATATTCCCTAACTGGTCTTGTGATGCATGGGAATAAACTGGGAAGAACGATAGGTTTTCGTACAGCAAATATTGGCATCAAAGAAACCTATAAACTGCTTCCAGCTAATGGCATATATGCCATCAGGGTCATTTATGATTTTAAGGTAATGCATGGCATGCTGAATATTGGCAACAGACCAACGGTTGGTGGTGATTCCAAAACAATTGAGGCCCACATCTTTGATTTTGACGAGGATATTTATGATCAAGAAATCACAGTAGAATTCATAGATCACATCAGAAAAGAGATTAAATTTGATAACCTGGATCAATTAAAAGCCCAATTGACAAAAGATGAGGTCGAAGTTAGAGAAGTATTAAAACGGAACTCATGATAAATAAAGTTGTAGCCAATGCTGAGGCAGCTGTTAAAGATGTCACTGATAACAGTATACTTATGTTAGGTGGTTTTGGCCTTTGTGGTATTCCAGAAAATTCAATCGCTGCCCTACTCAAAAAAGGAGTAAAAGGACTTACCTGCATTTCCAACAATGCTGGTGTAGACGATTTTGGCATTGGTCTGTTACTACAGACCAGACAAGTAAAGAAAATGATCTCCTCCTATGTTGGTGAGAATGCAGAATTTGAACGACAGTTATTAACTGGAGAATTAGAAGTTAATTTGATTCCTCAAGGCACCCTTGCAGAAAGAATTCGAGCAGGTGGCGCTGGGATACCTGCTTTTTTTACTCCAGCCGGAGTTGGAACAGAAGTAGCTGAAGGAAAAGAAGCAAGAGAATTTGGTGGAAAAATGCACTTATTGGAACAATGGCTGAAAGCAGATTTTACATTTGTGAAAGCATGGAAAGGCGATACTTCTGGGAATTTAATCTTCAAAGGAACGGCAAGGAATTTTAACCCAATGATGGCAGCCGCTGGAAAAATCACCATCGCTGAAGTAGAAGAATTAGTTGAGCCTGGTGAATTAGATCCTAATAATATTCATACTCCCGGAATTTACGTGCAGCGAATTTTCCAAGGAGAGCATTACGAAAAACGAATCGAACAACGTACTACTAAGATTAATTAGATGATTTGATGATTTGATAATAAGTAACAAGCACTATCAAATTCAATTATTTTCAAATCTTCAAATTGGTCGATTTTCAAATTAAACAATTATCACATTTTCAAATCATAACCATGGGACTCGACAAGATTGGAATAGCTAAAAGAATCGCGCAAGAAGTACAAGACGGAACTTATATCAATCTTGGTATTGGTATTCCTACGCTCGTGGCCAACTTCATCCCAGATAATATTAATGTAGTGCTCCAGTCAGAAAATGGCTTATTAGGCATTGGCCCCTTTCCAGAAGAAGAAAATATTGATGCAGATCTGATCAATGCTGGAAAACAGACCATTACAACTACAGCAGGCTCTTCACTGTTTAGTTCGGCTGAAAGTTTTGAAATGATCCGAGGGGGTCATGTCGACCTGACTATTCTAGGAGCTATGGAAGTTTCAGAAAATGGAGACATTGCCAATTGGAAAATCCCAGGTAAAATGGTCAAAGGAATGGGTGGTGCCATGGACCTTGTTGCATCCGCTGACAATATAATTGTTGCCATGCAGCATTGCAGTCGCGCAGGGGATTCTAAATTATTAAAGAACTGTTCATTGCCAATAACCGGGATAAAATGTGTTAAAAAGATAGTGACTGATATGGCTGTTATTGAAGTTTTACCTGCTGGTGGCTTTAAACTCATTGAAAGAGCACTCGGTGTAAGTGTTGAGGAAATCCAAAACGCTACCGAAGGTGAATTATTGGTCGAAGGTGTAATCCCAGAAATGCAAATTAATTAATCCAATTCCGCTATTACCTTTTGGGCTTAGCCCCTATATTTGCCAAAATTTTGAAGTAATGAAAGAGTCTGAAATCAACCTGCGAATTAAACTTGATGACAAAAATGTTCCAGAAAAGATCTATTGGAATGCCTCTGATAAAGAAGACCAAGGAGAGGAAGAAACCAAATCAGTCAGCCTCAATATCTGGGATCAACTTAATAGCAATACCCTTCGAATAGACCTCTGGACCAAGGACATGCCTGTTGATGAAATGAAAAGATTTTATGTTGATTGTCTTGGCGGATTAGCTCAAAGCATGCTTAGCGCTACTGGTGACGAGTACATGACGAATGAGATGAACGAACTTTGTGAAAAGTTTGTGAAACATATCGAAAAAGAAAACAAGGAGAACCCTCCTGGTTAATTACCCTATCCATTCTTTAATTTCCGTTCACATAATAATCTCGCGATTTGTTATGCATGACGAAAAATTTTTATGAAATAGCTTCGCAAAGAGCAAAAACATTGTATTTTTGACTCTGTGCGACAATTAAAGTGGTTCAAACTGAATTACTGCCAAACTTATACATTTTTAAAACTCAATAACGGACTATGAAATTGAATAAAGTATCTAGGAGTCTAGCGCTTTCATTTCTTTTCCTGATTACATTTTCACTTATGGCAAGTGCCCAAGTGACGGTATCTGGAAAAGTGGTGGATGATGCCACGGGCGTAACCCTACCTGGAGTAAACATTAGAGTCAAGGAGAAAGTAGTTGGTACAATTACTTTAGTGAACGGTGATTTCAGTATCACCATTAATCAAGCACCACCAGCCACATTAATTTTTACCTATGTGGGCTATCAAGCGCAAGAATTAGTAATTACTCAAGCCAATCAATCAGGGATTGAAATACGATTAGTCGAAGAAGTGCTCTTTGGTGAAGAAGTAGTCGTTTCTGCGTCTAGGGTTGAGGAAAGCATCATGAGATCCCCGGTCTCTATTGAAAAACTAGATATTCTTGATATTAAAAACACAGCGGCAGCCAATTTTTATGATGGAATTGCCAATCTAAAAGGTGTGGATTTTAGTGCACAGAGTATCACTTTTAAATCCATCAACACACGTGGGTTTGGATCAAATGGTAACACTCGTTTCGTGCAATTAATTGACGGAATTGATAACCAGGCCCCTGGATTAAATTTCGCGGTAGGTAATGTTGTAGGAATTAACGATTTGGATTTAGAGTCTGCCGAATTAATTCCTGGAGCTGCATCTGCTCTTTATGGCCCGAATGCATTAAACGGAATATTGTTGATGAAGAGTAAGAATCCATTTGAATATCAAGGACTAAGTGTATATGGTAAAACAGGTGTAAATAATGCTGGTGTAGACGGTACAGACCCATCATTGTACAGTGATTACGGTTTTAGATATGCGAAGGCAATTAATAGTAAATGGGCGTTCAAACTTACTGCCTCCTATTTGTCAGCGCAAGATTTTGTAGCCAAAGACACAAGAGACCAAGGCTTCGCAACTTTTGGAACTGTAGAAAGAGGAGCTACTGAAAGAGGAAATAACAGGTTTTACGATGGCGTGAATACTTATGGTGATTTTGGAATTACTGTTGGTAGAATTGCAGACATCGGTATTGCAGCCGGAAATGCTCCTGGCGCAACTCCAGAGCAAATTGCAACGGCAGCCACTTTATCTGGAGTAAGAAATTTATTACCTGATGGTGTAGATGGATTATTTACGCCTGATGGCTATTTAGAATCAACATTTGTTGACAATACTACCGAGAGTATCAAATTTGGTGGTGCCCTTCATTACAGAATTAATGATGCACTTGAAGTCTTTGGCCAGTTTAACTATGGTGCTGGTAGTACGGTATATACCGCCAATGATAGATTTGTATTAGACAACTTTTCCATTTCAACCGCTAAACTTGAATTAAAGGGATCTGACTTCTATTTAAGAGGTTATACAACACATGAAAACACTGGAGATACTTATGCTGCTAACACATTAGCTTCATTGGTTAATCAAACCACCTTTTTATCCCCTTATTTATCGAGTTTTGCAAACGCTAGACTTGGAGGAGCTTCTATTGATCAAGCACATGATGCTGGAAGAGCTGCAGGAAGAGCTGCACAGCCTCAAGCTGGAAGTGATCAGTTCAACACACTTGCAGATGGATTCAGAAATGTATCTATTGCAGACGGAGGAGCTAAATTCCAAGACAAGTCAAGCATGTGGCATTTTGAAGGAAGTAAAAACTTCTCTAAGAAAATCAAATTTGCTGATGTAGTAGTTGGTGCCAATTTCAGGACTTACAACTTAAACTCGGCTGGAACATTATTCGCATTAAATGATGATGGATCTGAAGTTTCATTTAGTGAATATGGCGCTTACGCCCAAGGATCTAAAAACTTAATGAGCGACAACCTAAGATTATCTGCTTCAGTTCGATATGATAAAAACGATAACTTCAAAGGGCAATTCTCACCAAGAGTTTCGGCTGTCGGAACGGTTGCTAAAGACCATAATATTAGAGGTTCTTTCCAGCGAGGATTTAGAATCCCTACAACTCAAGATCAATTCATTGATTTAGATGTTGTTACTAGAAGACTAATTGGTAGTAACGAGTTATTAGTTGATCGATACAGGTTCAAAGATAACACGGTTTACACTTCTGAAAGTTTAGCATTTGCCCAGGCAACTGGAAACCCAGATGCTTTAGTGATCGAAGATCGTATAAATGGTGAATTCAAAACTGAGAAAGTAAATACTTTCGAAGTTGGTTATAGAGGACTGCTGTTGAACGGAAGGTTAATGATAGATGCTTACTATTATAACAGTCAGTACACTGATTTTATTTCTGAAATTTATATCAGTCAAGCAGTACCTAACGGATTAACGGGAGAAAATCCTGATGCCAACACACCAGCACAAAGACAATCAATTGTTGATGGGACTGTCCCAATGCAAGAATATGGTTTTGATGTAAACGCAGATGGTAAAGTAAAATCTCAAGGATGGGCTGCTGAAGCAGAGTATTCTTTAGCTGCTGGATACAAAATCGGAGCCAATGTGGCATTTAACGAATTGACCTCTCAGCAAGATTTAATAGATCAAGGATTTAGAGCTGACTACAATACACCAAAATACAGGTACAATGTGAAATTCAGTAATAGAAAAGTTACTGATAGATTAGGATTTAATGTGGTTTGGAGA
>Ga0307985_10002148_pt1 | contig 11107 bp, 13 predicted proteins | sample EllFjometageno80_FD_203155 | JGI IMG/M metagenome (GOLD analysis project Ga0307985, IMG submission 203155) | Marine microbial communities from Ellis Fjord, Antarctic Ocean - #80 | ecosystem: Environmental > Aquatic > Marine > Unclassified | place: Southern Ocean | collected 2014-10-09 | reverse complement strand
AAGTGAGGTGCTTTTAGTTGGTCGCAACACGCGAGATTTCTGGATTTGCTGGATTTTATAGAATAAAAGAATAAAAGAATAATCAAAGAGACCTGAGCCTGTGACAGTTTCCTCGCCAACTCATGTTTAGCAATGCGAGGCCCCTCCCCCCCCCCCCTTCCTCCTGTTGTTGAGTGGATTTCTTCTCCTCAGGCTTACCACTGCCCATTCCGCAACTGACACAGTGGCACGGACTCATGAGCACTGTGTTACACACAGGAGGATGGAGACTGTGACGGTGGGCAACCACACACAGCTGTGGAACACCATCTCAAACTGCGATTGGGACAGTAGCACCTCGATGATTTGCACGGTACGCTGCAGTGCACTACGGTGCTAGAATGGAAGCTAAACGGCGGAGGAGAGAGGAGAGTCATGGATGTACGTGGGACTGGAGGAGGAGTGTTGAGGGTTGTCGGTCTTAAGGCCCCGGTCTTAAGATCATAGATGGGGATATGAACTCGTACGACGGCAGCAGCTGCACCGCGTGCGCTGCGGGCACGGCATGTTGTGCCTCGGGCAAGTACTCCTACGTCGAGGCCGCGACCACGTGCACATCATGCGACTCGGGGCTCTACTGTACCGAAACCCATCTGCGTCTGCTTGCTCTGTCCTCCCGGGACAGCGAGCGCCACCACCGGAGCTTCGACATGTGCTAGGGTTATTGTGCCTAGGGCGAGTACGCCGACGACGCCGAGGCCGCGGCGTGCGAGATCATCTTGTCGGCGGATGGAGCGAAGGTGGCGGATGGGTGGACAAGTTGCTTTCTTCCAATTCCGGTGATGATGACAGCGGCGACGTTATAGAGGAAGGATTTGAGGGTGGATGGTGGGTGGGGGCAGTAAAAGTAATAACACGGCTTGAAGTTGGTTCAAAGTGTATTATTCACTCAAGTGCTGCTGGTGTCCCATGTTCTGCAGCGCGGGCGCGTGCTGTTCAGTTTTCTTTCTCAGGGCATCGCGTTCCCGTCGCGAGCTCTGCAGATTATATTATTGATTAGGCAGAGAGGCCCGGGTTGTCGTAAACTAATTTGAGTTCAACCTTAATCAATCCCTACCTACCTACCTACGGCACCACAGGTTTGAGAAGAGCTATAGAAGCCGCGCTCAGTTCGTACCCCCCTTCTGCCTTCGACGAGAAGTCAAAGTAGGTCCTCACTGAGCTTCTGAAGAGGGCGGCTGAGGAGGGATCGGCGAGGTAAACGTCGCGGTGCAGAGTCGCGTCATCGGCCATTATCGAGAGGAGGGATGCGAGAGTGCGCTTCAGTATATTCGAGCGCTGGACACAGAGCCGATACTGGGGGGTCATGACTATGCGTTCGTTGTCCTCGAACCTCGAGTTCTGCTGGTTGAGCATATTTTGCCCCTTATCCGCGTTAAAAACGATGAAGTGGTCGATCCACTGCGCCGCTGTGGCGGGGACGTCCAGGGCGTTCTGGTAGCGGACGAGGCCACCGCCGAGGTTTTTCTTGCTGTTGAACTCTGCGAGCGAGTGGAGTGACGGGTTGGGGGAGAGAGTTGGGGAGAGGGAGGCGCGGAGGAGGACCAAGCGGGAGAGGAGGGTGTAGTTGCCCTTAACAGAGAGGTGATGTGTGACGGTCCAGCCGCCGCTGTCGCCGCACGTGCTCCAGTGGAAGTCGTGGGGGTGGGGCTCGAGGGGGAAGGCAGTGGAGCAGCCCGGGATGAAGAGCTTGAAGCACTTCACGAGAGCGGTGAAGTAAGCGGCAGGCTTCCTCTCCTCCTCGTTCGCAGGCACACCGTCTGGCTCCTGCGACGATTGGATTGGGTTAGTGCCAAGCGTGGGGGGGCGAAGGAAGGGTGGGGGTGGGGTTGGTCCTCATGCTTCACTATTGGCACCCTTCTGGAGATCTGGGGTTTACGCAAAGCGCTGGTAGCCGCCACACACACTGTGTGAATACGTATATCATCACTAAACCATACAGACTCCCTCTTGCGCGTTCGGCGGACTCACATTGAAAAACGCCGGGCATCCCTTGGCACTGAGCAAGTGAAAGATGTTGCTCTAATCACAAACACGGTGTTAACAAAGGGGGGAGGAGGCGTGAACAAGCGCAATGAAGCGCGTCGCGTGCTGTCTGCGGGCCAAAGGAGACGATCTGAATGTGCGCTATCGGAGTCGCTCACAAACTGCGCATCCTGAGCAGGTCGTTCGGAGCCGCCCATGTATCGCTCCGAGCGCATCTCGCTTTAAGCATCCGGGCCGTCTCGGCACTCACCTGCCCGTATGTGAGGCTCCTGTGGTGCACCGGGAACCCGGCGAACCAAGTCGACGAAAAGGGCTTGAAGCGGTCGGTGAAGGCAACGACGAGAGCGGTCACCTGCTGAGGAATCCTCGCGAATTCGGCAGTAGTCAGGTGAGGCGATGTGAGCAACCCGAGAATTCCAGTGAGGCACTCCTCAAGTCCCATGTAGTACGAGTCCATGATCGTCATGAACTGGATGATGGGGTGGATGGCAGCGATTCGACTCGACCGGCGACGCCCACCGCCAGGATCGGGGGGCACGAGGAGCAGGCGCCAGTGATCCTCCGACGCGATAACACTGGAATAAAACGAATTGACAGAAAGGGAAGGAAGGGGAGCGAGGCAGTTGGTGCAGGTGGGAGAGTTGTGGGAGAGGTGGCTGCAGAAGGGGCAGGTTGCATACTCAGAGGCGGAGGGGACTCCTCCACCGGGAGGGGAGGTGAAGGCGAGACGGTAGATCTTGCCACCGCGAGGCAGAGTTTCGGAGAACACAGACTTGCAGGTAGTGGTGATGAAGCGGATCAGATCGGGCTTCGGTACGAACAAGAGGATGTTCACGATCATCTGTGCGGGTAATATGTTCCAATTGTCACCCATGGTGGAAGAAGAGTCAAGAGTGGGAAGGACAGTAAGAGGAGGGCTCTTCAGGAGGAGGGCTCTTCGCTTCGGGAGGAGGGGCGAGGAGAAGTGGGCGAGGAGAACGAGAGGGGTGAGCGGCGCGTTGCAGGCGACAAGGGACGGATGAAAGGTAGGTCGGGTAGGTCTGGTTGAAGCGGATGAGAGGACGGGGTAGTGAGTAGCGGCCGTCACCTGTGTTGATGAATGGCGAAAATCGCCATCTCGCGACGCTCAACAAGCACCGCAAAGCACCGAGTGAGACATCACCATGGATGACGCAACTGACCTCTTAGCCAACCTCAGTAACACCAGACGCGGAATTGACTTGAGTCGCAGATGTCGAGCCCGTTGATGTTCTCCTTCCTGTACCACGAGCAAAACACGGCCATGTGCTTTCAATACTGCTCCACTCCTTCCGCCAATTCGTCATCCTATCAGCACCCGTGGCGCTGGCTGTTGCGGCGACAGTCGAGTCACCAGTGGAGTCAAGCGCCTCGGAATGACTCCCCCTCGAAGCACCGACGATGACCTATGACCGACTTGTCGAACTTGTACTTCACCACCTTGAAGTTAATGAACCCCGCCGCGCCGCGACACTGCCCCGCGAGGCTGCTCGATAGCAAAGAACGCAGCGTGAGCAAAGGGGGAACATGCCACACGCTACAACACGGTGTGGGGGGGATGCGGCCGGCTTTGGAGAGAGCGAGGAGTGCCAGAGAGCGTCAGAAAGCGCGATTTGCTCGCGAATAGCACCTCGATACTCCCGGCGTCGCTCTCGCACGTAGAGCTAATAATTATACCCATATATGTCTTCATTCATATAAATATCAACTACACTTATCAAAATAGACATAGATTTATCAAAATAGACGTAGAGGCATTTTACACGAGATATGATATTAATTTCAAAAACATCTATTTACAAGTCTCAGGTACTGTATTTTAGCATAATTGAGTAACCAAGCACATATCTCTAGCTGCTCGTCTTTACAGACTTTCATTTAAACGCGTTTTGTTGACATAACATAAAACAGAAGCGTTCCTGCGCTCTGTGGACAATTCCCGAAACGGTCTTGGTTTAAGCCTGTTTCTGAATCGGCTTCTGACGAGCCGCGTATCTCGTGATACAGGCCAGGAAAAGCAACAAGGGACAACTTGTTTGCACCGTGTCACCTCTGCCCCCCACGTGTTAAAAGGACAACTATTTTCTCAAAGGGAACGGCCACACAGAACCCCCCCACACCCATCCTTGCCTCTATCGAAACTGAGAGACAAAATAGTGACAAGGCTCGAACGGTGCTTCGATTCCTCTCACCCGGTCGTTCAGGGAGTTGCCAGTCCGCCTAGTCAGCGTGATGGTCGAGAAAGGGTTCGCAACACAACAGACTCCTGACCCATCTAACAGTCCAGCTAATACCCTACTGGGGTAAGTAGGGTATGCTGTCGGAACCTGAAAAAGATGGGACATGTCATAGGGGCGCGTAACCGAAAGGGGTCGCTTAACGTCCAGTCTGGTCTCTTCAATTTGAGACTTGTGACGCTCCACAGGAGCTTAGTGGTCCAAAATGACATGTTACACTTATACACTTATGCGCCCTTGACCCGCTCTCGGTCTTCGGCCGACTTAGTGTAGATACCGTCGCCTGTGGCTCCTTAATCCACTATAACGCTTCGCAAGTCCCCTCCTCCTCCTCCTCCTCTATGGACAATTTTCGACGCACTTTGCAGGCTGGGTCACGTTGCACGAATGCCTCGCAACAACCTGCCTCGAAGACCCCTAACAGCGTGGGTGTGCATGTACAAGGGCATCAAGACCGAGTTCAAGCTCGGGATGCGGCGCATTTACGGCGCCTCGACAAGGGGGCGGGTTTGCATCTTCGACAGAGCTTTGTTCCAAACGGGCGTTCATTCATTCTTCTTAAGCCTTCAACTTGGTCCTCCGCCTTCTCTCTCCCTCTCTCCGCCGCCTCCCTTCCCCTCTTCTCCTTCTCTCTCCCTCTCTTCTCCTCCTCTTTCTCTCTTTCCAGCCGCGCGATCTTCGCCGAGTCGGTCTCTCCCTCCTCTAGCACCGGAATCACTGCCACCAAGTTGCCCTCGGACGGTCTGCTTGATGCTCCCGGCTCCCTCCTCAGCAAGAACGACGCCACTGCAGCCTCGGCGGTCCAGATAATGAGCCTGCTGCCAAAGGGCGTGGACATTAGCAAAGTGAGCGTCGACGAGAAGGCGGTTCAGTTGCGTCTTCCACTCGCCCTTCTTCGCCACGCTCGTCACCGCCTTCTCGTGCATTCAGGTGACACTTCAGAACGACACTAGCGGAATCATGCAAGCGTCATCGTTCACGGTGGCAACTCCCGAGCTCACCGACCACCAGAGATTGTGGTTGCAAGTCATACTGTGGTCCAGCGTCGTTTCAGTCTCATTTTTACCCTCGGTTATGCCCTCCTTGAGGATGCTGCCCTCCTTGAGGAGGAGGAGGGAGAGGAAGTGATTCTTGCCGAAGCAGTCAAAGTCGTGCCCGGGGATGCGAGGGAGAGTAGTGGTGAAGTGGATCCCGTGACCAAAGTGCTCGGTTTTAGTGTCCTTCCTCGCTAGGAACCCGTCTCTAATGATCATATCCCTAATCTCGTCACTCGCCGTCGAGTGGAAAGCCAGCACCGGCTCGATTCCAGTCTCTCTCTGCCGCTCGACGAACCGGTCGACGAACACCTCGTTTGCCTCAGCCACAAACCTTGCTTGACTAAACGCGCGACTGTCGAGGTCGCTCTTATCCAACACCCGGTACTGTTCGCGGAGCCCCTCGCACCACCCGTCTGCTAAATTGGGGTCGTCTCGCCGGAACACGTTCAGGTACGAATACTCTAGGTCCATCACGGGAACCATCATCGCATTTGTAAGGTGTGATACGAAGGCAGGAGTTGATTGAGAGAGGGTAGAGGAAGAGGAGGAGAGGGCGATTCCTGCGGAAGCACAGGAGGAAGGGGCGGCGGCCACGAGGAGCGACGCGAGGGGGTGAGCGGCGAGGAGGGGAGATGATCTAGATAGCATGTCGAGTAGTGACAAGGGAGTGGGATGGATTGGCCGTTGAGGGGGACGGAAGCAGCTACGTGTTGTAGGCGACTAGGGTCGGATAACTGGTAGGTTGGGGAGGTCTGAGAAGCGGATGAGCGTATGGGGTAGTGAGTAGCGGCCGTCGCAGCTTATGATGATTAACGAAAATCACCATCTCACCGACAACGCGACGCTCAACGAGCACCGCTAAGCAACGAGTGAGGCATACACGCGAGAGCTACCAATCCTCGCCAATCACACTCTAGTTGATCACCATCCCCCACTCCCCTAGCAAACCACCAACGGGAGTTCGTACGGTCGCCCCCTGTCCCCCTTTCAACGACACTGCAAACCTTCAAACGAGCGACAAGCAAACAGCTCCACTCCTCCGCAACTGCTTAGCCGCGCTAACCATCAGCTCGCAGGATGAGCAGCGAGCTGTACGACCTCTGCCGTAACCGGCAACATGAGGATGCCCTACTGCATCTTGACAGTCTCACGGCACAGGGCGCGGTCGAACAGATCTTCTACAAGCACGAGGGCGGAGCTACTGCGCTAAACCACTCCTCGTTCTTCGAGCATCTTGAGGTCTCTTCTCGCATCGCGGCGCTATCCAAGCTTCATCCCGCGCAGCGTTGCATCTGTGCAGTCGTCGACTCCCGAGATGGCCACTTGCCTCTTCACGGCGCTGCCCACCATAGCGAGACGGGTCTTTCTTAGTCTGCAAGACCAGACTCCCCTCGTTCTCGCTGCGTACTACGGGCACTCAGAATTCCTCTCCGCGTACTATCGCCGTGACTACAGGGCCCTCGCGAGTCTCTGCGGCTGCGACGCGCTTACGCTCATCCGCAACTGCCTCTCCCCTGCCCGCCGCGCCGCCCACGATGCCCGTGCCACCGTCCTCCTCTTCTGCGATCAGCTCGACCGCACCCACCAGCTCGCTCCCAAGTCCGCCGCAAACCTCAGCTCCCTCATCACCGAGCTTCCGATCGAGCTTCGTCGCGAGCTCGTCCAGTACCTCTAGTAAGGTACGTTCGCCGGAACGTACATGTGAGAGGCGGCGATGAGCTCGGGAGTGGGCGCGGCCCCGCTGACGAGCGGGTAGTCTGGACGCCCTTCAAGAAAGCTACTGCGCTCCCGCTGTGTTGCATGTTACCGGCCTATCCCATCCGTTTTGGCTCATCTAAGGCTTTGAGCGGGACATAACAATACCAATACCAATGGTACTTCACTCGGCGAGCCAACCAGCTCACATCAATGGTCCCCTGGCCCTGGCCGTTGATGTAAAATCTACCAACTCTCACACACTTCTTCCTCCCTCAGAGGCTTCCCTCCGTTCGGTAATCCATTCGAGCGCCCTAGTTACATCTGACGATGTACGGTTACTCCGTGAAAACGCGTTCATCGTTCATTCAAGTTATTCTGTCCTATCTGAATTTGCGGCGATGTCCAAGCACGCCTTCCTCCAATCGCGTCCCACTAGAGACCCTCCTGCGCCACCCTCCGCCACCCCCTCACCTCCCGTCCCCTCGCCCACATCCCCCGCCTCTCTCAATCACTCAGCATCCGATGTAGCCTTCTCCCCTTCAGAGCTGCCCAATTCCCTCCTGGGCTCAATTCCATCGTCGCTCGCCGACGAGGACGAGGCGTGGTTGAACGACAGATCTCCTATCCCCGATCCTCTTCCCGACAGCACTGGCTTTCCAACGCCTCTCGCAAAGTCTGAACAGTTGTTAGTTATGGCTGAGACTCTGGAGTCCCTTTCAAAGGCATCAGCACCACAAACAACATCAACATAGTGTTAACAATAGCACCCCTTTACTTATTCAGTCTCTCTTTCTTCTTCGCCTCTCTGACTCGTTCCTTCTCCACCTCCCTCTCCTCCCTCGTCTCCCTCAGAACAGCCCCATCCACCTCCTCATCAAACTCCCTCACCTTCGTCAGCACGATAACCTTGGGCATGTGCAGCGCCGGATCGTAAACCTCCTTCATCGCATCGTCCGCCAAGTTGCTCAAGTGCTGGTCCCACACGTCGTCGTCGAACTTCTCAATGACATTGACAGAAAAGAGACCGTTGACAGCGCCCACCATGGCCAAGAAGTTACGTACGCTGTCCGCGCGGTCCGGCTGAGGGGGCGCATGAGCGGTGTGAGATGCGAGGGGCGCATTGCATCTTCGAGAGCACAGATGGCTGAAGGGGCGAACGAAAGCGACGTTGAGCGAGGAGCGCACTTGGACGGAATGGCCAATTTGCAACAGGACAATCAAGCGGGGTTTCACGCCGCCTTCTTAATCGTTGAAAGCAAATCGCTGTCGCTCTCCGAGTGCTGTTCTGGGCTGGTCGCTTGGAGCCGTTCGTTGTGCGTATACTATTCAGTGCTGCGCCTCCTTTTGTTCACACTGCGTGCGTGTCGCTCGCTTCGCCCACGCGCTCTATTCAGTGCTGCGTCTCCTTTTGTTCACACTGCGCGTGTGTCGCTCGCTTAACCTCACCTGCATCAGAACCGCCTGCCCTCCCAGACTCAGCAGCCTCGCCATGGTGCTGATGAGCGCGGCGTGGGACTCCTGGAAGTGCACGCAGTCGCTCACGACGCACAAATGGAACAAGTTGTAGTCCGAATCGAATCGGCCCTTGGTCAGCAGCTCGCACTCCTTCTTCCCCTCCTCGCCCTCCTTCCACAGCAACTTGGCTGCGCGAACGTTGGTGTACCGACTGACAGCGCCCCCCTTGCCTGGAAGCGAGCTCGTCAGGTGCGCCGACACAGCGTTGTTAAACACTGCGGCGGGGTGGCCGTCGGTCAAGAGCACGTCGACGTCTATATTCTCAAAGAACCCGGGGTGGCAGCGGCTATGCGATGCCATGGCAAGCCCGGCGAGGCCCGCCATGCCGGCTCCAAGCTCCACGACGCGCAAAATCGGCGGGGACCGTGCCTTGACGAAGCAACCGAACCCCAAACCCCCGCCGCGAAGATAGCCGCGAGGACCGCGCTGCAACAAACACGGTGTGAACAAAGGGGAGAGGGGGAAGTGAGCGAATGGTGCAGACGGAAAGAGTGTGCGAGAACCGGCGAGCGCGAGAACGAGAACGAGAACGACGCGTCCCTTTGCGCGTCCTGAGGCCGGTCGTTTTGGGCAATAGGCGAGCGAATAGCGAATTCTGAGCCGGTCGTTCAGCGCAACTCGCGAGCGAGTGGCGAGTGAGAGAGTTCTGAGCCGAGCCGGTCGCTTTGAACAGCGCGATTGTGGTCCTCGCTTCGCTAGCTCGCGCGCCTCACCTGCTGCTGACCGCGACCGCCGGGATAAACGTTGTACGGCGACTGCTGCGGCTGGGGAAACCTGCCGCCTCCTCGGCCCTGGTTAGGGAAGTTATTCCCTCGCTGCACCATGCTGGGGTTGGGGTTGAACTGGCGCTGCTCCTGCTGTTGCTGCTGCTGCCGCCACTGCTGCAGCTGGTACTGCATCTGCGGCTGCTGGTACTGCATCTGCGGCTGCTGGTACTGCATCTGCGGCTGCTGGCCCCCGAATCGCCCGCCTCCTCTGCCCCCAAACCGCCCGCCTCCTCTGAGTCCAGACCTGCCCCCCCCTCCTCTGCCTCCGAACCTCCCCCCCCTCCCCTGCGGCTGCATTCCAAGCGGCTGGCCCAAGACACTCCCCGAAACGGGAGCAACAGCCCCGCCCCACGGATTGGGATAGTCCGACGGCACCGTGTAGGGCGCCGTGTCGAACCCCCCTCCCCTAATCCTGTCCTCGGCAGCCGATTCGTCCGCGGGCGGGGGCGGGGGCGGCATCAAAACGTCCGTGTTCAGCAGCATCTCCCCCATCGCCACGCCCACCTCAACGACAGCTTCCTCGTCTACGGACTCGGGCTTATGCTCCGCGGGCCTTTTGCTGTGCTTCCTCTCCATAAAGTGCTGCTTGCAAGCCTTGATGGCGCCGTCGACGACCGCCCTGCCGTCGCTGTTCCTGAAGAAGAACAACAAGCTGAGCAGCTCGCTGTCCCAGACCCGAGCCTGCCACGACAGTTAGGGAGAACAAGGGGGGTTCCACACACATGTGCGAACAAGGGGGGGCAAGTGTGCGAAATCGGCGGCGCGTCCACGCGTCTGCGGTCTGTGCGTCTGCGCTGAGCGTACCTGCCCCGTGTTGTCAACGCCGTGAATCTTGTGCGACAGGAGGCTCTCCTTCGTAATTTTCTGAGGCACGTTCCGGTAAAGCACGCGCGCGATGGCGCTGTTTGGCAAACAATGACCGACGATAGACGCGCCTGCAGGCGTCATCTGAGACATGTCAATCGCTTTCGTGCCTTTGGGCACGTCAATGTCGAGGATAGTGCAGTGGGCGTCAGTGGATACCACGGTCGCAAGATCGGCGGCGAGGAGGGCTTTCGTGACAACGGCGAGGAGAGGCTGGGAGGCGGCGTTGGCGAACAGCTGCATGCGGACGCGGGGGTCGGTGAAGCCGGTGGCGAAGGACTTTTTGGCGAGGTAGGCGGCGGCAGCGGCGGCGAAGATGCGGGGGATCAGGGGGTCAGTTTCCGGGTGGATCTGGAATTATCAAGATGTGGAGGTGTTAGAACAAACGGAGGCGTTGTTTTTGAGCGGGTCGCTGTTCGCGACCGTGCGTGGGTCGCCGTTTGCTCGCTCGTCGCTTGTTCGCTTCCCGGCTCAAACCGCGCCGCGCTCTTCTTGCCATTCCGCTCGAAAAGCTCAAAGCTGCGAAACAGCTCTACCCTTTGTTCACACATGTGCGTGAGTCGCCGTTTTGCTCGCTCGTTCTCTCCGAAAAAACGAGGTAGTACGCTCGCTTTCATGCTAATCTTATGGTGGCATGTGGTTGTACCTGGTTGCCGTTTATGCGGACGGTCTGAAGAGCGGATTGCCAGGAGGGTGCGTGCCAGGGAGTGGGCGTCTCTTTCATGGCGTCAGTGACTTGCATGAGTGGGAGGGAGGTGAAGCCTGCGAAGCGATGAATGGAGGTGCGGGTGGAGGCAGCTGAGGGTGAGGAGGGGGTGGAGTGTGCTGAAGACCTGAGGGCTGAACGGAGGATAGACCAGCGGTCGGAGGCTCGGACTGCAGCGGCGGATTCGTCGGACATTTTGAGGGGGGGGGGGGGGGGGGGGGGGGGGCTTTTTTTGGAAAA
>Ga0307985_10002142_pt1 | contig 11132 bp, 14 predicted proteins | sample EllFjometageno80_FD_203155 | JGI IMG/M metagenome (GOLD analysis project Ga0307985, IMG submission 203155) | Marine microbial communities from Ellis Fjord, Antarctic Ocean - #80 | ecosystem: Environmental > Aquatic > Marine > Unclassified | place: Southern Ocean | collected 2014-10-09 | reverse complement strand
CTGCGGCTAGTGTTCCACGGGTCGATGGCGTTGTTCTTGTATCGATTGTGGCGGGGCAGTCCACGATCACCAACGCCCTCGCAACGTCCACAGCAACCTGTGAGAGCCAAGCACAAAGAAAGCACAGATAGAACACAGTGTCAACCCATAGTGTGTTTCACGACAAGTAGACGGCTGCCGTATTCTGCCGATTGCGCGGCCGCGATCAGCGCTGCAAAAAAAATTGTTATAATGGCTGCAGAATGGCCAAATAGCTGCTGTTATCGCGTACTGTCTGTTATCGCTCGCCCGGTATCGGCACTGTTATCGCGTGCGCTCGCTTTATGTTCTCGCGTTTTGCCTTGTCGTTTCGGTTTCATTTCATATTTCTTAATCGCTGACCACCCTGCCCCCTGTAGAACCATTGCGAGCGGTGAGACGACGTGAAGCAGCTGCACTCTAAACGTCGTTCACCGTCATTGTCACCCCCCCCCCCCCTCACTCCCCCCTCATCCCCCCCTCCCCTTAGCCCCGCCCCAATGGTCATGCTCTCCTTCCCCCCCTCTCTCTCAGCTAAAAGAGACACCACCGAAGAACCATGGGAGCGCGCCGACCGCGAGAAAGCGGAGAAGGCTGCGGCTGAGAAGGCGAGGGAGGAGAAGATATCGAGGCTGAAGCCGCCGCCGGGAGGGAAGATCAGCGACGCTAAGGCAGCGCATTTCAATCAAGCCAGGGTTGCTCATGCAGGTGAGTCCATTCCCAGCGAGTCCATTCCCGGCGAGTCTATTCCCAGTCTCTCGTCGTTTTGTAGAGTCGTCACGCACTCCTAACGTAGATCGCACCGACTGACTCGGCTCCGCGTAGGTGGAGTTATCAAAAGCAATAAGATTGAGGCGACGTTCAAGTTCCTTAAAAGGAAGGAGAGGAATGGGCAGGTACTGACGCCGGCCGAGCTTGCCATCGTGGCCCAGTTCGTGGGCGGCGGGGAGGCGAGCCTCGCGAAGCTCGAGGAGAAGGCGAAGATCGAGAAGCAGGAGAACTTGGCCAGGCAGGTCGCCAAGGGTGCCACGGGTGGGGGCGCGAACAAAGACATGCGGGTGCCGGTCATCAAGGGAAAGAAAGGAAAGAAAGGAAAGAAAAAGAAGGCCAAGACTTTTGTGGTGGAGAAGAAGAAGAAGAAGGAGAGCAAGTGGGAGTCTGCGACCGGAAGCGTGTCGCTGACGGACCGCCTCTCCGGGGCTCTTGGAACGACGCGATAAACGACTAGCGCGCAGTATATGTATGTAAAAAGGCGCATGCGATAACGCGAGCGGTGCGGAAGAGGGAGAAAACTAGAACCCCCTACTACTGGCAGTCGCGAGAATACAAACATTCGCTAGGTTACATCCACCTCCTCCACTTCCTCCCCCCCAGACTCATCCTCCGCAAGCTCTCCCTCACGCTCTCCACTGCGCTGCCCCGCCGCTGCCTCTTCCCCCCGCCCAAGCCGCCGAGGTGCTCGGCTGGAATATACTCGTCGGGGATCGTGGCGATGATGTGAGGAGAGAACCACTTCGGCTGCTCTCGCGTTCACTCAGCCCAGTGAGCCCGCGTCCACTCTATGACCTGGGACCTCCGCTCCGATGTCGCTCTCCCACATCAACTTGTTGCAGGTGAAAATCATGATCTTCTCGCTATCCTCCTCGTTCTCGGGAAAGAATGATTGCACCCACTGCCTCCCCGACATCGTGCTCCACAGTGTGTGCCTGTGGGAAGGGACGGCGACTCGGAACAAGAAGAAACTCATGACGACCAGCCAGGCCGATTTCAAGGAGCCGAAGATTCTCCACAGTACCTCAGCGTCTATCTTGGTGCCGTCTCCGTTGTTCTCGAAGCTCGTGTTGTATACGTGGACCGCGACTAACACGGAGATCAGACTAGTCACTAGGTTGAAGAAGAAGTACGACCCACCCAGCAAGGCTGGAAGTCTGAACTGCAAACTTCTTGAGAACTCCGCAATCGTCTTGCTACCGACAAAAATATTAATGAGGCAGGATACGACGCCGACGAGGACATGGGGAAGGAGTTTATGCAGTCTCGGCGGAACATCTTGTACATGATGAACAGGCCCTGGTCGGCTAGCAAGTAGAGGCCGAGCGCCTTGGACGACGTCACTGACAGGAGGGCCATCGAGAACGCCTTGGCAAGGATGTGCAAAAAGCTGAGGATGAACGTTGTGAAGACACAAATACGTTCTTGCCTGTATCAGCCGTGAACATCTTCGTGCCCGTCTTGTAGTGCTTGAGCGACGCCGGCTTGTTGAACAGCACCAGCGACTCATCCAGCGTCTATCGCTCGCCCGCGTCGTACTCTTGCGGCAGCTGGTAGCAGGCGGCGGCCTCGCTCACGCTGCGCACGTCGCCGTCGAACCGTCCGCCGCCCCATGTCCGCCTCCGACGTGCCCTCGCGCGCCTGCTCGTTCAGCTTGTAGGAGGTCGCGTTCAGCAGCTTGGAGACCTGCATGAGCTGTTCTGGGACGGTCAGGTCTGTTAAGTCTTTGAAGAAGCCCTTACATGTGTCGACGAGGGATGAGATCATTTCGCCATCAATTGCGTGGTAGATTTCTGGATGGACTTGATGCGACCGGTTGATGCCATCGCGGGAGTCATTGGAGTTGCCAAGGTTGGGATTAAGGGTGGGCTGTCGATCAATGTTGGGAGCAGGGAGGGAGGAGGGAGGGGGGAGAGGGAAGTGACGGCGGGGGAGTTGGGGGGGGGGGGCAGCTGGGTGAACTTAGTCTGGGATTACAACGATGAATGGCGGCCTGCCAATCGATATCTCGACAGGGTTCACTCTTCTCGACTGTTACACGTACGACACGACGAGCCCCAACAGCTCCAACGCGCTCACTCATGGGGGGGGAGTGTGAGAGAAAGTCAGCTGTTACCAACCCCATCATCGAAAACAACAACAACAACAAATGCCAATCCTAACCCTTACACACCAATCCTATACCGCATAGCGCTCAGGGCTTGGAAGACGCGTTGAGCCGTGCGAGCGCCTCCTCGTGAAGGAGGTCGAACGCGCTGCCGGCCTCGATCAGGCGCTCGCGCACCAGATGGAGGGTGGCCAAGTCGGGCTCGCCAACGAGGACGAGCGAGGCGTTGTCCTCGGCGGGCGTGAAGCCGCACAGCAGCAGGAGCTTCTTGCCGCCGACCTTGCCCTTGATCTTGCTTGAGTACGCCTTGCCCTCCGTGTTGATCGAGCGGAACCTGCCATCCGCAGGGTTCTCAATCACGTTCGAAACGCTGGGCGATGGATGGGTGAGTGAGTGGGGAAGAGTGCCAAACAAGCCTAAAAAGACTGGTTCAGAACGCGCAGCAGGGTTTGTGAGCCGGTCGTTTGCGCACTTACAACGTCTTGAGCAGCGATAGTGTTTTCCCCCCGTCGCCGCCGGCGCGGTACCCGGACAGCGTAGACAAGCACGAGGTGATCTGCTCCTCGACCGTCTTCTCGGGCAGCCTCTGCTTCTTGGGGTCATTAGCACCGCCCGAGCCGTCCAAGTTCTTCTGCGGGGAGGGGGTATTAGCTTGGGGGGGCAAGATAAGAAGGCTCGAAGGACGCCGCGCGTTCCTCGCCGGTCGTTATCGTTTGTCGCTTACTCACCTGCAGACAGTCGGGATTGTATCCGTCGACCCCGAGCTTCCCAGCCAGCTTCCCGCCCCGCATCTTCCTCTCCGCCTTATCCTGCTCGAGCTGCTGCTTGATGCGCTCGCGCTCGTTGCGCGACGCGATCTTCTCCTCCTTGTGCTTCTTCACCTGTATGCACTTGTGTGAACAAAGGTCCACACATGTGTGAACAACGCGGTCCACCTCCGCGCCTCCCACCCACTGCGGTGTTCGCTCAGCGGCGCCGTTTGCTCGCTCGTTGCTTGTTCGTTTCGCTCCGTAGCACTCACCTCCATCGCCCTCTCGGCGATGACGCGCTGCTGCTTCTCGAAGTCAATCTCACTCCTCGACTTGATGCCGTGCTTTACATCGTACTGGTCAGCCTCTGAGACGCCTAGCGGGTCGTTCTTGAAGACAGGAGGCGCGACTCTCTTCTCAGGCGATGGGAGACGCACGGGGGCGGGCGGCGGGGCGTCGATCTGCATCGCCGAGGCGGTCGACATCTCAGCGACCTTGGTGGCCTCCAAGACAGCAAACCTGAGGAGGGGGTGAGGGGTGAGAGAGGTTTCGGTGTTTTTCTTGGCTTGTTCTCTCCTGCGTCTCACTCACCTCGCGAGCCTCGCCTCGCGCGGATCGACGTTGGCGGCCATCGTGTGCTGACTCCCGAGGGCGCCGCTAAACTCGAACGTCTTGGGGATGGCCGCGAGCAAAGACGAGATGCGGGCGGGGAGGGTGGAGTGGTTCTCGTCGTGGGAGATCACGCGAGTGACCTGCTTGACGCGGTCGGTACGCTCGAAGAGGATGAAGGTGGGCGTGGCGGAGATCTCGTACTCCTGACATAGCAGCCCCTTAGCGAAGTTGGCTGAAGGGGGAGGGGTGTTAGTGAGTGTGGGGATTGGTCCTCATGCTTCACTATTGGCGCCCTTTTCGTATTCTGGGGCTTACGCATAGCGCTGGTCGCCGCCACACACGTAGTGTGTGCATCCTGCCAGTCGCATTGTAGTATCGCGTTCTCGGGTACTGTATATATCATCACGTTATCCCCTCTTCCACGCTCAGCGGACTTACGCAGTTCTTTGCTGGCGTGAGCAAACGTGACGTGAGGGTACTCCTGCTCAAAGCGATTACTCGTCAACTCCAGCACACTGAGGGACGAGAGGGGGGGGATGCCTGCAGTCTCACCGGAGAGGACGGCGAGGAGGATGTGGGAGGGGGGGGGGCGGGAGTGGGCGTTGCGACCGGCGGTGTTGAAGCCTTGGATGCGCCCGCCGGGCGTGAAGGGTGCGGGTGCGGCGTCGTCGGACGCGTCCATTTCGTCGTCGCTGTCGGAGGTGGGAGGGGCGGCGGAAGCGGCGGGATGAGCCTCGGTTCGGCCGTGGAGGACGTTGCTGAGGTGCGCGGCGGAGCGGATGGCGATGGAAGGAGCCATGCTGTTTATATGTGTGAGTGAGTGTGAGTGGGGATAAGGGAGATGCTCGGGCTTGCTGTTTCGCGCTGTTTTGTGCAGCGTCTCTGTATGACATGGTATGGTACGTGCGATCGCCTGGGTCCGTGCGTTAGCTTGAGACGGCGTCGAAGCAGAAGCTGTGAGAGAGTTGTATCTTGAAGCCGTCTGTCTGTCAGTCGTTGAGGGGAAAGAACGAGGGGCTTGCTACACCCGTTTTATCACTAGCAGGTAGCTAAGCGAAACTCGGGCCGTCTGTCATTCGCGGGATCCGTCGATCCTTGGGTAGTTACGTTGTCGGAGATGATGAATCGTTTTCATAGAAGCAAAAAAAGAGAAAGCTTGAGTCCCGAACGCGCAAGACGATGAAGGGGTACGCGATAAAGGGGGTACGCGATAAAGGGGGTACGCGATAAAGGGGGTACGCTCGCAACGGTATGGTAACACCATCGCATACCCCTGTCCCCTAATCGCCTTGATATTCGATGGCATAACCCCATAGCTTCTTCGTCACCAAAACGCCCTGTACCAATATCTTAAGTTGCTGCGATGCCATCCTTGCAGAGCATGTTGCCAGAGTCAAGTTACATGCCAGAGTCAGGTTGCATGCCAGAGTCAAGTTGAAGCCCGCCCGTAAGCGCCATCACACACGCCGGGCTCTCCTCTTAACAGACCCTCCCCACCCACCCCATCGTCTCCTCCCACGCACCACCCCCCTGAACGAACGTCGATGTTCGTTCCCGCTGTGCCGACTCGTGCAAAACACCCACGCTTCGTGACTGAGTTGCCGCAGTCAGCACTAAACGTCCCACGAGTCAGTTGCGCCAATTAACACTGCCCTAACTGGTTCTTACAACGCTACAAGTCCGCCCTGATGAGACGACCTTCGTCGCCAATTCAGCACCAAGCTGAGCCAGCCCCCCAATAACACCACGGGAGTTATGTGCAACTGCATGGACTTCCTGACGAGACACTTGAGGGGACCAGCGGGACGGTGGGAGGAGCGACGATTGATGACCTGCCAAGTTACCTGACGAGACTGGGGAGATTACTGAGGATGGTGGAACACTGGTTTTGGGGGAGGAACAGTGCGGGGCTTTGTGTGAACTGTGTGGGAATTTGTGAACATTATGTGAACAGCGTGTGAACAATGTGAACACCGTGTGAACTGCGTGTGAACAGACGTGAACAGCGTGTGAACAAACGTGAACAGCGTGTGACCAGTGTCTGAATGTGTGTATGTGGCCTCCCTAACCCTCTCTCCTCCCAGCAACCTCTCCCCAATCATGGCACTTTACCACAATTTCAAGTTCGAACAAGTCACGCCCAAGTCCATCTCCGCCACCACTGACGACCCCGTCGACGCCACCGCCCTCGAGCAAGCCCGCGCCATTGTCACCTCCGTCCGTTCCGCCCCCATCCGCTCCTCAAAGCTCCTCTCAATCGCCCACTCCTTCAACGACATCCCCACCTCCGAAGCCACTTACATTGTCCCCGCCGAGCAGCTCAAGGCGGCGTACGATGCGTTGCCGGACAATGAAAGGGACGCGCTCAACGCGATCCACATGCGAGTGAAGGTGTTTGCTGAGGCGCAGAGGAACTCAGGTGAGGCTACGCCCAAACAAGCTGCCCTGAATATGGAGAGCCGCGACTGAATATGCCCAGCATGCCGCAAGAGCAGGGAGCACCAACGACCCTCTGAGGGAGCCCTTTGAAGCGAGCTGTCCCTGCGAACAGACGGCAGGAGAACACGCGTACACGCGTACAAACGGCGCATTTGTTCACTCCGCCGCTCCCTTTGTTCACACATGTGTGTGGCATGTGTGTGGCATGTGTGTGGGCTCACACATGTGTGTGTGCGCAGTGACCAACATGTCCATCCCCATCCCCGGTGGCCACGCCGGCCACACGGTGTCCCCCTGCGTCACAGCCGGCTGCTACGCCCCCGGTGGTCGCTACCCTCTCCCCTCCTCCGTCATCATGACCGCCGTCACCGCCCGCGCCGCCGGCTGCACCAACGTCATCTGCGCCTCCCCCCGCCCTGCCCCCATCACCCTCGCCGCCGCGCACGTCGCCGGCGCAGACCTGTTCGTCAAGGTCGGCGGCGCCCAGGCCATCGCTGCCATGGCGTACGGCATCCCCGCGCACGGCACCATCCCCGCCATCCCCCCCTGCGACGTCATTGTGGGGCCCGGGAACAAGTGGGTTACGGCGGCCAAGTCGTGAGTGCGCAGCAGCGCGATATGAGCGGCTCGGATCGCGCTTTCGTCGCTGTTCGTCCCCTTGCTCACGCCGTGTTTATAATAGCCTCGTCTCCGGCCACTGCGGCATAGACATGCTCGCTGGCCCCTCTGAGGTTCTGGTAATCGCCGACGACACCGCCAACGCCACCGTAGTCGCCGCCGACCTCATTGCGCAGGCCGAACACGACGTCGTCGCGCGCCCCATCCTCGTCACGTCCGACCAAGCGATGCTCGAGGCCGTCACCGAGGAGTGCAAGAAGCAGCTCGAGGCCATGCCGGAGCCGAACAGGTCCACGGCGACCGAGGCGTTCACCACGAGAGGGTACGCCGTGTGCTGCAGGTGAGGAGGGAGGGAAGGGTTGGGGTCTAGCGAGCGAGCGGAAAACGACCGGCGAGGAGCGGCCGGCGACCGACGCAAAACGACGCTCGCTCTTTGACCCGCTCAACCCCCAATTAACACTGGCTTCGCCCGCCTGCAGTTCAATTGAAGAGTGCATCACCATCAGCGACCACATTGCACCCGAGCACTTGGAGATTCAGACGCGCGACGCGCAGGCGGTCGGCGAGAAGTGTGCGCACTACGGGGGGTTGTTCATCGGCGAGAACGCGGCGGAGAGTATCGGGGATTACGGGGCCGGGCCGAACCACACGCTGCCGACGGGCGGCACGGGGAAATACACGGGCGGGTTGAGCGTGTTCAACTTCCTCAGGATCAGGACGTGGATGAGGATCGATGACAAGGCGGCGAGCCAGAAGATGGTGGAGGAGACGGTGTTGATGGCGAGGCTCGAGGGGCTCGAGGGGCACGCGAGGGCGGCGGAGCTGAGGAGGGAGACGGGAAAGGCGCAGAAAAGGTGACCTATGGTAGTAGTTGAACGCTTGAATGAAATTCGCCGTTCTCAAACACACCTGCTATATTAATCGCGGCGTTCCAAACGACCGGAGTCCCCAGTACTGCCGTATGTTTCGGTTGCATCCAATTCCTTTTGCCAAAACATACCAGACTGGCAAAACATACCAAGGTGGTCGTGTTCAGACTGGCAAAACATACCAAGGTACGCCCAGCGAATCAGGGATATCGCCTTGGTGACACCGCTCCCCCCCCGCTCGCCATCAAAGTTTCCGCCCTCACTTCACACCGCTCCGCCCCCTGCTAGCCCACCTAAAAGATCCCGTCCTCAAGGACCCCGCCCTCAAAGAACCCCCCTCTCAACCCCCCCCCCCTGGTCAGCACTGTGACATGTCTGCAAAGCAAAGTTCGGCCGAGCGAGTCAAGAATCATTTATGGAGACTGATAACGGGGGAGGAGGTCCTTAGCGACGAAGTCCAGGACAAACTGTCTAATGCCGATGCCGATGGCAAGCTATTCCTGCATACATTGCTAGAGACCAACAGTGAGACAATGTTTATTCGTGCGGCGATCAGTCTATACCCACAGGTACTCGTCACAGATATCGTCCCAATACTCTCCTTTATGCAGGGTTTACCTACTGAGAAGCGAGGCAGCAACTACGCCTCGAACTGCCGCTTACTTGGCGAGTGCTACAACGCGTTCAGGGCCTAAACTCATCGAGCTGTGCGGCAGCTCCGACGCTCTTAAAGCTCTTGTTGCGGCGCACTCCGAGGACGACCTGCCGATGATTGTGCTCTGCTACCGGCATTTGTGGAACAAACTTCTCGCGCGCATCAAGCAGCTTCCTGCCCGCGCTGTAGTCGCTGAGCTCTTTTCCCCGGACGAGAATGAAGCGACTGCGTTTACTATCGCGGCGCCTGTGGAGGTGCTGGAGAGCATTATGGGCAAGCTGGACGCCGAGAAGAGGAACATCCTGGACATCGCTGACCTTTTCTTCCGCCTTCCCCTGCACCACACTGCCTGGCGCCACCCCGATCCCGCCGCCATCAAGCTCCTGGTCCGTCACCACCACCCTGCCCTGCTCGCCAAAACCAACTCCTACCACATTCCCCTGGACCACGCCATCGAGCACAACAAGAGCCCGGCTGTTGCGGCCCTCCTGCGCAAGCTCACCACTGCCTACAAGCACGGCCACTTCCCCGGCCTCATCCGCCTCTGCGGAACCTCCCCCACCCTCGAAGCTGTCGCTGTGCGCTCTACGGACGACGTGTCGCTGCTCGTGCTCTGCCGGTGCGACTCGTGGGAGGCTGCGGGCAAGCGCATGGAGACGATCCCGACCCAGGATGCGATCGAGGAAATGCACCAGCAGGACGAGGAGGGGCACACCGCGTTTGCGACTGCGGTTGTCGATGCTCCGGTCGAGCTGCTCGAGAGCATGGTCGAGCTGGGCAAGCAGGATACCAAGAAGAGGAAGATCGTGATGGTTTGCGACAAGAAGGATTACTATCCTATGGACCTCGCCGCTATGCACCGCTCCGACGCTGCCACCATCAAGCTGCTGGCTCGCGAGAACCCGTCAGCGCTGTACTATGCCCTCGAGTGCGCCCTCGTGCGCAACAAGAAGAGCACCGCTGTCGTGACCCTGCTGCGCAAGTGCCTCGCTGCCTGGGAGCAGGGCAACATCTCCGCCCTCATCGACCTCTGTGGCGAGTCCGACAGGCTGCTGATGGACGAGGAGTTCGTGGAGAGGCACCCGGTGCATTTCGCTGCCTGGTACGCCAGTGCCATTGCCATTCTCAAGCCTGTGATCCGCGACCGTGCCCCCCAACTGCTCACCGAGGACTGTGAGGGCCGCACTCCCCTGAACAACGCCACCAAGTACAACAAGCACCCCGCCGTCGTCTCCTTCGTGACCGAGGTCGACGCCGCGTTCCACAACACCGACTACCCCGCCCTCATCAAACTCTGCGGCTCCACGCCCGACTGGGAGAAGAAGGCGCAGTACTACACGGACAAGAAGAAGGCCAACGCAGAAGTCGCCGCCGACAAGCTCGCCGCGGAGTTCTTCGAGTGGGACGAGAAGGACTCCAAGAAGAAGCAGCCGGAGAAGAAGAAGAAGAAGCCCAAGAAGAAGAAAGAGAAGAAGGAGGAGGCACTGATGCTCTCGCTGGCCGAGCAGATGGCTGCCGTGGACGCGCAGCTCGCCTCCCTGCCCAAACTCTCCGAACCCACGCCGCCCCCACCACCCCAGCAGACAGACTCTGCCGTGTTAGCCGCGGTCTACTCGAAGTTGTTTGACACGCCACCGCACAAGAAGATGAAGATCACCGTGCTTGCGGCATGCGAGGACGTAGTTGGGCTGCCGAGCGACGGTGCTATGGAGGAGCGAGTTGCGGCTCTGAAATTACTAGTGCACAAACGTAACAAAGTAATCTGTTGCACTCGCGAAATGTATTCCCTTTATAGTACAGCCGTCCGGTAGAGTCTCGTTGAACTTCGCGCACGTCCGCGGCAAAGGGGCACGCGTCGCACACTTCTACACGCCGCTCCAAACCCAAACACCTTCCACCCCCTTCCCCCACCTCCCCCCCACCCCATGCCCACCATCGGTTCCTCCCTCCTCACTGGCGCCGGCCTCGGCGTAGTGCACGTCCTCACCGGCCCCGACCACCTCTCTGCCCTCTGCACCCTAGCATCAGGGGGTTCTTACAAAGCGTTCATATACGGCGTAAGATGGGGCTTAGGGCATAGCACGGGGCTGCTTATTGTCGCCGCGATACTGTTGATTGGGGATAGTAGTGGCGGATTCGTAATGAAAGACTCCACCGAGCACTTCTTTGAAGCTTGTGTGGGTGGGTTTATGATTGCGTTGGGGGTTTATGGATGCGGACACGCGTATAGGGAGTATCAGTCGGACAGTGCGGTGTTGGCGGAGGATAGGTTGTTGAAGGAGAGTGGGATAACG
>Ga0307985_10002141_pt1 | contig 11132 bp, 4 predicted proteins | sample EllFjometageno80_FD_203155 | JGI IMG/M metagenome (GOLD analysis project Ga0307985, IMG submission 203155) | Marine microbial communities from Ellis Fjord, Antarctic Ocean - #80 | ecosystem: Environmental > Aquatic > Marine > Unclassified | place: Southern Ocean | collected 2014-10-09 | reverse complement strand
TTCCCATCTGCTGTCTGTCTGTGCGTCTTCTTTCTGCTTAACATTAAGCATAGCCATTATCGCCCGACCTACTTTAAGTTCTTGGGTTCTGCGTGCTACGCCTTTGTCTGCCATATAGCCAGTTACACTGTCACCCAACGCACCACTAGCAGCATCTAAACCAAAGAATCTGTAGACGTCTTCAACTGATTGGTGCTTAGTAGATGCGCCATCAATCTGGAACCACTCCAACATAGCGATGGCCATAGTATTAGCCACACGTTCGTTCAGCTTACCTTGCGCATCTACAAAGTTAAGTACTGGAGCACGGTTAAGAACCTGACGGAATATTACAGTAAGTTCGCCTTCTTTCTTGCCGGGCTGCATCATGTCCCCGTCTTTAGTTACTTTAGGCAGCATCAAGTCGATAGCAGCCCTAAACTCAGTAGCGAACTCCTCTACTCTTCTTACTGCTGCACGGGCCTCTGTATCAAACCGGGCATCACTGACGCCCCGCAGAGTACCAAATAAGTCGGCAGTCTTACCTATGAAGCCAGTTACCTTATTGTCGGGTAGGGCTTGGACTAACATTACACCGAGATTCTTAAGTAATTTTGTGCTTAGAGTCTCTTTGCCTGGGCCTTCAGTGTCCTTGCTCGGACTATGAAGGACAACGCCTGACTTCTCTTGGAACCCGCGCAGCTCCAGGAATAATACCCCTGGCTTAGTTGGCTTAACTTCTGGGGAGACTGTCTTCTCTTGGGTAGACCCTGCTATCTCAGCATCTATCTGTGCCTCTACCGCAGCAGCATAGGCCGCCATAGCGTCTAAATCAGCATCCCTAGCTTCCCGTTCAATATCAGACATCTCGTCTACCTGGGGCTTCTCAGGGACTACAGGTGAGTTATCAATGGTAGGAGTAATTGCAGGGTCTACTACTGGCTTAGTCTCTACTATAGGGGCAGTAGTAGGAGCACTTGTCTCAGCCCCAGGCTTAGCATATTCCTTACGGGACAGTATTGAACGTAGCTCACGGATACGTTGAGCTGTGCGCTCACGTAGGTCTTGCTTTTCTTCTAAACCAATAGCATTAGGATCTCTGCTTAATGCAGCTATCTCTTTATCTAACTGTACAACTTTAGCCCTAGCGGTTTTACCCTCAGCTATTAAGGCTTCTCTTGTTGGGATGTTGTTAGTTGCAGGGGTAGTCTCACTCGCTCCTTCAACTTCACTCGCTACGCTCGTATCGTTGGCCGCTCCTTCTACTACTGTTGAGTTAGGGGCTGTATTATCATTAATAACCTTATCGACGGCTATCTGAGTCGCTGCTAGCGCCTTTGCGCTATGTTGTTCCTTCTTCTTTATTAGAGCTTTCTTCTGCCGTATCTCCTTTGCATTTGCTTTAGGATTCTGGGAAAGAACTTCTATCTCTGCCTGTAGGGCCTGTACTGCACTGATTGTCACAGTATTGAGCTTATCCGCAGCTACTAACTGCTTACTTACCTTCCTGGCTGCATCATCAGCTTTCCCTGCTTCAACAGCCGCTGGGTCAGTCTCCCACTCACCTTTCGGCAGGGTATCTATTACATCGTACCAGGCATCTGAAAGTTTACTTTTAAGCGCCTTCATACTTTTTTCCATCTTCAGTATTTGACGCAACCTCAACTCTCTAGGAGTTAGGAGTTTACCGTTATTATCGTGCGTTGCTTCAACTACTGGTGTTGAGGGGGCGGTGTTAGTCTGTAGCGTAGCAGGACGACTACGTGCTGCACCATTAATCTTACGTGCCTCATCCCTAGCTACCTGAGCCTCTTCAGCTTTACGCGCTGTAAAGGCTTCTGGGTCGAACTTAGCTTGTCCAAGGTCTCTGGCGAAAGCTTCAGCCTTCGCTATGATCTTTATCTCTCTTTCTATAAAGTTTGTTAATACTGTAGCCGCACCTGCATTATCTGCTTTGATAATAAACTTCTGATCATTACCATAAGTAACTTCAACGTCAGTCTTAGTGCCTGTCTGAGCATCAAACTCCTTAATGCCTTTTAAGATAGCGGCACGTTTAAGTACCTGTGACTTACCAAGATCAATAATGTTCTGTAACGCCTGTGCTGCATTGGCTCTGCTGTTACCGGCAATAGCTGCACCTAAGTTAGATAGATGTCTAGCTATACCTGCCTTACCTTGTGAGTTGACTCTGCCACCTAAGACTTCGCTATGTACACGGCTTAGTTCAGTAGGCTTCTCGTTGTCGAGGGCATCTAGGTCTGCATCTAGTTCACTTAGGGTTTGCGATAAGCCAACTACATCAGCCTCTAAACCGGTTGTGTCAACTGTAGCTGCAGGAGCTGAACCTTGTATAAGAGTCTCAGCAACACCGTCAACGCTAAGTGGGTTCTCTATAGCAGTATCTGATTGGGCTGCTTGAGCTTTAGCTAGTCTAGCCTTTACCTGTGTACGGGTGATAATAAGCCCGTCTAGCTTCTTCTTACGTGCAGCGGAGAAACTATCTGGATCTGCAACCCAAGCTTGATGCTCGGCGTTGTAGGCCCTCTCAGCGGACATCTGTGCATTGATCAGGTTACTAATTAATGAACTGTCTTCTGGCGCTTCCTTCATAGCTGCTATAACAGTCTGTATATCTGCAGCGGTGGCAACTACTGCCTCTTCTGTAGTCATAGCAGCAACGGCATCTGTAACACCCCCTGCTTCTACGCGTAACCGCTCTATTGCAGGAGCAAGCTGGTCTATAGCCTCCAGGCCGTTCTGATATTGAGTAGTCAAGGCATTCATCTTCTCTATACGCTCAGCAGAAAAGGCCTCCGGATCTTTGTTATACTCTGCCATCTCAGCAGTGTGTGCTTCTTTAAGTTGGGTAGTAGAGGCAACTATAGAATCTACCTGCTCAGTAGTGACCTCATCAAAGGACTCTATGGTACCTACCATAACTGAGATAGCCTCACCATCTTCAGTAGCTTTAGCTACTGTTTGTTCCTGGGTTAGCTTAGGCTCAGCTCCGGCTTTAGTGGGATCTGGGTGCTTACGCTCAGGTACTTTAGCGTGGTCAATACCCACCTGTACACGAGTCTGTAGAGCAACCAACTTCTTGTTACGCTCCTCATCTGCAGCATAGCCCTTTGGGTCTGCCTTCATAGCTTCGAGTTCTACCTTTAAAGCTTCACGATCTTCTATAAGAGTCTCTGACGGAGCAAGCGCAGGGTTACCTTCCTCATCTACTGCTGGTACGCCCTGTTCAACGGGGGGTCCGCCTTTATCTACCGAAGCTGCTACATTGATAACCATAGACTCGTTCAGCAAGTTACGCTCAGCTTGCAAGATGGGCTCTATACGCTTCTCTCTGGCTACTAATTCTTCTAGCTTTTTCCCTTCAGCACCCTTCTTGTCTATTTGTATCTGAGCAATCAAGGCCTCCATACGTTCAATGCCATCTTGCCGCTCAGCAGCTGTTCTTTTAATTAGAGCTATCTGGCCATCATCGTTAGACGGTTGTGCGTCTTCCTCTAGGGGTACTGCTGCGTCTGTTCCTTGTGTAGCGAAGTCGTGATCTGGAGTTATCTCTGCATTAGGTGCTAGAAGGCTTTCAACACTCTGACCACTATCTTCAGCGGCCTTGGCTGACTCTGCAGTTACTTCTTCTTTAGTGGTTGGCTTAGTAGACACTAACTTACCTCCTACCCACTTCATACCCCTCCATGCCTTAGCGACATCCCCTTTAAGGATAGTAGGAACCTTAGTCAGATCCAGCACACCTTTAGTGGCGAAACCTGCAGCTACGCCCTCGATCCAAGATTGATACATCTCCTTAGTGTCAAATATCTTATCAAGGCCTTGGTTCTTGCCGTACTGATCTAATCCAGTTACGAGGACTTCTTCCCCGCCTTCGAATGCTGAACCAACTACCATCTTAGCAGCCTGACTTGCAGTAAAGCCTAACTTTTCGGTTAGGATCTTTGTCAGGATAACTCCTGCTTTGGAGCCTAAGTTACCTGCTAAGCCTTCTGCGCCTATCTTCTCTAAGACAGCTTTGGCTATGGAAACACCTAGGATTACCTTCTGCTGTTCTGGGTCAGGAAAGGATCCCCGCTCTTCAAAGAAATGATTCTTAGCTTCTTCGTATCCTTGGTGAGTCTTAGCTGCAATAGTTAAGCCAGGGATTACTATCATTGCAGCCATCTCAGGGGCAGATCTAAGAGCGCCGAATACAGCTGCTTGAGGATACTTCTCTACATACGTAACCGTACTCTTTAATACAGCAATAGCAGCACCTACGTAGTCCCCTTCCTTATAGCGTTTTGAAGCATCTGTATAACCCTGCTGTACTTCTTTATCATTAAAGCCTACTTCAATAGCGGCTGCATTAGCTCGATTTGTATTAACATAGCCCCCATCTCTAGGATTAACCTTTACTTCTTCTTTTACATGCTTCTTGCCGTCAATGGAGGCTTTAAGTTTCTTGTATCCTGCTATAGGGCTTCCAACCTCTATAGCCTCACTAATAAATTTATTAACTCCGCCCCTAAGCTTCCGCTCAGCTTCCAGAGTTTGGTACTTATCGTTGATGGTTTCCTTAGTAGAACTTACCGCATCACGCTTCCAGACTTTAGCTCCAGTCTTCTCATCTATACCTACATAAGCTTGACCTTGGGTAGTTATAGTAGCGCTTGCCGTACCTTCGCCTCTACGGAAAGCCAGCTGTTCAGGGGACAAGTTCTCAAGGGTTATCTGCTCTGCACGCTCTTCAACCGTTAGTGGCTGCTTGACTGGAGTATCTATACCGCTAGCCTCCATAGTAGCTGCTATGTCAATGTTAGCTGTATCACTGTTCAAGGCATTTTGATGAGCGCCTACAAGTACGTCTATAGCACCTTTTCTATCGTTCTGTGCTTTGGTTTTCTCGGCTTGAGCAATACGTAGAGCCTGAGCTTCGATTCCTTTGATATTGCCGTGCATGGTTTGATCCAGCTCAGTATAATCTGCCTCCCCGTACTGTAGTTCGGCTATGCCTTTAGTTACGGCGTGCACGCCCGTGTCCACTATATTACGTCCAAGGTTGGCTGTGGCTTCTGCGGTTAGAGCTGCTGCCCCCATCCACTGCTTACCCGGCGTACCTGCAGTAGCATCGAAGTCTGATATGTTCTCGCCTGTCTTCACATGGCGATCAGGGGAGTCGTAGATAGCCCGGCCTCTTAGATTAGCTTTGTCAAAGAAGCTGGAATTGAACATAGGCTGGTTCATAAAGGTACGAGCATCCATACCTTCCCAGTTTATATACGACATACCGAGTATGCGGTTGTCCCCTTTGGCCTTTAATGCTGAGTCAAAAGCTTCACCGGCAACAGTTACCCGGTTCGTACCGTCAGGTGATTGCAGGAAGGCTAGGAGAGCTGCTTGAGCTGCCCTACCCACGCCAAATACATTATCATTGGTTAAGTCTTTCCAGTCGAGTTTATCGCCCTCCGCCCTTGACTTATTTATAGCGAAAGCCAGCCGCTTACGCTGGCCTAGTAACTTCTTCTTTTGCTCGGTAGTGTTATTAAGCTTATACCCATGATCCACTTCATAGACGTCTAGCTTTATTCCCCGTCCCTCTATGTCATTAGGGTTCCAGGCTAAGCGGTGAGCCTTAGCTGTATTATCTCCATCCGAAGGCTTAGAGGATTCAAGGAAGTTATTGTCCGTATCATAATAGTTAATAAGCCCGGACTGATCTTCTTCCTCAGGCACTGCTGATCTAGCGGCTACCTCTTCTTTTAATCCTTCATTAGCCTCTACAGCCGCCGTAGCTGCTACGGTAGCTGCTTCTGCCTCTGCTCCTGCTATTGATTTAGTAGGATCCATAGGAGCCTCTGCTCTAGCCTCTATCTCCTCGTTTAGAGCTTTCCAATCAACACCGGCAGGAGCTGCCCTATCTTCATCTATTTCCACGCCTAGGTTATCTGATCTTGTTTCAGCGGAACTAACAGCCTCTTCGACCGTATTAAACGAAGGGAGGGGTGCGCCTGTAACGGGATCTACAATACCATTCTGCTTAACAAAATCTTCGAGAATAGCCTGCGGAAGTATATTTCCATCTTTGTCCACCGAAGGTATATTTACCCACTTGCCTTCGTGCTGGAACGTTACCGTCTTCTCTGAGTAGTCAGTCCCGTCAGCGTCCTTAAATAATTCGCGGCCACTAGACCCTACTACTTCATCAGTTGGGTTAAGAGCGCTCCTAGCTTTTGCGGCTTTTATTAGAGCAGCTTCATTTTGTGGTTTTTCGGCTAAGACGTCAGATGCTGGCATAGTGATTCCATATAGTGTTGTAGTTTTTTTACAGTCTACCTTATTAGGACAAAAAAAACCCGCTATTAATAGCGGGCTATAAGTCGTATATAAGCTATAAAGTCTAGGGCTTACTTCCGCCCCCGATAAAGCTTAGGGGAGAGCGTTGCCTATTCTTCTGCGCTATCTGCCACGGGCTTAGAGCATTTAGGGCTTGCTGCTTCTTCACAGCAGCTTTCTGCTTGGAGGTTAAATTAGCTGTAACCGCTGTCTGATCATTGCTCATGGCCCTCCTAGCGTTATCGGCGGCTTGCTGCGCCTCTACTTTGGTCGTTTTCTTAGATGTCCCCCCGCCAGTATTTATCGAGCCAGCGAACCCCGCCATAGCCTGCCCGTCTGCCTTCTGCTTATCCGTGGATTTCCTGAAGGGCCCATCATCGTCTGTATGCCAAGACTGCCTCTCAGGTAGTAATCCCCCGTTGTCTGTGATAAATGCCTTTATCGTTGCTTCCCTAACTGCTGGGTCAGTCTCTGTTAAGTGTACATCTCTGTCGTTAAGGAAACCCATAATATTAGACTCATACATCAAAGCCGTCAGGCCCTGAAGCGTCTTCTCGCTATACCCTAAGGACGCTGCGGTATTTAACAACCCTCGGAAATTTAGCTCTTGGTTCGAGTTGATCCCACTAAGCTTAGGCTTATTTATGATGTCTATAGCGTTAGCTACCCACGTACTATCAAAAGCGTTGAACCCATTCCACGACTTGGCCTTCTTAGCTTGGGTTTCGAGCTTGAGCTTATGCGCCTCCATAGCGAGCTTTTGTGGAACGCCCTTCTCGTATAGCGCTGCGTCATTGTGCGCCGTGGGATCATATTGCTTATTTCCATCCGCATCTAAGAGGAGGGACCCGTCCGGATTCCGTAGATAACCCCCTACACCATTGTCGTCTAGCGCTATGGCATTCTTGTGGTCTTCTGCCCCTTCGGCTATATTATTCGTGCTCTTGTTGTTATCTACCTCAATCTCACTAGCAGTCTTTACAACTGCTGCTGACACATCACGTCCATCCTTTATAGTTGCTGCTGCTGTATCATTCAACGCCCCTTGCCCGAACCTAAAGTTCTGGTCATCAAGCCCTTGTTGGCGTTGAGTGGCTTCTTGAGTCTGCAGTGCTTGCTCGAAGGCTAGCTTCTTATCCGCCTCTGCCTTTAGCTGAGGTGCCTGGAATGTATCCTTTAAGCCATCAAAACTATCTGAAATAGAAGATGCAGCTTGAGCAGCCATAGCGTTAGCAGCACCCTGTCCAGGAGCTGTTACACTCCTCCAAGTAATAGCCATATTAACCCCCTACCCTAACTTTAGAGCCATCTACAGCAACTTGAGCCATATACTCTGGGGTAGAGAGTCTAGTAGTATTAGGCCCTGCTTGCTCTAAGCCTCGCGCATGTAAAGCTGCGCGACTATTGTTTATAGTCTGTGCTTGGTTAGCTATATTACGGTTACCAAAAGCTGTAGTAGTAGCCATTTGCTTTTTAGCCATCTGCATTTGCTTCCAGCCCATATACAGCCCGGCAAGGTCTTTTACTGCACCTACACCGGTACCAAAGTTATTCATTATAGCTTTCCAGTCCCTGCCTTGCGGTCCTCCAAAGTCTAAATCTAAATTTGGGTTATTATCCCCTAAAAGATCTGAGCCTTTCATCCCTGCAAAGTCAGGAATACCCATACCCGCATTTTGTGGATTATAAGCGCCAGTAGAATAGTTAGTTTGATCATACATATTCTGCAAATTCATCCCAGTGAAACTTGTATCGGTAGATGGAAGTTTACTTCGACTATATTGAGAACTAAGATCGAACTGTGGGTTAGTATATGGTTGAGCCATAATTATACTCCTGGGTTGAATTTGTGGTTAGGTAAGTAAGAGTCTACCACAGGTAACATCGTTTGAACTACATAATAGTCATCTACTAGACTAGAGCTAATAGCGGCAATATCTACTGTAGTAGAGGTTCTATCATAAAATGACTGAGGTGACTCATTAATATCTGTGTTGGGTAAACTTCTCTCCTCAATCATATCTAACAGATCAAGCTCCACACCCGCATTTAGAATATCTTGAGCATCTTTAAGTTCTTGAAGTCTTTCCTCGTATGCTTCGGAATACTCTTCTAACTCTTCTAGTATACCTTGAGCTTTAACTCCAATATAGGTAGTGGATACACGGACTACCGCAGTAAAGGTAGCAAACCATGTTGTATTAAGAGTAAGTGTTAAATTCTTAATCCCACCTCCGCCTACCCATATAGATAAGATTACTGCTAGTACTGCACCTACAATACCAAACTCTTCTACTAACCACTGTACAGCTATGTTTAAAACAGCCATAACTAAAATCATCTCAACTAATATAGCTAAGCCTGCATAGGAAGCAAACGTAGCTCCAGCAGCCGTTAAACTTTGGCCATAAGTAAATACAGCTAACACAATAGCTACAACAACTAAAATTGCTTTGAAGAAAGCTTCTTCGTACCATCTCAATTTCTGTATCTCTACGGCATATATAAATAACTTCATTGAGCCAAAAACTAAATCATTTCTAAGTATTGCAGGTACCCGATTAATTACCCCTTTTAGTAGCGGGATATTAAGTTCATCTTCTCCGCCTGTGAAGCGTACTTCTTGTTCCGCAAAACCAGGTACAGCTATATTATGTACTTGAGTTAAGCCGGATATAGTAATCTTTTCATAGAAGTCAGGGTCCCCAGGATTTACCTTAGGTATAGGTCTATTAAATACAAATCGATTAGAAGACCCTGTTGTTTCACATATAGTTTCCCCAGCATCCCCTAAATAACAAAAATCAAAATTTTCCCCTTCATCGTACTCTGCCTTACTATAAATACGGATACCTGGCAGTATCTCCGAGATAATGTAATTATATGAAATAGTGCTGTTAAGGCCTCCTGCCTGCACTACCCTAAATCGAATATTTTGCCTTTTATTGTGTGTTTGGAATGTACTTAAAGAGTCAGGGTTTCTTGCATGTAACAGGGAGAATGTTTCTGCTAAACCGGCTAGGCCCCAATCATCATCGCTATTAATACTTAAACCAAACCCAAAGTAAGCATCGTCTATGCTAGCTTGATCTGGGTTTTCCTCTATACCGTCCATGAGATCTTGGGCATTTATATTTATCTTATCCAACATCTTTTTAATACTAGATGAGCCTGCTAAACCAGAGCCGTCATCTGCGTAATTCTGTCCATTAAGTCGGATAGGCACTAAGGGAAAAACTTCCTCAGACAGGGAAGGAGGAGCAGGCCCTGTACCTGCATCTAAATGTAGGTCTGGAATAGTACCTTCAGACTCTAGGTATATCTCATATCTCGTTGTAGCTGGCTGTCCGTTAATACTACGGGTGAACGTAACATAGTGCTCAACGCTTGTAAGTACTGGGTTAGCTACAGCTAGATGTAGAGCCTCAGCCCCTCCTGAGCCCCCTGTAAGCTTATATATATTAACAGTGGTGCCCAAGTATTCAAATCTACTGAACACGTCTGGAGCTACTATAGGAGTCTCCTGTAAAGCATAGTGTCCATGATAATCTTGTGCTCCTGTGGTGCCTATATCTACGTGATGTGTAGCTAGAATGACTAACTCACCAGGGACATTATCCGCTAGCCAAACTCCCCAAGCAGAAGCTTGTGTACCTCCATCTAAGGTTGTAGTTACTTCAGTAGCTCCATAATAGTAATCTCCGTTATTGGCTAAATAACGCATAGAGTCTGCTCCCGCTATCGGACCGGTAATGAGAGACATCAATACAGAGTTAGCTATATTTCTGTCCCCCATTACTGCGGTTATAACCGCCTGTTCCCTTAGTTTAGGTATATCTTCATATACCCGAGGAACAACAACAGAAACATATACCCGACTAGTCATTAGGCAGGTATATTATTAAGAACTCTACCCATTACCACACCTATAGCGGTATTATCCATATTTGTATTCTCCGTACCTATTTCCTCTGGATTAGTGCTTAACTGTACAGATAATACATCAGTGTATAATTTAGCTCCTTTAACAGCTCGGTCTGTTTTATAGCCTGCAATTTGTTGATCGTATAAAGCTATCTGCTTACCGATTACTCCGCCAGGACTCCCTGTAGTTTGAGCGTTCTCTGTAGTCTTTTTAGCTCCTAATAGATCGATCTCTTTTTGAATTTTATCCGCTTGCTTATTTATAGCTGCAAGGCCTGCCGCAACATTAGCCTGTTCGGAATTTGTTTTAGTCACTTGAGCATCTAGCAGAGTACCTTGCTTGCCGATATTAGTATTCTCAGATATTAGGTTAGTATCCTGCTGCGCTACCAAACCTTTATCGGCATCTACCTTAGCTTTCTGGGCGTCTATTAATGAGCCCTGCTTAGGTATATTGGCACTCTCTGCTACTAGGTTAAGATCTTGCTGTGCTACTAACGCTTCATCCACAGCTAGCTTACTGGCTTGAGCGTCAATAAGTGAACCCTGCTTAGCCATGTTGTCTAACTCAGCTTGTACCCGCTCTTCACGTAAAGGCTTCTCTAAAGAGTACTGAATAGATGCTTGGAGTACCGACCCCAACATGCTGGTATAAACAGTAGCGTAGTCATTACCTCGGATACGGTTCTCCGTATACTCCCGCTCAAGGTGCGCCTTAGCTGAACGCATGAGTGCATCAAATACACCCGTACCTTCAAATTCTTCACTGGTTATGTCTTGTATGTTTGCTGTAGTAATGCCCATATTATGTTCCTATAAAAAAGCCCTAGATAACTAGGGCTATGTGAGAGTTATCGTAACCTACTGTGTTACACGTTAGCAGATTCTGC
>Ga0307985_10002139_pt1 | contig 11138 bp, 7 predicted proteins | sample EllFjometageno80_FD_203155 | JGI IMG/M metagenome (GOLD analysis project Ga0307985, IMG submission 203155) | Marine microbial communities from Ellis Fjord, Antarctic Ocean - #80 | ecosystem: Environmental > Aquatic > Marine > Unclassified | place: Southern Ocean | collected 2014-10-09 | reverse complement strand
AACAGGGAATAAAGGTGATTGATATAAAACAAACATCATGCGGGGGGAGTCTCGAACCGGGACAGCATCTAATTTCAGTTTGGTATGAAACAGGGGCATAATGATAGTTAAAGATGCTTCATTATAGTTATATTTAATTAGAATAAATTATTAAAATAACTAAACCCAAGGCACATCTTCTTCTTTTAATTCAGCAACTTCTAAACCTAGAGATGCTATAATAACCAGCTACAAAAGACCTTTAAACAACATAGTCATCTATAAAGGAAGAAAATTAATAAAGTTTAGATAATTCTTATATTTAGATTGTAAAACATTAAATATGAAAGCATTCACATTAGTTGATTACTCTGCTTTTGGCTTATGGATTTTAATAAGTATAGGATTATCCTATTTACTTATTAGAAAGTTTAGTCTTTTCGGAGGAGGATATAAAAATCAACGAATACTAACTATAGGTCTTATTTCAGGACATCTATTATACTTGGTGTGGAAAAAACTTTGGCTGTTTATATTAAACTAAACCATAACCAAACCTTTTTCTTTTAATTCATACACCCAGAACCTTACTATTAAACATACTTATACGAACACCCCCGATTAAAAGAAAACCGATTTTATTTAAGAAGAGAAGCTACTATTAATAATTACTATTGAGATTTTTTGGGTTTTTAGTAGTGCTGCCCGTACAATAATCGTACAAGTTTGAAAAAGAAAAATAGAATTGTCACATTATTGTATTTTAAACAAATATTGTAATTTAAAAAACAGTTGTGCTGAATCAGTACTCCAATTATCATTTAAATCGGTGACATAATCCATATCAGTATTTCCTCCTAAGTAAAAAATTGTTGAAGGATTGGGATTCCATTTTAAAAGTGATTGGATAAATAAAGAATTACTAAAATCATTGTATTCAGAAACTAATTTTAAAGAAAAATCTTTATTAAATTGATAATTTAAATCAGTTCTAAAAATATAACCCGAATAAATTTCATCACTTGTGCCTTTATACTTCATGGATTCTGAGCTTAGCATTAATTGTGTGTTAAATTTATCACTAGGCTGATAATTTAAAGAAAGAATCATACTGACTCTATTTCCAATCACAGGTTTATCAATATTATAAGCAATGTCACTACCAATTAATAGTCTTGAAAACATATTAAATTTTTCAGTGGGACTATATCTGATATTTAAAAAGTTTAATCCATAATTATCAAATTCTATCCCTTTATATTCTTCAGAAGGAATAAAAGCATATCCATAAGTAAATTGAAACCCATTATTTAAGCGCATTGAATACATAGGAAACAATTGGGTTTGTTTTAATTTTCCACTGTAGGAATACTTAATTTTGGATTCTATTTGGGCAAAATACCTAATTACTTTTTCATTTCTTTCTTTAATATAAACTTGATCAAAAGAAATTTGCTTGTAATTATTATTGGTAATAAAACCCATATCTGTTCTAAAAAGTGGAGAATATTGGGAGTATTGAAGCTCACTTCTCCAATTTTTAGTATTTCTATTAAAACCAAACCCTATTTTATTTCCACTAAATTTTTCTCCATTTAAAGAAATTGACTTACCACTAACAACGTCATCAGTAGATAGCCAGTCATTATTAGGTTCTTCTGTCATACTGTGGGCAAAATCAAAACTTATTTGATATTTTTTATTTAGTCTAAAATTAGCATCCCCTGCAAAAAGATTACCCATCCCACCTCCTTTATAAAACCTGTTAGTTGATAAAAATCCAATATTTGATCCGTTTTCATAAACTCTTTGATAACGCAATATATTTCCAAAACTTTCTTCTCCTTTTCCCATGTATGACCGATCCTCACCAGGAACTAAATATGGTGTGTCCATGTCGTATGAAGTAAGGAAATAAATTCTATTTTTCTCACCTTGATTTACAAGCTTAGATGCAAAAATTGGATTGTTTATTGAACGAGAGTATACTAGATCACCTAGGGTAGACAAAATATCATTTCCTTCATTAAAAAAAGGTCTTTTCTCCCTGTAGTTTATTGCAAATTGAGAGTTAACATCTATCTTGGTAACATCCGATTCAATTTGAGAAAAATCAGGGTTAATAGTCATGTCAAGTGATGTAGAAGAAGAGATGTCGTATCTAGTGCTTATTCCCGCTTTAAAAGCAGGTTTTCCATATTTTAATTTATCACCTTCTGAATTTCCAGTATAATTCCCGCTTATAAATGGTAAAAACTCTAATCTTTTTTTAGGATTAATTCCTTTCAATTCTATATAAGTATCAAATTGGCAAGAAAGGCAATTGTCTGCTTTATCAAACTTACTACTAGAAATTCCAATTTTACTTTTAAGCCAAGCTTCTCTGTAAAATCCTATTTTCCAATTTAAAACATCTTTTTTTTTATATTGAAACTCCGAAAATGGAATAGCCATTTCAACAATATATCCATCCTTAGTTATAGTTCCATTAGAATCGTAATTTATATCAAAACCGGGATCTCCATTATCTTCTCCTGAAACTAACTTAAAATCAATTTGACTTCCATATGCATTAGCTCCTACAATAATAAGATTTCTGTTGTCATTGTAAGTGTCCAGTGCAATAGAAACCCAGTCATCACCCCAAGCAGTATCTCTTTCTCTAATTGAAGCTCTTAGAAGTGTGATATCACTTATTTTTGCTTCAAATGCAACATACAACTTTGTGTCTGAGTATAAAACAAAAGCAGTAGTTTTAAAGGGAGCATCAGTATTATCTCCTGGCTCAACCTCATATTTTAAGTTAAAAATTTTTGCTCCATTCCACTCGTTTTCACTCATTAATCCATCAATTATTATTTCATCATTGACTTTTTGTTGAGAAAATCCGTGAAAACAAAATCCAAATAATAAAGGAATTATAAATAAGGAATTATAAAATTTAATCATAATTGTATAAAGAGAATAAAGAAGTTGTTTTAAAAAATTAAATTATCTAATCTTTCTTTTTAATAACTTTCTCTTTTTTAATAATAAGCTCGATTTTTTTGTGACTATTATGAATCAAGGTATCCATATCTATATCGATATTACCGCCTTCAGAAATAAACAAAAACTCACCATCACCTTTTTCACCAATTATGTGATTCATTTTTTTGTCAAATTTTATTTGATGCATTTTATTATGATTAGGAGATTGTTTTCCCATTAAAAATCCTAGAAGAAAAAAAACAACAGCTATCAAAGTTATTGCAAACCAATTTTTATTAAGTGTTTCTATAATTTTTTATTCAAATATTTATTTATATACTATACATAGTATTGTGTTATACATAGTACTGCAAACATAAAACATTTATTTAAAAAATACAATTAAAATATATTTTAATACAGATAATTTAAGACACCCAGAACCTGACTATTATACATACTTATACGAACACCTCCCGTCAAAAGAAAACCGATTTTATTTAAGAAGAGAAGCTACTATTAATAATTACTATTGAGATTTTTTGGGTTTTTAGTAGTGCTGGCCGTACAATAATCGTACAAGTTTTAAAAATAAAAACCCTAATCACTTATTTATAAAGTAGTTAGGGTTTTAATTAGTGGAGTCGGAGGGTTAAATTATACAACTACTGTTATAAGTTTTGATTGCACAAAGAATTGAGTGTCTTAAAAATTATTTAATTGTTTTTTATTACATTTGGTAAACCAATTTGGTATACCAATAATGAATTATATAAACTTGTCAAAATTGTTTCTTTTTTGCTTAATCAGTTTTAGTTGCTCTGAAAGTGATAAATCAGAGCTGACTTATGATGATTTTCTTGATGACAATATATCTTCTGAAACAAAATATTCTGATATTAATTTTTCAAATTGGAAATTAACACTTCCTGTTGATGAAGATAATAATGGAAGCCCAGATGAGTATTACCCAAATCAATTAATCAATAATGCCTACAGATCATTAAACCCCATAAAACCCTACATGTATGATGATACCTCTGATGGATCATTATTATTCTATACATTCCCCAATACTTCCACAACAAATAGCTCCTATTCAAGAACTGAATTAAGAGAGTTAATAAACCCGGAAAATTCACGTGATAATTGGACTCTTAATGAGGGAGGTAAAATGACAGGGCGTTTAAAAATAGTATCTATTTCTCAAGATAATGACTCTGGTAATGATTTCCATAAGGTAATTGTAATGCAAATTCATGGAATTATTTCTCAAGAGGATATAAATAATTATGGATTTAACTCTAACAACGGACCTCCATTAATTAAAATTTACTGGAAAGATGGCTATATATGGTGTCATAAAAAATCTCTTAAAGACACATCTATTTCAGGTGAGGATTTAATCCAGCCCTATACTTCTTTAAACAACTTTTGGACAGATGATAAAAAAAATTTAGGATTTGTTGGATACGATACTTTTGATTTTGGCATTACTGCAAGTGCAGCTAAAATTGAAGTACAGCTAAATAATAACAACCCCGTTGTTTATAAGGACATAAGTTTAAATAAATGGCAATATGAAAATTATTTTAAAGCAGGAAATTATTTAGGAACTACTGATTCAGATGGTTTCTCTTATGTAAAATATTATAATTTAAACGTTACACACTAAATATGATTTCAAAACAATTTAAAACATACATAATCATTATTCTTATTATTTCATCATGTTCTGGAATTCATAAAAATAAAAACAGTGGAATTTATCCAAATGATATTATTCCAACTTTTACTCATTGGAATCTTATATTAGGAGATGGATCTAATGTTGGTCAAGCTATTAATTATAAAAACAATAATTTCTTTTATGCAATAAACGATAGTAAAGAAAATTGGGTTGTTTTTAAAACACCAAATGCTGGAAATACTCATGGGACTTCAAATAATACCAGAACAGAATTAGCTCAATTAAAAAAATGGTCTCCAATGTCTAATGCTAAAATGCAAGCTACTCTTAAAGTAATGAATGTTGCTGCTACTGGAGATTCTAGAGTGCCTTCGACACATTCTGTAGTTGTAGGGCAAATTCACAGTGCAGATGGCCATGAGAACGAGCCATTAAAGATTTTTTACAAAAAATTTCCAGGTCACAAAAAAGGATCGGTATTTTGGAATTACGAAATAAATACTGATGGTGATGACAATTCAAAACGTTGGGACTATTCTTATCCAATTTGGGGATATGATTTTTCAAACGCTGCATTAGAACCAAATGTTTATCCTTCAGAACCAGAAAACGGGATTTTATTAGGAGAAGAATTTAGCTACACAGTTGAAGTTAAAGGTGGGATTATGGAATTAACTTTCTCAAGTGAAGGACATGAAACTAAACGGTTTACTAAGAATTTAATTAGTTCTGAATACACTAAACGATCTGACATACCTAAACAGGTCAATGATTTATTTGTCCCAATAGGGCAAGATGGTATTGAAAATAAAAATGCCTATATGGAAGAAGGTCTTTTTTTTAAGGCAGGATCTTATAATCAAACTAACGGGAAAGATCCTAAGTTAAATAAAATATGGTGTTCAGGAGCTGAAACTCATGGAGGAAATATTGAAAAACAATATGCTGATGGAAATTATGCGGAGGTATGGTTTAAGTCACTTGATATTGAAATTGATGATAATGCTATTTCGAATGAAGGATATTTTTCAGCAAATGATGGTTTGAGTTCAAAGACAGTATATCCAAGCGAGGTTATTCCATTTATGGATAAATTTAAAATATTGCTTGGCAATGGGATAAGTAAAGAAGATCTCATAGATTATAATCATAATGATTTTTTCTACAGTGTTATGGATGGTAATAGGAGATGGGTTGCATATAAAACACCAAATTCTGGAATTACTTCAAAAAATTCTAATAATACTAGAACAGAATTACATCAAAAAAATGAATGGATTCCTGAAAAGGGGGGGAGATTAACAGCTACATGTAAGGTTATGCAAGTCTCAGTTTCAGGAGATGCTCGTGTTGCAGCTTCATACTCTGTTGTTGTTGGACAAATTCATAGTGGAGAGGGTCATGAAAATGAACCTTTAAAAATATTTTATAAAAAATTTCCAGGACATGATAAAGGGTCAGTGTTTTGGAATTATGAAATCAACACATTTGGTGAGGATAATTCGGGTAGATGGGATTTTTCATCTCCAGTTTGGGGTCATGACTTTTCAGTTGTTGGGAAAAGTAAGAACGACTATCCGAGTGAGCCTGAGGATGGAATTAAAATAGGAGAAGAATTTAGTTATGAAATCAATGTTTATAAAGGGATAATGTACCTAACCTTTAAAAGTGATAATCATGAAACTAAAACATTTACTAAAAACCTAATTTTGTCTGAATACACTAATAAAAAAGATTTGCCTGAACAAGTGAAAAAATTATTTATTCCGCTAGGACAAGATGGTACAGAAAAAGTTAAAGCTTATGCTGGTGAGTTGAACTATTTTAAGCAAGGTGCTTATAATCAAACAAATGGAAAAAACCCAAATGATAATATGGTTTGGGCTACTGGAGCTGAAACATATGAAGGTGATATTAATAAACAATATGAAAATGGTTGTTTTACGGAAGTTTGGTTTAGACAAGCATCCATAGGAGAAGGATTGTCTACTAATAATGATAAATTAAAAAAATAAATTATGAAAATATTTGGATCAAGTAAGGATTTTATTAAAGGAAACGACATAGAGTGGGAGATTGTTGGTAAAGGTCTTAAAAGAAAAATAATGGGTTATGATGATAAAATAATGCTTGTTAAAGTTTTTTTTGATGAAGGTGCTATTGGAGAACCTCATAAACACCACCATTCACAAGTGACTTATGTCGAGAGTGGAAGTTTTGATGTAACAATTAGTGGTCAAACAAAAACATTAGTTTGTGGTGATAGTTTTTATATTCCACCAAATGAACTGCATGGTGCAATATGTACAGAATCTGGTGTGCTGATTGATGTTTTTAGCCCAATAAGAGAGGACTTTATGCAATAATTTTTTATAATTAATTAGGTTTTTCTATTTTAATTATTATATTTGGTAAACCAATATGGTAAACCAATATGGTAAACCAAAAAGGTAGAAAAAAAAGGATAAGCGCACACCTATCCTTTTAACACACTTCTTAGAGGAAAGTTGTGTTTTACCTTATGAGAAGGCAATATTAAAGATACGTGTTTATTGAATAAATATGTGTTTGTTTTTTCCTTTTTTAAATAATCTAGTGCAACGTAAACTAATTAAAAATTAATTAATATGAAAAAAAGCTATTTTTTACTAGTTCTAGCTCTAATTACAACTGCATTTTTAAATGCGCAGAATTCCGAAGTTAATGGTTCTGTAAGTGGAGTAGATGGTTTGCCAATTCCTGGCGTTAATGTATTGATCCAAGGATCTAATACTGGAACAACCACAGATTTTGATGGAAATTTTTCGATTTCTGTTAAGTCTGGAGATGTGTTAATTGTATCCTATCTTGGGTTTTTAACACAATTAATTACCATTTCAAATCAAACATCTCTTACTATTGTTTTACAATCTGATACTTCAGAATTAGATGAGGTTGTTGTAGTTGGTTATGGAACCCAAAAAAAATCAAATTTAACCGGAGCAATATCCAAAGTTACTAATGAAAAATTAGATCAAATAGGAGTTACTAGGGTTGATGATGCTTTAATAGGACAGGTTTCAGGTGTAAATATTCAAGCAACTGAGGGTGAAGCTGGTTCTGCTCCAACAATTAGAATTAGAGGGGTAGGATCTATAAATGGAGGTCTTGATCCATTAATAGTAGTTGACGGAATGGTTGTTGACAATGATTATTTAGGTTCTTTAGACATTAATGATATTGCATCTTTTGAAATACTTAAGGATGCATCATCAACTGCAATATATGGTTCTCGTGGATCTAAAGGAGTTATAATGATTACAACTAAAGATGGTAAAGAAGGTAAGACTAAGTTTAGATACAATTCTTTTACAGGTTTTAAGGAAGCTCATCAAAGTGATCCCTATTATTTTACTACTCTCGAACATGCTGAACTAGAAAGAGCGGCTACAGGTTCAATTCAAGATAAAACACAGTATAAATTACTTCTTGCTCAAGCTGGTGGTGACACTAACTGGCAGAATATTATTTTTGATGGTGGTGCTATAAATAGCCAGTCATTTAGCGTAAGTGGAGGAAGTAAAAGAACTAAATTTAGTTCAGCATTAAATTATCTTCATGATGAAGGTGTTCTTCTAACTGATGATTACAAAAAGTATAGTATTAAATTAAAGGTAGATACTAAAATAAATGATAATCTATCCTTTGGAATTAACTTAAGTCCTTCTGTTACTGACAGAAAACGTTTTGACGGTTCAGCTCATGATATTTTACGTCAACCTTCATGGTTACCATTGTATTTAGATGAGAATACTATAAAGTTTGTTAATAGAACCCGTGATAAAGGTAAGTATGCTAATGCTAAAATTGGTGACTATGCTATTCAACGTATGTTTGATGATTTTGACTTAGCAAATGGAGTTCCAATGCCAAATGGTGCTAGTGGGTTAGATATATCGAATACTTCTAATACAAATCCTGCGGCTAAAGTTCTTGAAAGTGATCGTGGAGATAGAAAATTTAAAACTTATGGTAATGCTTATTTCAAGATTAAATTTAATGATAACTTATCATTACGCACAAGTTTTGGAGGAGATTATCAAAACACTAGTTATAAAAGATGGAGAGGGATAGAGCATAGTAGAAAAGGAGCATCAGCTGCTTTCCTTCAGCTTTCCGATACAAATCGCTTTCATATGGTTACTGAAACTTACTTTACTTACAATCGTTCAATTGGAGAACACGAAATAAATTCGGTGTTTGGAACTGGTGCAGAATCATGGAATACTGAATTTAATACAGCGCGGGGATCTGGATATACTTCAGATTTAATTCAAACGTTATCAGGTGCAGATCCATTAACAGTAACGGCTGGTTCAATGGATTATAAATCTAGATTATTGTCCTTTTTTGCACGTGTAAATTATACTTATGCTAACAAATATTTAGCTTCTTTAAGCGTTCGTCGTGATGGGTATTCAGTATTTGGATCAAATCAAAAATATGGAGATTTTCCAGCATTATCAGTAGGTTGGAAGGTTCATCAAGAAAATTTCTTAAGAGATAATGAAGTAATTAATAGTCTTAAATTACGTCTTAGTTATGGTATGACTGGTAACCCAGGTGTTGATACTGGAAATGATCTAGTAGATAATTATCCTTTTCTTGCTCTTTTAACAACCAGTAACGCTATAATAGATGGTTCCGCAGTCACTGGATTTAATTCATTAAATATTTCAAACCCTAATTTAAGATGGGAACGTTCAATTGAAATTAACCCAGGAATTGATTTTGGTTTGCTTTATAATAAAATTACTGGGTCTATTGATTACTATGAGAGAAAAAGTGATCAATTATTACTTTATAATCCAATTTCCTCAACTACAGGATTTAATAATGCTTTAGTTAATCTAGGTAAAGTTGAAAATAAAGGAATAGAGTTTGAATTACGTTCTCGAAACATATCAAAAGAAAATTTTAGTTGGTCATCTACATTTATTGCATCTCATAATAATAATACTTTACTTGATTTTGCAGATGCTAATGGTCAAATTCAAAGTATAGATGCGAAGCGTGCTGCTGAGTGGATTAATCAGGTTGGTCAACCTATTTCATCTTTTTACGGATGGGTAGTCGATAAAGAAATTTCTAAAGAATATCTTAAAAATCCTTGGCATCCTATTGGTGCAAAAGCTCAGGACGTTTATGTTCGTGATCTTAATGGTGATGGCTTAATTGATGATGACGATAAAACAATTTTAGGTAGTCCATATCCAGACCTGGTTTGGAGTTTTGGAAACGAGTTTAAGATAGGTGATGTTGATTTAGGTCTTTTATTCCAAGGAAGTCATGGAGCCGAAGTTCGTAACATGGGAGATCAGTATATCTTTAATCACTTTAATAGTGGTCAGGATTTTATTTCATCAACCCCAAATCAGCAGTTTATTAAACAAAAAATATTTACTGACGCTATAATTCAGGATGCATCCTATATAGCGTTGAGAAATATTAATATCGGTTATACTTTTTCAGATGATTCGATAACTTCTCAACTTGGAATTTCAAAAGCTAGAGTTTATTTATCAGGTCAAAATCTTATGTACTTAAAAGCAGATGACTACACTGGTTTTAACCCAGAATCAATTAACAATACAAGTTCAACGACCTATGGTTATCAACGTGCAGGTTCTCCTGTATTTAAAACTATTTCACTAGGTGTAAATCTTGAATTTTAAAAAAAATAGAAATTATGAGACAAATAAAAAACACATTACTAATTACACTAATAGCTTTTTTCTTCTCTTGTGAAGAAAACTATTTAGATCCAGCACCAACTTCTGTACTTTCAAGTGCAAATTATTTTAATACACCAGAACAGGTTCAAACTGCTGTTTTTAATATCTATGATGGTATTCAAGGAGTTAATTCAACAAGTACAAATGATAATCACGCAATTCAATTTGAATTTTATCTTACTGAGATGAGAAGTGATAATACTCGTACTAAATCAAGTGAAGGTGAAGCTGCTCAGTTTGAAAACTATACTATTGAATCTACAAATGGTATTGTGGCAAATTATTATCAAAGTTTTTACAATGTAATTTATAGAGCTAATATTGTTCTTGAAAATTTAGAAGCAGCAGGAAGTATGGCAGCAAAATTTGAAGCTGAAGCAAAGTTTTTACGAGCTTACTCTTATTATAATTTAGTGAATCTTTATGGCGATATTCCTTTAATTACTACTGTAATATCTCCACAAGATTATGAAACATCTTACACTAGAAAGCCTGTTTCAGAAGTTCATCAGTTAATTGTTTCGGATTTAACTACTGCAATTGAAGGCCTTGATAATAGTAGTAGATTTAGAGCTTCTAAAGCTGCAGCTCAAACTCTTTTGGCTAAGGTTCATCTTAGTCTTGGCAACTATTCAGATGCACAAAAACTTTGTGAATCAATTGTAGGATCAGGGAATTATTCATTAGAGTCTAACTTTAAAGATATATTTTACAATGAAGGTAAT
>Ga0307985_10002138_pt1 | contig 11145 bp, 10 predicted proteins | sample EllFjometageno80_FD_203155 | JGI IMG/M metagenome (GOLD analysis project Ga0307985, IMG submission 203155) | Marine microbial communities from Ellis Fjord, Antarctic Ocean - #80 | ecosystem: Environmental > Aquatic > Marine > Unclassified | place: Southern Ocean | collected 2014-10-09 | reverse complement strand
CGATATGCCAAATACAGATTCTATTGCACCAATTATTAACGGAACTATGATCACAATTAATGTTTTAAACTCCTTGTTAGAACAAGAACAAAATGCAAATGGGAATGATATTTTGAGTTTTATTGAAAGTGATTTATATATTTCTGGATTCGTAATTTCAAATGACGAAGCAGGAAACATATATGAAGAATTAGTAATACAAGATTTAGCAATTAATCCTAGCAGAGGAGTAAAAGTTTTAATAAATGTTAGCCCTTTATTTACCACTTTTGAATTTGGTAGAAAAGTATTTGTTAAGCTTGATGGTCTGTCTGTAGGATATAATGGAGGTGTTTTATCTCTAGGATTTAGAGATGGGAACCAAGTTGTAGCTATTGCTGAATCACTTATGGATCAAACTATCATAAGAGCTATTGAGTTAGCAGAAATAGAACCATTATCAATAAATATTTCAGACTTTTCAGCAGCTAAAACAAATCTTTATTTGCGATTAAATGATGTGCAATTTAATCGCAATGATGCATTGGGTGAAAATCGTAAAACTTTTGCTGCCGAACCAGAAGATGAGTTTGACGGAGAAAGAAATTTAGAAAGTTGTGCCGAAGGCTTCAGTGTAATCTTAAGTACCAGTACATTTTCAGATTTTAAAGCTATTGAAGTGCCTCAAGGAAGAGGATATTTAGATGGAATATTAACATATAACTATTTTGGAGATACATTTAATATGGTATTAAACTCTCCAGAAACGATACATTTTAACAGTACTGACCGCTGTGATCTTGTGGAGGTAGATTGTGGTTTAGCAGAAACAACTGGAAGCAATGTGATATTTAGTGAATTCTTTGAGTCACAAGAAGTGGATGAGTCAATTACTGGAAATGGATGGACAAATTATATCCAAAAAGGTTCTAGAGATTATGAGGCTTATTTTAGCGATGGTGGTAACGGAAACCCTTCTTTAGGAATTTCTGTTTCAATTGGTTCTTATAATTCTAATGATGATAGCACTATTACTTGGTTAATTATGCCTGAAATTGATTTTGATATTCAAGATGGAGAAACCATCAGCTTTAAAACTTCTAATAGTTTTTCTGATGGTAGTACATTAATATTATTGTTCTCTAGTGATTGGGATGGAAATCCAGATACTATTGCTACAAGTACTTGGGATAGTTTACCAGCTGCTTATATAGCTCAAGATGATGATTTTTATGGCGATTGGTATCCGTCAGGAAATGTAAGTTTAGATTGTATTAACGGAAAAGGATATATTGGATTTAAATATACAGGAAGTGGTGAAGAAGATTTTGACGGAACCTACGAACTAGATGAAATTATTGTAAACTCTAACTAATTTCTATAATACTACCAAGTATGGCCTTTCAATTTTAAGGCAGCTTTTAATATGTCTTTTTGACTTATTTGACCCACCAATTTACCTTCTTTTACAATTGGAAACCTTCTTCTTTTTGAAGAAATGAATTTTTCAGCAGCATCAAAAATGTTCATATCACCATCAATAGTTTCAACATCTTTAATCATATGATCTTCTACATTTATATTCCCCAAAGGCTGGTTGTAATAACGACTTTCGGTAATTTGTTTGATACAATCCCCTTCGGATATCATTCCAATTAATTCGTTATTTTTATTAACAACAGGTCCGCCAGAAATTCGATTTTTAATAAGTTGATTCATTACCGCTAACACCGATTGTTGAGGTTTAAATACAATTAAGTTTCTTGTCATATAATCAGATACAATTATTTGTTCCGATGTGCCTTTTGCCTTTTTAGATCTTCTCCCAATAAAACTTTTAATTCCCATAATATTTATGTTTAACATCCTAAGTTAAACATAAATATTAAGAATTTCTTTCAGAAAATAGCAATAGTTCCTTTTATTGATATTATATGGTACATTTAAAGCTTATAAAAACTCTATCTATGAAGCGTTCTCAATCCTTTATATCTTTTTTATTAATAATTGGCTTAGTCTACTTAAGTTTTTACAGTTTAATGCCTCAAAATGGAACTCCAGCCTCAATTTCTGAAACTGAATTCTCTACAGAAAGAGCTTTAATTTTTTTAAAGGAAATCACGAAAGCTCCACATTATATTGGAACTGCAGAACATACAAGAGTTCGAGAATATATTGTAGAACAATTAAAGGGATTGGGTTTAGAAACCGAAATACAAGAGGGATTTATACTGAACCCTAAGTGGAAGAGTTTGGATAAACCAAAAAATATACTTGCAAAAATTAAAGGTTCTGGAAACGGTAAGTCTCTATTGCTCTTATCTCATTATGACAGTGCCTTAACCCCTTCATTTGGCGCTAGTGATGCAGGAAGTGGAGTAGTCACTATTTTAGAAACGATTCGAGCTTATAAAGCGAGTGGTAAAACACCAAAAAACGATATTATAATTTTATTTACCGATGCTGAAGAAGTAGGATTAGACGGAGCTAGACTTTTTGTTAAAAATCATCCCTGGGCAAAAAATGTAGGTATTGCTTTAAATTTTGAAGCTCGTGGTAGTGGAGGTCCGAGTAATATGATTGTAGAAACCAATGGCGGAAATAAAAACTTAATCAATGCTTTTATAGAAGCAGACGTTAAATTTCCGGTGGCATCCTCGTTAATGTATAGTATCTATAAAATGTTGCCAAACGATACAGACTCTACTGTTTTAAGAGAAGGAGGCGATATCGATGGTTTCTTTTTTGCATTTATAGATGATCATTTTGATTACCATACAGCAAATGATAATTTTGAAAATCTAGATCGAAATACCTTACAGCATCAAGGAGAATATTTACTTCCATTAGTTCATTATTTTGGGGATGCAAATCTTAGTTCTTTAAAATCTAACGAAGACAATGTATATATAAACGTGCCAATTCTTAAAATGATTAGCTATCCTTTTTCTTGGATATTTCCGATGTTAATTTTGGCAATTGTATGTTTTATTGTTTTAATCGTTTATGGATTAAACAAGAAGGTACTTTCAGGTAAAACGATTGCAAGAAGTTTTATTCCTTTTTTATTAGCGATGGTTAGTTGTGGACTTATAGGATTTTATGGATGGAAATTACTCTTGGTACTGTATCCGCAATATTTAGAAATACAACATGGATTTACCTATAACGGTCATACTTATATTTCATTTTTTGTAGTAGTGTCATTAGGAATCTTATTTGGGATTTATCATAGGTATTCTAAAAATACAAATGTTGCAAGTTTGTTAATTGCGCCACTTACATTTTGGTTAATTATAAACGTATTGGTTGCCATTTATTTAAAAGGGGCAGCATTTTTTATTATCCCAGTTTTTCTAGGACTTCTTTCTTTATGGATATTAATACGTCAAGAAAAATCTAACCTAATTTTAATGGTTTTAATTGGGGGCTTAGCAATTTTTATGTTTGCGCCTCTTATTCAATTTTTCCCTGTAGGTTTAGGATTAAAAATGTTGGTAGGAAGTTGTTTATTTACCGCATTTCTTTTTGGAATATTACTACCAGTCTTTGGGTTTTATAGCAAGAAAGGAGTTATTTCTGCGGCGTTTATGCTAGTAGCGATTGTGTTTTTTATTAAAGCACATCTAGCAAGTGATTTTACTGCTGAAAGACAAAAACCAAATAGTTTGGTCTATTATTATGATGCAGATATGGAAGCAAATTATTGGGCCACTTATGATCAACTATTAGACGATTGGACCAAAGGATATTTAGGAGAAGAGCCTGAAGAAGCATCTAACTATATAAACTATGCATCTGGAAGTAAATATTCTAAAGGCTATAGTTTTGCTGTGGAAGCTCCGCCTAAAAACATTCCTTTATTTGAAGCGGTATTGAATAAAGACACCATTATAAATAACATTAAAAGGAGAACTTTCACGATCATTCCAAAACGAAATGTTAATCAAATAAGTTTATATACAGAGGAAGGTATCAAGTTTGATTTTCTTTCCTTTAATGGTCAAAGTTTGCCATTAAACAAAAATGAAAATAGTGCTTCACAAAAAATTAAGAGTAAAGAATTGGTTCGGTATTATATTTCAGATAAGGATAGTTTAGAGGTTTCTTATGAAGCTTCAAAAGATCAAAAAGTTTCTTTTACGGTGATGGAATACTCGTATGATTTATTAGATCACCCTCAATTTACGCTTAATAATAGAGCAGAAAATATGATGCCTAAACCATTTGTAGTTACCGATGCTATTATTGTAAAGAAAACAATTGTTATTGATGACTTGCCATTAAAGGTTAGGGATTAACCAGTAATACTCTTTTTTATAAATTTTATGGATGCTACCAAATACGAACGCGTTCTTCAGCAGGAACAAACATTCCGTCTCCTTCTTTTATATCAAACGCTTCATAAAAAGCATCAATATTAATAAGAGGTTGTGTTGCTCTTACCATACCTGGAGAATGTGGATCTGTTTTAATGCGATTTCGCAATTCCTCATCTCTTGTTAAAGTTCTCCAAACAGTTGCCCAACTCATAAAGAATCGTTGTTCTGCTGTAAAACCATCAATATCTCCCGGTCTTCCATTTTTTTCGTAAAGCAATTGCAAACCATCATAAGCTCCTAAAACTCCACCAAGATCTCCAATGTTTTCACCTAAAGTAAATTTACCGTTGATATAAACACTATCTAATACTTCTATCTTACTGTATTGTGCTGCCAAAGCATCTCCTCTAGTTGTAAATTGTTTTAAGTCTTCTTCAGACCACCAATTTACAAGATTCCCATTGGCATCAAAACGAGCACCACTATCATCAAATGCATGAGAAATTTCATGACCTATTACGGCACCAATTCCACCATAATTTACAGCATCATCTGCTAAATAATCATAAAAAGGAGCTTGTAATATCGCTGCAGGAAATACAATTTCATTATTTAATGGGTTAAAATATGCATTCACAGTTTGTGGTGACATTCCCCATTCTGTTTTGTCTACAGGTTCTCCCATTTCAGATAAATTTTTAGCCAATGCCCATTTGTTAATTGCACTTATATTTTCAAAATACGTATTGCCCTTTTTAATGTCCAACGTCGAGTAATCTTCCCAAGTATCTGGATAACCAATCTTTACCGTAAATTTATCTAATTTTTCAATGGCTTTTATTTTGGTTTCATCACTCATCCAGTCTAGTTCTTGAATACGAGCTTGATAAGAAGCAATTACATTTGCAATCATTTCTTCTGCGTTTTCTTTTGCCTCTGGCGGAAATTTAGCATCTACATACAATTGCCCTAATGCTTCTCCAACATTATTGTTAACTGCGGATAATGCACGTTCATTAGCAGGTCTCATTTTTTTAGCATCTCTTAAATACTTACTGTAAAATTCCCAGTTGGCTACTTCAATTTCTTCCGTTAATCGACTCGCACTACTAACAAAAGTATCCCAACGCAATAGCGTTTTAAGATCATCGATAGTATGTTCTGTTAAAAATGAATTTAAGGTGCTAATAAATTTAGGCTGAGTTACGATAAGGGTATCAACGTTTTGTTTAAGCTTTTTATCAGCCATCATTTTTTCTATATTTAATGATGGAATTAATAATTGTGTTTCTGAAATGGATTTTGGATTGTTATAATTACGCATATCTCTACTTTGTACTTTATCCAATCGAGGTATTGCTAATTGCGTTTCCATCGCTAGAATTTTTTCTGCAGAAGCGGTAGCAGAAATTTCATCATCTCCTAAAAACTGTAGCATTCTTGAAATGTGTTCTACATATTTTGCACGGATTTCAACAGATTTTGTGTCCATTTCTAAATAATAATCACGATCACCAAGACCAAGACCATTCTCTGTAACATAAGCCGCGTTTATAGAACTATCATTTAGGTCTGCAAATGAAACAAAATTTATAAATGGTGAACTTACATTGGGAACCGTCATTAAAACAGTTTGAAGATCGTTTAAATTCTCTATACCAGCAATAGCATCTAAAGCGGGTTGTAAGGGAGTTATTCCCGCAGCATTACGAGTATCAACATCAAGTTTTGAGTCGAATAAAAATAATGCTTTCGCCTGATCGGTATTCGAAGCGTAGTTTCCGTTATTTTTGGCTTTTGCTAAGATCTCCAGTACATCTTTATCTGTAGCTTTTCGCAAAACAGAAAATCCTCCCCAGATGGTGCGATCTTCAGGGATTTTTGTATTTTTCATCCAATTTCCATTCACATAATTATAAAAATCATCTTTTGGATTTACGCTTGTATCCATGTTTTCCAGAATAATACCGTGTGGTAATTCATTTGCTTTTTTAGAACCTTTATTGGCTTCACCACAAGACATTAGCATTAATGCAAGAGAAGCGGTTAAAGTTGAAAATTTAAATGCTGTTAATTTCATAATTATAGTTTCAATTGTATTGGGTTTTATTTTTTATTTTGGTCTTCTAATTCTGCTTTATAAACAGCATCTAGAAATTGTTTTTGAAGTACTAATTCTTTCTTTTCACTGTCAACTCTTAATAAATCGACGGCATCTTTTTCAAATTTTTCATTGATCTGAACAAATAAATTTTTCACTGAAATATTCATTTCTTTAAAATCATCTTGAAGTCTTACAGAATCAAAATGAGCCTTATTTACTTCTTGATTTAATAACTGAGTTCGAGTTTTTACTACAATTACCCTTGAGAAAATTAAAGGAGTATTTAAGGTGTCAGGGATTTTTTTAATTAGAGAATCAATATGAGAAACCATCAGAATTGATTTGGTTTGTATAGCTTCCAAATTATTACCATTAATGGTTTTTGCTTGTTCTTCAAAACCTTCAAAAGCTCCCCAATGTATCACTTCTGCTCTTGCGCTTTCTGAAATTGTCGGAAATTTAAAATTAGTATTACCATAAATACTTGAATTTATTTTTTGAGGAATCACTTTTTGTGCTGATTCTTCTTGGTTATTTCCACAAGAAACTACGATTAAACTTACTATAAAAAATACAAGAATTTTCATTTGATAAAAGTGTGTAGCTACAAATATACAAGTTCTACGGACATATTAAAGTTAATTTTAAGTGAATGTAAAAGAGAAGAATATCCGTATATTTACGGAATAAAAAATTATAATTTTGAATAAAATAATTCTTATAATAGGTGCATCGGGTCAAATAGGAACCGACCTAACAATGCAATTGAGAAAGAAATACGGAAACCAAAATGTAGTTGCTACAGATATTAGGGAAGATGATGGAACCTTAAGTAAAGACGGTCCTTTTGAAGTTTTAGATGCGATTGATTACCAAGCTATTGAAGAGGTAGTTATGAGGTATAAAATTACAGATGTTTATTTATTAGCGGCCATGTTATCTGCAACTGCCGAAAAGTTTCCAATGCGTGCATGGGATTTAAATATGAACTCATTATTTAATGTTTTAAACCTTGCCAGGGATCAAAAAATAAAAAAAGTGTTTTGGCCTTCAAGTATTGCAGTATTTGGACCCACTTCTCCAAAACAGAATACACCACAAAAGACAATAATGGAACCTTCAACAGTTTATGGGATTAGCAAACAAGCTGGTGAAAGATGGTGTGAATATTATCATAATATATATGGAGTAGATGTTCGAAGTATCCGATACCCCGGTTTAATAAGTTATAAAACTGCACCTGGCGGAGGAACAACAGATTATGCAGTAGCTATTTATCATCAAGCTGTTAAACATAACGACTATATTTGTTTTCTAGATAAGCAAACCACATTGCCTATGATGTATATTGATGATGCTATAAGAGCGACATTAACTATTATGGATGCTCCTAAGGAGGCGATTAAAATAAGAAGCTCCTATAATCTATCAGGCTTAAGTTTTAATCCAATTGAGATTTATGAAAGTATTAAAAAACAAATTCCAAGTTTTGAAATATCTTATAAGCCAGATTTTAGACAAAAAATTGCAGATTCTTGGCCGAAAAGTATAGATGATACAGATGCCAAAAATGATTGGGGTTGGAAAAACAACACTTCATTAGAAGAAATGACTGATATAATGCTTAAAAATTTATAGGATTAAATAATGGTATTTTAAAACCAAGGTCGTTTACCAACTTGATAGGTATTATAAAACTCTTCATCACTTTTTGTTAGATAAATGATGCCTTCTATAAACCCTATAATCCCAGCAGCACCACAAGTTAAAAATGTGATTACTATTTGAATGATTCCTTCTTTAGTATAACCCAAAATAAATTTATGTATCCCTAATGATCCAAATAAAATAGCCATAATGCCAGCTATTACTTTTTTGTTTTCACCATTAGCAGTTAAATCATTCCAGTTTTCTTTAAACTCATTTGCAGTTTGTTTCGCTTCTTCTTCAAATGATTGCTTGTTTTCTTCGCTCATTAATGCTTGGTTTTTTTTATTTGATTTGTAAAAGTAATAAATATTATAAAAAATCACTATCAATTGGTTCCCAAAGTTCAATTTTATTGCCTTCATTATCTAAAATCCAAGCAAACTTCCCATAATCATATTCTTCCATTTTTCCAATAACAGCAACTCCTTCTTTCGTTAAAATATTTAATAACTCTACTAAATTTTCAACCCTAAAATTTATCATAAATTCTTTCTTACTAGGCTCAAAATAGTCAGTATCATTTTTAAAAGGACTCCATTGAGTAGCACACTTTTTGTTTTCTTCGTCCTTCCACCAAAAAGTACAACCATAATCATCGGTATTTAATCCTAAATGATTTTTATACCAATCCTTTGTTTTTTTTTGATCTTCCGTTTTAAAAAAGATACCTCCTAATCCAGTTACTCGTTTCATGATCTTAGGTTTTAATTTATTGAAATTTACGAACTATTTTGTCTGCAATTACTTGGGCTAATTTCTCTTTACTTTCTAATGTCCATCCTGCAATATGAGGACTTAAAATCACATTTTCCATACTTAATAAGTCAGATAAAGATGCTGGTATTTTATTAGAAAATAATGATTCAAACGAACTCTTTTCAAACTCTAAAACATCCAAACCAGCTCCTAATAGTTGGCCTTTTTTTAAAGCTGAAACTAAGTCTGAGGTGACCACACTTTTTCCTCTAGCGGTATTTAATAACCAAAATGTTTTTGAAAATTGATTGATAAAATCGCTGTTTACCATTCTGTTTGTTAAGGGGGTCCAAGGAATATGTAAACTCACAACATCTACTTCTTTTTGAAAAGTTTTTAATGAAACTTGAGTCGCATTTTTATCACCAACTTGTTTCTTAATATCATAGCAAATTACCTTGCAATCAAATCCTTTTAGTTTTTTTGAAAAAGCTTTACCCATATTTCCATACCCAATAATACCCACTGTTTTTCCATCTAATTCAATTCCTCTATTTACTTCCCGATGCCACAATCCTTTTCTAACTTCAAGATCTGCTTTGTTAAGTTTATTAAACAAGGAAAGAAGCATCCCTAAAGTATGTTCGCCAACAGCATTACAATTTCCTTCAGGTGCTGATATTAAAGTAATTTTTTTAGATTCAGCATAAGGAATATCTATACTTTCTAATCCAGCACCTACTCGCGCAATAAACTTTAAATTAGTTGCAGCATTAATAAAAGTTGCATCGCATTTAAACCTGCTCCTTATAACGATTCCGTCATATTCTGAAATGATTTGTTCAATATCAGATTTAGAGGAGGTGTAATCTTCTTCATTTTTATATCCAGCATCTGTCAGTTGCTTAATAAGTAAAGGATGGTTTTTATCTAAATGAAGAATTTTCACGATTTAAATTTTTGGATAATTGCTAATTGTTTTTTCGTGTTTAATAGTGCCTGTATGAGCAGTACTCAATTTTTCAAATAATAACACTTGAACCTCTTCTCCATTTTTTGTTACTGGACAATGTTCTACTCCTTTTGGGACTACTATAATTTCTCCTTCATTAATAATTTCGATACGATCCCTAAAATGCATTTCTAAAGTACCTTTTATAACTTGAAATAATTCATCTTCTTTTTCATGCTGGTGCCAAACAAAATCACCTTTAATCTTTGCTAAAAGCACTTGCATGTCGTCTACGATTGCAATTTGATGAGGATGCCAGTTCTTGCTGAATTTCGAGAACTTTTCTTTAATATTTATGGAATTCACAGACTTATAAGTTAGTCAAACAAGGTACTAATTTCTTCTGTTATTTTAGTAGGACGGAGTGTTTTTTCATTTAATAAGCACCAAGTAGTTTTTGCTTCGACGATTGTTTTTTGATCACTTAATCTAACAATTTTATAATGGCGATCACTTTTAACTCCTTCGTTTTTTGCAATCCAAGTAGTCAATTCTAATTTTTCTCCTTCAAAGGAAGCTGCTTTATAATTAATGGTGTGATTAATCACGTACCATACATAATTTTCTTGAAATTTTTTAGGCGCAGCATCATTCCAATGTTTTTCAGCAGCCTCTAAGCACCATTGCAAATAAATAAGATTATTCACATGATTTCTTTTATCTATTGCAGATGAAGGAACTATAAATGTTTTGGAATGGATTTTCATTTAAAAGCCAAGAATAAGTTTTGCGATATAAAAGAACAGAAAAATTCCAAAAATATCGTTACTAGTAGTAATAAAAGGTCCTGTTGCAATTGCAGGGTCAATCCCTTTGCGATCTAGAATGATTGGTACAAAAGTCCCTATAAGTGCAGCGATAATAATTACAGTTAACATAGAAATAGCAATTGTGATACTTACAATAAAATCTTGACCCACTATAAGGCCAAAAAGGATCACTAATAATCCTAATATGGATCCGTTAATTAATGCCAATCCTAATTCTTTTAATAATCGATGAAATAAACTCCCTTTAACCACATCGTTTGCTAAACCTTGTACAATAATAGCGCTAGACTGGACACCAACATTACCCGCCATTGCCGCTATTAATGGTGTAAAGAAAAATAATATTGGATAATGAAATAATGCTTCTTCAAATCCTTGTAAAATGTAAACACTGCCTAATCCTCCAAATAATCCTAAAACCAACCAAGGTAATCTTGCTTTGGTTAATTCTAAAATACTATCATCAGCTTCAACATCTTGCGATATACCCGCTGCCATTTGATAATCTTTTTCTGCTTCCTCTTTTATGAAATCTACAATATCATCAATGGT
>Ga0307985_10002137_pt1 | contig 11155 bp, 10 predicted proteins | sample EllFjometageno80_FD_203155 | JGI IMG/M metagenome (GOLD analysis project Ga0307985, IMG submission 203155) | Marine microbial communities from Ellis Fjord, Antarctic Ocean - #80 | ecosystem: Environmental > Aquatic > Marine > Unclassified | place: Southern Ocean | collected 2014-10-09 | reverse complement strand
AGATCGGCATTTCGCCAGAATACCCCGGTCAGCGATGGAAAATCATGATCTTCGATCGCGTTGACCACGTCTTCGTCCATGGCGCCGATTTCAGCAATCGGCCCGAAAGTCCCGTCCGACAGGTGACGGCCCGCCCGGCCGGCAATCTGGGCAAGCTCCGCGGTCGAGAGTTTCCGGTAATTCTTGCCGTCGAACTTTCGCAGGCCGGCAATCGCGACATGATCGATATCCATGTTCAGACCCATGCCGATCGCATCGGTCGCCACGAGATAATCGACCTCACCGGCCTGATACATCTCGACCTGTGCATTACGGGTGCGCGGGCTGAGCGCGCCGAGAACCACCGCCGCACCGCCACGCTGGCGGCGCATCAATTCGGCAATGGCATAAACTTCGTTGATCGAGAACGCGACGACGGCGCTGCGCCTCGGCAGGCGGGTGATCTTGCGTGGCCCGACATAAGATAATTTCGACAATCGTGGCCGGCTGATAAATTCGGTTCCCGGCACAAGCATCTGAATCAGTGGACGGATCGTGTCGGCACCCAGAAACAGCGTCTCCACGGTGCCGCGTGCGCGAAGCAGCCGGTCAGTAAAAACATGACCGCGTTCCGGATCGGCACACATCTGGATTTCGTCGATGGCCAGAAATTCGACCCGCCGTTCAAGCGGCATAGCTTCCACGGTACAGATGAAATAGGCCGCCCGCGGCGGGATAATTTTTTCCTCACCCGTAACCAGCGCTACCCTTGCCGCACCTTTTTCGCGCACGACCCGGTCATAGTTTTCACGCGCCAGCAGGCGCAGCGGAAAACCGATCATGCCGGAGACATGACCCAGCATCCGCTCGATCGCATAGTGCGTTTTGCCGGTATTGGTCGGGCCCAGAACGGCCGTCACGATCGGCCGTTGTTCGACGCCTGACATGGGCGCAGGATGGCTGCGGACGGCGCGGCTGGCAAGGGGTTGAAATCATCACGCGGGCACAACATATTCCGGCGGAATTCAGAACTTTAATTTAGGAGAACCGGGCCGATGGCAGAAGAAAAGCTGAGGTTCGAGACTGAGGTCTCAAACCTCCTCCACATCGTTACAAACTCGCTCTATAGCCAGAAGGAAATCTTTCTGCGCGAGCTGATCTCAAACGCCTCCGACGCCTGCGACCGCCTGCGCTACGAAGCGCTGACAAAGCCGGAACTGATCGCCGACGACCCCGAATTCAAGGTGCGCATCACGGTGGAAAAGGACGCGCGCATCCTGGAACTGACCGATAACGGGATCGGCATGAACCGCGACGCCCTGATTTCCGATCTCGGCACCATCGCGCGGTCGGGCACCACGGCCTATCTCGCAGAACACCAGGGCGAGGACGGCGCCGATCTCAACGCTATCGGCAAGTTCGGCGTCGGCTTTTATTCGGCGTTCATGGTTGCCAGCGAGGTCGAGGTTATCAGCCTGCGCGCGGGCGAAGATCAGGCCTGGCGCTGGGTTTCCGACGGTACCGGTGAATTCACGATCAGCGAAGGTGAACGCGAAAGCCGCGGCACCACAATCCGCATGAAACTGCGCAAGGACGAGGACGAGTTTCTCGAAGAACCGCGCCTCCGTCACATCATCAAGACCTATTCCGACCACATCGCGCTGCCCATCGTGCTCAAAGGCGCGGATGGCGAAGAGGAAGCGATCAACGAAGCCTCGGCGCTGTGGACCCGTCAGAAGAAAGACATCACCGACGAGCAGTACAAGGAATTCTATCATCATGTCGGCGGCTTCGATGAGCCGTTCATGAACCTGCACTGGCGTGTCGAAGGCACACTGGAATATACCAACCTGATCTTCCTGCCCTCGGCCAAGCCGTTCGACCTGTTCGATCCGAGCCGCAAGCACGGCATTCGTCTCTACGTAAAGCGGGTGTTTATCACCGACGAAGCCGAAGGACTGGTACCGGCATGGCTGCGGTTCCTGCGGGGGGTCGTGGATTCAGAAGATCTGCCGTTGAATGTCAGCCGGGAAATTCTGCAGAACAATCCGATGATCACCCGCATGCGGTCGGCCATCGTCAAGCGTGTGCTGACCGAACTCGGCAAAAAAGCCGATAAAGCACCGGACGAATATAAACCCTTCTGGAACGATTTCGGCGCCGTGATCAAGGAAGGCCTGTACGAAGACGCCGAGAACCGCGACGCCATCCAGAAAATCTGCCGGTTCCAGTCGACAGCCAGCGGCGACGACCTGATCAGCCTCGCCGACTATGTCGGACGGATGAAAGAAGGACAGGACGCGATCTATTACATCTCCGGCGACGAAATCGATCAGATCCGCAAAAGCCCGCAGCTCGAAGGATTTACCGCCAAGGGTATCGAAGTCCTGCTGCTGACCGACGCCGTGGATGAGTTCTGGCTGCCTGCCGTCGGCGAATTTGAGGGCAAACCCTTCAAATCCGCGACCCGTGCGGGCGCAGACCTCGACAAGGTCGCCGCAGATACATCCGACGACAAAGAGGAAGAAAAGCCTGCGAGCTTCGACGAGGGCAAGGTGGATGCGCTCATAGCGATGTTCAAACTAACCCTCGACGAAGAGGTCAAGGATGTCCGCGTCTCGGAACGATTGACCGACAGTGCCGTCTGCCTGGTCTCCGACGAGGGCGATATGGACCTCCGGATCGAGCGGATGCTGAAGCAGCACAACCAGCTCGAGCAGGCATTCAAACGCATCCTGGAAATCAATCCGCGCCACCCGCTCGTCGCCTCGCTCGCCGAATCGGTGGGTAAGGACGGGGCCGGCCCGAAGGTCGAGGACGCCGCCTGGCTGTTGCTCGACCAGGCCCGCATCATCGAAGGTGAAAAAGTGCCGGATCCGGCCGCATTTTCGCGGCGGCTGAACAGTGTGATGTCGGCGGGGCTGGCTTAGGTGGGGCTGGCTTAAACCGCGAGCCTACGCCGCGTTGCGTTCCAGCACGTCACCGGCAAGATAAAGCGACCCGCAGATCAGTACCCGCCCCGGCACGCCTGACAGGCGTTTCAGGGCGGCATCCAGCGTGTCCGTCACCTCGGCAGTGATCCCGGCGGCGCGCGCGGTCTCGGCGATCCCGGCCGGCGCATGGCCGGGTGTCGTGCCGGGCAGATCGATCGCGATCAGACGGCCCGCGATCTTTGACAGCGGTCCGATGAACCCGGCGGCATCCTTGTTTTCCTGCATTGCGCAGATCAGGACCGTGGGCTTTCGATCCCACCCCGCGAGGGTTTCCGCCAGCATTTCGCCGGCAGCTGGATTATGCCCGCCATCGAGCCAGACATCCCAGCCCGGCGGGGCAAGGCGCGTCAGCGGCCCGCTTGCAAGCCGTTGCAGACGCCCCGGCCAACGCACGTCGGACACGCCAACGGCGAAATCCTCGAACCCGAAATGGAGCGGGTTCCAGGTGCGCAATGCAGCGATTGCCGCACCGGCATTGGCGACCTGATGCGCCCCGGGAAGCGCCGGTAGGGGCAAGACGATTTCACCCTCGTCGTCGCGATAGACCATGCCGTCCGCCCCTTCGGGCACGGCAGACCAGTCGATGCCGAATATCGACAGCGGTACATCGATTTCGGCGGCACGGCGCTCGATTACCGCCAGCGCGCCGGCCTGCTGCGGCCCGACGATGCCGGGTATACCCGGCTTCAGAATACCGGCCTTCTCGAACACGATCTTCTCGACCGTGTCGCCGAGGAACTGCATATGGTCCAGCGATACGGGTGTGATAACCGTGACAGCAGGTGCCGCGATAACATTGGTCGAATCGAATCGCCCGCCCAGCCCGGTCTCCAGCAGCAGCAGGTCGGCCGGATGACGCGCATAGGCGACGAACGCCGCCGCGGTCGTGATCTCGAAGAATGTGATGGGCTGGCCGTCATTCGCGGCTTCGCATTCCTCCAGGATCGCGAGAAGCGCGTCTTCCTCAATCGGCATGCCGTTGAGCGCGATACGCTCATGAAAGCGCACCAGATGCGGGGACGTATAGGTATGCACCGACAGCCCGGCCGCTTCGGCAATCGCGCGCATAAAGGCGATCGTGGAGCCCTTGCCGTTGGTGCCCGCCACATGAATTACGGGGGGCAGACGACGTTCAGGATTTCCGAGGGCGGACAGCAACCGCTCCGTGCGGTCCAGCCCGAGGTCGATAAGGTTCGGATGAAGCGCCGTCAGCCGCTCGAGGACGGCGTCAGTCTGATGCAGGTTTCGAACCATCGTCTGTGCCGTTGTCGCCGGACTCAGCTGCCTCAGCCGCCTTAGCTGCGGTGGGTTCTTCGGTGTCGGTTTTGATCGGCACGATCTCGGCGCCGGGCGTCTTGCGCATCAGCAGATCGATCACCCGGGCAAGGGTGTCTTTGAGCTCATGCCGCTTGACGACCATATCGATCATGCCGTGTTCGAGCAGGTATTCGGACCGCTGAAAACCGTCGGGCAGCTTCTCGCGGATTGTTTCTTCGATTACCCGCGCGCCGGCAAATCCGATGATCGATCCCGGCTCCGACATCGCGATATCACCCAGCATGGCGAACGACGCCGTGACGCCGCCCGTTGTCGGGTCGGCCAGGATGACTATATAGGGAAGCCCGGCTTCTTTTACCTGCTGCACCGCGATTGTCGTGCGCGGCATCTGCATCAGCGACAAAATACCTTCCTGCATGCGGGCGCCGCCCGAAGACGGAATCGTCACAAAAGCCGCATTCTGAAGCACCGCGAGCTGCGCGCCGGCCAGAATACCGTTTCCGACGGCAATCCCCATGGATCCGCCCATGAAAGCGAAGTCGAACACGGCGATGACCGTTTTACGGCCGCCGACCTTGCCATGCGCGACGATGATCGCATCCGTCCGGCCGGTTGCCGATCGCGAATCCTTGAGCCGGTCCGAATAGCGTTTCCGGTCGCGGAATTTCAGGGGATCAATCACGTTTTCAGGTAATTCGATTTCCTGAAAATCGCCGCCGTCAAACAGCGTTTCCAGACGTTTGCGCGCAGGCAGCCGCATATGATGGCCGCAGTGATTGCACACATTCAGATTTTCTTCCAGATCGCGATGGAAGAGCATCTGTTCACAGGACGCGCATTGCAGCCAGAGATTTTCCGGAACATCGGATTTCGCGCCGACCAGCGACCTGATCTTCGGTCGCACATAGTTATTCAGCCAGTTCATAAAGCGTTTCCATCCCGCGCGGACCTTACCGCTTCGGCAAGTTGTGATACGTAGCCCAGTGTATTTCCGACGACGTCGCCAGCGGGCACGCCGTGATCGTCAAGAGCCCCGGCGACCTGTTCGACAATCGTCGTACCGACAACAGCGGCATCCGCGACCTCGGCCACATCCGCGGCCTGAGACGGCGTGCGGATACCGAACCCGACGGCGATCGGCAGATCGGTCTGTTTCCTGATGCGTGCCACGTTCGATGCAATATCGCTCACCGCCGCGGAACTGGTTCCGGTAATTCCTCTCACGGAAACATAATAGACGAATCCCGACGCATTTTCGACGAGGGTAGTGATTCGCTCATCCGTCGTCGTCGGGGCGACAAGGCGGATCATATCGATCCCCGCGGCGCGGGCCGGAATGCTGAATTCGGCTTCTTCTTCCGGCGGCAGATCGACGATGATCATACCGTCCACCCCTGCACTGCCTGCATCGGCGGCGAATTTTTCCGGGCCGTAGGCGTATATGGGATTGTAGTAGCCCATGAGGACGATGGGTGTTTCATTATCGGTTTTGCGGAATGCCGCGACCATTGCGAGGGTGCGAACCATGTTCTGCCCGGCGGCCAAAGCGCGCCCCGATGCAAGCTCGATCGCCGGGCCATCGGCCATCGGATCGGTGAACGGCATGCCGAGCTCGATAACGTCGGCACCGGCGGCAGGCAGTCCGGCAAGGATTTCAACCGACAGCTCGATATTCGGGTCGCCGGCGGTCACGAAGGTCACAAGGCCGCCGCGCCCTTCCGCGCGGAGAGCAGCAAAACGGGCTTCCAGCCGGCTCATATCTCGACCCCGAGGGCATCGGCGACGGAAAACACATCCTTGTCGCCGCGGCCGCACATGTTCATGATCAGGATATGATCCGACGGCAGGTCGGGGGCAATGCGCAGGACGTGCGCGAGTGCATGCGCCGGTTCCAGCGCCGGTATAATGCCTTCGAGCTTGCTGCAGAGCTGGAATGCGTCGAGCGCATCCTTATCGGTCGCCGACACGTATTCCACCCGCCCACTATCATGCAGCCAGGCATGTTCCGGCCCGATGCCGGGATAATCGAGCCCGGCGGAAATCGAATGCGCCTCGGCGATCTGGCCGTCATCGTCCTGCAGCAGGTAGGTGCGGTTACCGTGCAGTACCCCCGGCGAACCGCCGGACAGCGACGCTGCGTGACGATCGGTGTCGATGCCGTCGCCTGCCGCCTCGACCCCGATGACACGAATGCCGTCATCATCGAGGAACGGGTGGAACAGTCCCATCGCGTTCGATCCACCGCCGATGCAGGCGACAAGCGTGTCGGGAAGCCGGCCCTCGGCCGCCATGATCTGTTCACGGGTCTCGATTCCGATCACCGACTGAAAATCCCGAACCATCGCGGGGTACGGGTGCGGCCCGGCAACGGTGCCGATGACGTAGAATGTATCGTCGACATGGGCGACCCAGTCGCGCAGCGCGCCGTTCATCGCATCCTTCAGGGTAGACGACCCCGAACTGACCGGTACCACTTCGGCGCCGAGCAGCTTCATCCGGAAAACATTCGGTTTTTGGCGCTCTATATCGACGGCGCCCATATAGACAACGCAGGGAATGCCGAACAGCGCGCAGATGGTTGCCGTGGCGACACCATGCTGTCCTGCACCGGTCTCGGCGATGACGCGCGTCTTGCCCATCCGCCGCGCCAGCAGTACCTGTCCGAGCGTATTGTTGATCTTGTGCGCGCCGGTATGGTTCAGCTCGTCGCGCTTGAAATAAACCTTGGCGCCGCCGCAATGTTCGGTGATCCGCGACGCGAAATACAGCGGGCTGGGGCGCCCGACATAGTGGGTCATCAGATTGTCGAATTCGGCGCGGAACGCGGGATCGGCCTTCGCCGTCTCATACGCCCCTTCGACCTCGCGCAGCAACGGCATAAGCGTCTCGGCGACGTAGCGCCCGCCATAAATACCAAAATGCCCGTTCTCGTCGGGTCCGGCGCGGTATGTGTTCAATGTTTCGGTCATAGGAGGATGTTTAGCGCAGGAAAACAGGAAGGCACAGAGCTTATCGCGCGTGTTTTACCGCTGCCAGAAAATCCGCAATACGCACGGCATCCTTGACGCCGGGCGCGCTCTCGACACCGGACGACACATCGACCGCGGACGCCCCAGAAACACGGATTGCCTCGGCCACGTTCTCAGCATCGAGCCCGCCCGACAGCATCCATGGCAGCGGCCAGTCACGACCTGCCAGAAGCGTCCAGTCGAACGAAACAGCATTACCGCCGGGCAACGCGTTGGCCATTTCAGGCGGCGGCTTCGCGTCGAACAGCAGCATATCGGCGACATCCAGATAGGCTGCGGACGCATCGAAATCCGACGCATCGGATACCTTGATCGCCTTCATCACCTGCTTGCCGGTGCGCGCTCTGATCTCGGCCACACGCTCCGGGGTCTCATTGCCGTGGAGCTGAAACATCGTCACGCCGGCCTGCGCATCGATCTCCGCGATCAGAGCGTCATCAGGATCGACGGCCAAGGCCACCGGGATAACGCTTTCAGGGAGCAATGCCGACAATCCAGCCGCCTGGCCCGGTGTGACGTGACGAGGAGATTTCGGAAAGAAAACAAAACCGACATAACGCGCGCCACCGGCGACGGCGGCATCTATCGCGGCCCTGTCGCTGACACCGCAGATTTTAGCGCAGATTTTAGCGGCGACTGTCACGCCTGCGCTTCCGCGATCTCTTCCGCGATGCGCCGCGCGGCAGCGACGGGGTCGCTCGACTTGGTGATGGGACGTCCGATCACCAGGTGATTGGCGCCGGCGGCAACGGCTTCGCCGGGGGTCATGATACGTTTCTGATCGTCCGCGCCGGCCCAGTGGGGGCGCACGCCGGGGACGACGAGCGCGAAATCCTCGCCCAGTTCACGGCGCAGCAGAGCGACTTCGTGCGGCGAGCACACGACGCCGTCAACGCCGGATGCCTGGGTCAGGCGGGCAAGCCGGAGGACCTGTTCCGCGGTCGGGCCCTGCTGGCCAATGGCGGCGAGATCGTCATCGTCCAAGCTGGTCAGGACCGTGACGGCGACGATCTTCGGTCGTTTCGGTCCTGCCTCCGCTGCGGCATCCCGCGCGGCTTCAAGCATCGCCGGACCGCCCGACGCATGCACGGTCATGACCGCGCAGTTCAGCCGCAGCGCCGCCCGGATGCCGCCGGCAACCGTGTTCGGAATGTCGTGAAATTTCAGATCGAGAAAAATCTTGTGGCCGCAATCGGCAACGCGCTTCACCCCGTCCGGTCCGTGGGCCGTAAAGAATTCCTTGCCGAGCTTGATGGCTCCGACTTCACCGGCCAGGAGGTCCGCCAGCATCAGGGCATCGTCCAGTTTTGGCGTGTCGACGGCGCAGAAGATACGATCGATCGGCGATATTTCGGTCATCAGATCAGTCCTGGAAACGGTGATGACGGTTTAATAGATCATTTTCCCGCCCGATCACAGACTGCCCGATCACAGACCAATGGACCGGCCACATGAGCTTCAGATACGCAGCAGGCGCTAGTCTTCGGTCCGGGCCACTTGCGCGGCACGACCGGACGGTGCCGGCAGGGCTGCGGAGGAAGCAATTGGAGAGGAACTTTCAGCTGCGGGGGCGGGTTCTGCATCTCGCTCCAAAAGCTGGCGCTCAAGCGTCCGGTTCAGCCGTTCGGCCCGGCGTGCGCGGCGCCGGGCGCGTCCACCGCCGAGCCAGCCAATGGTCAGACCGACAATGATACCGATTGCCAGGAGGCCCAGAATCCAGACGGACGCCCACATCTCCTGAACGCCCGGCAGTGGCCAGATTTCAAGTGCGAGCGGCCCACGGTTCTCGACCGCAAAAATGCCGATGATCAGTGCCAGCGGCACAAAAACGATGATGCCAAACAGCTGACGCATCAATTTTCTTTCTGAGATATCTGCGCGCCGGGTGCGTCGGGAGTACTGTCGTAATGGATACGAACGGAGCGGGCAATCGGGCGGCGCCCCGCAGTCACTGCTACTTCCGGTCGTTCAGTCGGTCGCGCAGGTCCTTGCCGGACTTGAAAAACGGCACGAACTTCTTCGCAACATGAACGGATTCGCCCGTGCGCGGATTGCGCCCGGTGCGCGCATCGCGGGTTTTTACAGAAAACGCGCCAAAGCCACGAAGCTCGACCCGGTCTCCGCGGGCAAGCGCTGTCGAGATTTCATCAAAAATCGTCGACACAATGCGCTCCACATCACGCTGATACAGATGCGGATTGCTTTCCGCCAACCTCAGAATAAGTTCGGACTTTGTCATCTATCGCGTCCCCTTCCGCGTACCGGCGCTTCTTGTTTTCTGCATCCGGCTTCACGGAAAAATATTTCTCTAATCCGTCAGCCAGCCTTTTTTTGCTGCCGGGATAACCCCAATTAACGGAGTTGAGGGTGCCAGACCGAAATCAACCCGTCAAGGGTAAGTCGTTCTGACAAAATCGTTTTTCGCGCCAGACTATCCAACCGTTCGAACAAATTATCGACATCCCGGCTCAGGTTCACTTTGCGCACGGTCAGGTCTTTGGGGATGTTTTTTTCGTTTTCCAGCCAGGTAATCGCCGCCTGTTCGCCACCGATTTCATCGATCAGGCCGTTCTTCATTGCCTGCCGGCCGGTAAAGATGCGCCCGTCCGCAAACTTGGACTCCTCAGCCGGTTTCATATTCCGGCGTTCCAGAACCATGTCACGGAACATACGGTACATCTCGTCAATCAACGCCTGCGTGGCAGCTTCGACTTCCGGCGTGATCTGCTCAACCGGCGACGGTGAAGCCTTCAGCGAGCCGCTTTTGAAGGAGCGCGCCGAAATGCCGATCATTTCCAGAAGTTTGGTGACCTCGGTCGTCTGCAGGATGACACCGACCGACCCTGTCAGTGTGCCTTCTCTGGCGAATAATCGGTCAGCGGCAATCGCGGTCATATAGGCGGCAGAGGCAGCAACGCCATCCATCACGGCGACGACGGGTTTCTCCTTCGCCAGATCGAGGACCGCACGGTACAGGGTCTCGCCACCGACAATGGTGCCACCGGGGCTGTCTATCCGCAGGATTACGGCCTTGACGGCATCGTTTTCGGAAAGGTCTCGAAGCGCTTTAAGGCGCTGGTCATTCTGGACGATAATGCCCTGAATATTCACTCGGGCGATAAAATCGCCCCCGACCACCGTATCGCCGATCCGTCCATACGCCGCCGCTATCGCGCCGACGATCGCCACAACTGCAACCACCCGCCAGAACGTCAACCGGCGTTTGAGCCGGCGACGATCAACGAGATAATCGGAGTCGTAGGCCATCAGCCCACGACCCCGATCATCATCGGTGTATGCAGATCAGCAAGCATGAACGATCAGGATTTCTCCGGCTCGTCGTCGCCAGCCTCAGCAGCGGGTTCTTCCGCTGCCGGTTCTTCAGCAGGTGCCTCTTCAGCAGGCACTTCTTCGGCAGGTGCTTCTTCGGCAGATGCCTCTTCAGCAGGTGCTTCTTCTGCGGGAGCTTCCACAGCGGGAGCCTCTGCGGCAGGCGCGGCGTCAGCGGCGGGTGCTTCTTCATCCCCGTCGCCTTCTTCACGTGCCCGGGTCAGCGCTGCCCCAAGAATATCACCGAGGCTGGCGCCGGAATCGGACGAACCGTATTCCGCCATTGCCTGCTTTTCCTCGGCCACTTCATGGGCCTTGACCGACAGGTTGAGCTTGCGATCCCGCTTGTCGATATTGGTGATCCGCGCATCGATCCGGTCGCCAACCGCATAACGGTCAGGACGTTGCTCGCTGCGTTCGCGGGACAGGTCGCCACGGCGGATAAAGCCGGGCAGACCGCCAGAGACCGAAACCTCAAGCCCACCGTCGCTAACAGCGGTAACCGTACAGGTAACCGTGTCACCCTTGGTGATGCCGTCCATGACG
>Ga0307985_10002136_pt1 | contig 11157 bp, 13 predicted proteins | sample EllFjometageno80_FD_203155 | JGI IMG/M metagenome (GOLD analysis project Ga0307985, IMG submission 203155) | Marine microbial communities from Ellis Fjord, Antarctic Ocean - #80 | ecosystem: Environmental > Aquatic > Marine > Unclassified | place: Southern Ocean | collected 2014-10-09 | reverse complement strand
AAATTCCGTGGAATGGATGATAACGTCATACGTCCGTGGCATCACACTGGATAAAGCCATTGTCGTAGTTGATGAATGTCAGAATATGAATGACATGGAAATGAATTCTGTATTGACTAGATTGGGAGAAGGTAGCAAATTATTGATGTGCGGAGACTTCAGACAGTCCGACTTATATCGAGCAAACGATAAGTCCGGATTGCAGAAGTTCATGGTCATAGCAGAAGACATGAAATCCTTCAAAATTCACGAGTTTGGACCAGAGGACATAGTTAGAAGTAAGTTCGTCAGGGAGTATATTCTTGCCAGAATGCGGTATGAAGACCAATATGGCGCATAAACTAGTATATTCTTATAACATAATAATCTAACAAAGAGGTTGACATTGGGTGGGTTTAGTAGTATAATATAACTAAAGAAATCGAGAACTAAGAGTTATATATTACATTATGAAGAAATTTACACACATTGAACTACCAAATCTACCCGCTTTAACCAGAAAGAATATTGACGGTAAGCGCATGTATCTCACAGAGAGTGGAGAGAGATATCCATCTGTCACCTCTGTCCTATCTGTTCGCGGTAAAGCGGGCATTCAAAAGTGGCGACAACGAGTCGGTGCTGTGGAAGCTGATAAGATATCTAAGAAAGCGTCCACGCGCGGTACCAGAATTCACGGGTTATGTGAAGACTATCTTAACAACAAAGAACTTCCAGAACTGTCCATGCTGGATAGAGACACCTGGAACACATTCTGCCCCATTGTCGAGCGAATCGACAATATCCATGCAGTTGAACCATATCTCTTTAGCAATCATCTAGGAATGGCAGGTCAATGCGATGCTATTGCAGAGTTTGATGGCAAGCTATCGGTCATAGACTTCAAGACATCAAAGAGGGTGAAATATCACTCTCAGATATCCAACTACTTTGCACAGTGTGCCGCATATGCTATCATGTATGAAGAGATGACTGGCATTGCTATCAACCGAACTGTAGTTCTTATTGCAGTTGATGGTGACTCGCCCCAGATATTCATTGAGAAGCGCGACAACTATGTTCCGCACCTACTAGAAACAAAACGAATGTTTGATAATGGCGAAAGTGATTAAACCACTTGACAACACACACTCTTTCTGCTATTATAAATACTAGATTCGATGATGTTAGCGTTATAAGAAGTATGGACTCGGGTTCGAATCCCGACGGCTCCACCAATAAGTACACTGTGAAAGCAGAGCAGATCAACGGTAAAACGTGTTATCTGATTTCAATACTCGTAACCGGCTTAGAGTAGCAGTGTACTTTTTAATGGGGCTGAATTGGTGATCGACATGCGACTGAATGGCTAGCGGAGAATAGGTCAATGCTAAAGACCTTGAGGTTTGGGCGATCCCCGGACGGAGAAGCAAAACCATAAATGCAAACGATGAAGTTTTTGCACTAGCCGCATAGGTTAGTTGAGGCATGGGAACCACCTTATAATCAAACGGTCCCACCACAATGTAGGAAGGATACTGTATGTTATTACTACGAGAGAAGTTAGTATATACGGCAATGTTTTTTATACTTGCCAGTTATACAACATTAAACCTAGTTCAGGCATTCGATACGCCTGATATAATAGAAACAGAAGCAGTGGAAGAAACTGATCCACTTAAAGAAATCTTTGATACCATTGATGAAGTAGATTATAATAATAGTATTGTCGAAAGTACTATGTCAGATGCACATTGCCTAGCTACTAATATTTACTTTGAGGCTAGGGGTGAATCAGACGCCGGTCAGATAGCAGTTGCTTTTGTCACATTGAATAGAGTAAGAAGTAGTAACTTTCCAGATAATATTTGTGATGTTGTATATCAAGCACAACATTCAGAATGGTGGAAAGAACATAAGAACAAGTTAGTACCCATTAGACACCGTTGTCAGTTTAGTTGGTATTGTGATGGTAAATCTGACAAAGTACATAATGAAGTTGAGTACATCCGTCTTCTGGGACTAGCATTTGAAGTGTTGTTGGATAACCATATAGATAATACTGGTGGTGCTGTTTACTACCATGCGGATTACGTTGAGCCATATTGGGCGATAGCTTATAACAAGACAACGAGTATTGATGATCATGTTTTTTACAGAGAGTAGTTCTTGAATATTATAGTCACCGGCGGATGTGGATTTATTGGTTCACATCTTGTCGATACTCTATTGATTATGGGTCACAATATTCTAGTAATAGATGACATGCGATCTGGCAAATGGATCTGTGAAAGTCCTAATGTGATGTATATCAAGAAAGATGTGTGTGATGCAATTCTCCCAGAAGGAGACTTTGATGCCATTGTACATCTAGCAAACACGCCTAGAATTCGATTAGCCTTAGAACAACCTATTTTAGCATTGCGTAATAACATTGATCCAACAATACATGTTGCAGACTGGGCAAGAAAGTTAGATTGCCGCTTGTATTTTGCGACATCTTCTAGTACAATATACTCAGACAAACTATCTAACCCGTACACATTGGGTAAATCTGCCAGTGAAGATATTCTACAGATGTACGAGAAGATATACAATTTAAAATATAATCTGATGTACTTCTACAATGTATACGGACCAAGAGAAGCAGATTATGGAGAACACAGTACTGTTATTCGCTGTTTCAAGAAAGCAATCGTTGCAGGAGAACCATTGAGAATATTTGGCAGTGGGAGAAAGACGAGAGATTTTACCCACGTTGATGATGTTATTGATAGCATCACTATGTTACTTAATACTGAAAGAAAAGTAAAACACGCCCATCTGGGGACAGGCTCACCACGTTCTATAATGGAAGTAGCTACCGCATTTGATCACAAATTCATACATGAGTTTAATCGTAGTGGGGAAGCAGAAGACACGTTGTGTAAGACACCCTATTCACCATGTTCGTTTGATGTCATACAATATATTACTTCATGGAAGCAAGACTTTAACGAGTCGTTGGAGTATCTCAAAAACCAAAAGGATATAAACTAGATGCACAAAGTAGTTGATAATGATTTAAGCGACACGCCTACCATGTCGGACGTATCTCTTATAACAAAAGAGTTCAGAACATCAAATGATTTTTCACAACACATTGAGAAGATGGCTAATATAACCAATAGCTATATCGATGCTGTCGTTGATTACTGTGAGAAGCGAGACATTGAAATTGAAAGTGTTAAGAAACTACTGTCAGTATCCTTGAAAGATAAAATAAAGAATGAAGCTGAAGAACTCAATATGCTGAAAGGAGCTAAAGGCGGCAAGCTACCCATATGATCGATCCGTTTGAACTTTACAAATTATATCTTGCTCTGAAACTACACTTCACCAAGAAAGATTATGACATCACCAAAACAAAAGGTGCTGTTAAAGTGAAGAGAGAAACCTTTCTGAAAAGAAGAGACTTGATATCGATTCGTAAATTGGCTAGAGATTACAAACGGGCTGAGATGATAGACTTTCTTGTAGCTAACTTTGTATCTGGTGAGAAATGGGGAGGACTGTTTGATGCTGAAGCTGGCAAGCGATATAAAGCCTGGCTTCAAAGGAAGGCTAAGAGAGAGTACATCTTTGAACAAGACGTAGATAAGATACTACTGGAGATGGAGAAGCATAATATATCTAATCCTTTTTATGCAAAAAACTCTCAACACCCCTTGACATTCAGGCTTTATTTTGCTAATATAGTTACTATAGAATCATTAGTGATACTTGATAAAAGTTTTAACTACGCAGATTCTAACTCGGAAGATATTTTTATGGATGACCTATGTTTGATCATTAAGAAGTATCGACCGTTTATAAGAATAACAGACAAGATGAAGTCCGTTATAACACCTCTTGAAACCATTATAAATAAGGATGTAGAGTTCTAATGAGCAAGAAAAAGCGCAGTCATAGAAATGTGAGTGATGAGCGCCGTGTTAGGAAAGTTGATAGTGAATTAAAAACACCTCTTGACAAGTACAAGCATATACTATATAATGATTACTTGTATGATGAAGATGACTTTTATTATGATACAAATACAAACCATACTTCGCAAATACATCGCAATAAAACCCAATACAACGCATATACGGAGAAATAAATATGTCTTTTAGTAACCTTTCTGACCTACGATCTGCACGTGGTAACTTTGACTCTCTAATGAAAGAAGTAGAGAAGATGAACACAAATACTAACCAGTCTAATAAAGACGATGGTAATATTTGGAAGCCCACTGTCGATACTGCGGGTAACGGCTACGCTGTTATTCGATTCCTTCCAGCACCTCAAGGAGAAGATTTGCCTTGGGTACGCATGTGGAATCACGGCTTTCAAGGACCCACTGGAAAGTGGTACATTGAAAACTCACTGACCACTCTTCAACAGCAAGATCCTGTTTCTGAACTGAACAGCGAATTGTGGAACAGTGGTTCTGATGCAAGCAAAGAGATTGCTCGGAAGCAAAAACGTAGGCTTGCTTATTACGCCAACATCATGATTGTCCAAGATCCATCTGCACCTGAAAATGAAGGTAAAGTTTTCATGTACAAGTTTGGTAAGAAAATCTTTGATAAGATTATGGAAGCAATGAAGCCAGAGTTTCAGGATGAGACTCCTCTAAATCCTTTTGATTTCTGGGATGGTGTAAACTTTAAACTCAAGATTCGTCAAGTTGAAGGTTATCGCAACTACGACAAGTCAGAGTTTGAACAAACGCCAGTAGCAGTCGCAGAAGGTGATGAAGCAATTGAAGCAATTTGGAAACAGCAACACTCTCTATCAGAAATGGTGGATCCAAAGAACTTCAAGTCATATGACGAACTGAAGACCAAACTTACTATGGTACTCGGTGGCAAATCTGTCCCGGCTGCAGCCTCGGCTCAAACGGGAGACGTAGAAGATGATATCTTTGTGTCTAAGAATAAGCCAGTCGATTCCACAGTAACGGTATCTTCTAGTACGGATGATGACGATGCTATGTCATACTTTTCAAAACTCGCTGAAGACTAACCTCTAGTGTGATGCTTTAGGAGGGGAGGGGAAACTCTTCCCTCCTTTTTTTATAAGGATTTAAGTACAACTTGGAATCTAATGCATAGTATTATATTTGGTGGCTTATTAGAAGATTTGGGTGGTGATCCATCAGCGGTTAGTATTCGCCGATCTTCTGGTGCACATAAAATTGCCACGTTCCTGCGACAAAATGATTACGATGTTGAAGTACTAGATTACATCCATCGCTGGTCACTTCCACAACTCCAAGAATTCACACAGAAAAGAGTAACGAAAGAATTACTCTTCTTTGGCTTTAGCTCCACATTTGCAATTAGCACTCCTACTGTTATTGAGTTTGTCCACTGGCTCAAAAAAACCTACCCAAACATCCCAATCGTATGCGGCAGTCAGAACGAAACAATGAAAGAATTGCCAGTAGATTGGTACATTTATGGGTACGGAGAGTATGCTATATTAGCACTAATTGACCACTTCCAAGGCTCTCCAGAGCCGAGGCACAAAGACCGCCTTATAGATGCATACACTGACTATCGCGCATATCCGAAGTCGGACCTGAGCGTCCACTACGAGGCTAGAGACTATATAGCAGAAAGAGAAATATTATTATTAGAGATGGCAAGAGGATGCAAATTCAAATGCTCCTTCTGTAGTTTTCCTATTCTGGGTGTGAAAGATGATCACACCTCCTCAGAGCAGAAGTTATATGATGAGATGTCAGAGAACTATGATAAATGGGGCACCACTCATTACATGGTGTTGGACGAGACATTCAATGACTCAAGTGACAAGATTGCCAAGTACGCCAATGTAATTAAGAAGCTCCCCTTTCAGCCTACGATGACTGCTTATATTAGAGCAGACTTAATGGTATCTAGAATACAAGACTGGGACAATCTCATTACAATGGGTATCACCTCGCACTTCTATGGTGTGGAGTCTATGCATCAACCTTCTGCTAAGTCTATTGGCAAGGGTATGAACAGTGGGCGCATTCAAGATGGGTTGATTCAAGTGGATGAGTACTTCAGAAAGAATGCTGGATTCTACAAGGGACACATCTCTCTGATTGCAGGTCTGCCCCATGAGACAATGGACACACTGAGAAGCACTAAGAAATGGCTAGAAGAGAACTGGTCGCATAATAGCTTTCACATGAATGTATTGATGATTAAAGACTTAGAGAATAATGTCAAGACACTGAATCACAACTCAGTCATGGACAAAGATTGGAGAAAGTTCGGATACAGACGCGCTGAATCACACGTGGATGATATTGATTGGGCTAAGAGTGTTAATCCATACTTCCAGAAGTTGTATCATTATGTAAGAGACTCAGGATACTATCTTAACTGGGAGAATGATAATCTTAATCTGCATCAAGTAATGAAGTTTTGTGCGGAAGAGTGGAGTCAAGCTAAGGTGAGAAACATCATTGATCCATTCATGTACGATAAGTTCTTTATTGACCCTAGCGTACAATGGAAAGACTTCAGTGAGATGGAGTACATGGAGAGAAAGACTGACCACATACTACAGCATATAGATGGATATATTCAGTCTAAGCTCCGTTAGAAAATCTTGCTGAACCCATTGCGGCAGATTTCATCTCATCACCCGTGATAACATTAACAACAGGTGGAGCGACACTAACAACTGGAGCGACTGGTGCACCACCTGACTGAATAATAATTGGCGCACCTCCACCAGAACCAGCACTAGTATCATTAACAGCACCTGTCTGGGAATCAAGTTCAGATTGTTGTCTCGCTCTTGCCATAGCTCTCGATCTGCCCATTCTACCCCCACCACTTGCTGAAGAGTTACTAGTCGCGTCAATGGGCGAAGGTGAGTTACCGCCGCTTCCCGTTACACTTGAATCAATACTTGTATCTCCGCCAACACCGTCTATCGTTATTGTTTCATCAGCATCACCTACAGGTATCGCGGCAGCATCACCTTCACTCAAACTACTAGCCCATTCACCAAGTTGTTTTGCCATCTCAGCCCCAATATCACGCATACGCCCAGCGGCAACACTTTCTCCAGATTGAATTACGTTACCTTCAGCGTCTTTTACGTCAGGCTCCTCCGCTGGAAAATTGCCGTATATACTTTCATATACATCTCTTGATAGATTGACTGACATTGTAGTCATTGCAGCCGCTGTTCCTATACCAGGAGCTAAGGATGCGACCGCACCAGCCAGGTCGAGACCAGCGCCAAGAAAATCTCCCTTGATCGTTCTCCACAAAGAAGAACCTATTCCGAATACTGTGCCCACAACAGGAATTGCCTTCATCACCCCCTGCGCGGCTTTTGCGGCTACTATCTTTGCTACAGCCGCTGCCACTTTACCTTTGGGTACAACTTGTGATACTTTTCCAGTGGCGCCGGTTAGACTATAGACATTGCCAGCGGAATTAATTCCGCGACCGGTATTACTTAATACGGTATTCTTTACAGCCTCGAGTCCAGTCACCACTCTACCTGTCTTACCAACAGTCACACCCCCATCAATAGCATTCGCCGCGGGCGCGATGGCTTGCCCGGCAGCATTTAGAACCCTACCCATCAAGGTCTTGGGTTTGGTAAGGGCTGATACAGTTTGCATCTCACCTAGGTTATCCTTCATGGATCCACCCACACCTTCTGCTAACCCTACAATCCCCTCGCTCTCCACATCTCCAGAATCTCCAGAATTTTGTCCGAAGAAATCGATTTCGCTTTTATCCTTGTTAACTAACCGACCGTTCTCATCTTTATTCTCGGCAAGTATCGTATTGGTTTCACCTTGAGCCTTGTTCATCATTGCCATTCCAGCAACCAGTGCCGCCATTCCAGCGGCACCCTGTAGACCACCTACCATAGCTTTCTTTTTCTTGGAACCATCCTTGCCCAGACTGAACATATCCTTTATCGAGCCTTCATCAGCATTGCCTGCTTTTTGAAATGTCTCTGGAGGAACAGTCTTTGCATTGATCTCTTTGAGTTCTTCTTTAATCTGTACTAACTCACGCTCAACATCGTTTAGATTTTCAGAACTAGACTCTAATGCATTACGATTAACAGTGGTGTTTTTTCCATTATTTGCCGCGCCTTGAGCAACAGGCAAAGCAGAAACCGTATTGTTACCACCCAATCCACCATTACTATCATTAGCCGCAATGTTAGCACCCGCAAGCTGTCCGAAGCCACCAACTTGCTGACCACCTCCACCCATCACCGCACCAGCACCAGCACCCAGCAGTGCTCCTTTGCCAAGTGTGCGTATTGCTCTGCCTGGCAATTTCACTGCACCTCTACCCAAGCTACTAACAGCCGATCCGGCTGATCTCAACATGTTTTTGGGCAGAAACTTTAATGCTCTGGTTGCGATTCTTGATTTTATAGACATTGTTGCAATCTCTTTTTAGGTTTTTTGTTTCTGTTTATCTGCCTTTTTCTTGAGATGGTCGATTAACATCCCGACATATACTTCCCTCTCCCAAGGTATCCAGCTTTCTATTTCTGTCAATGAATACTTATGTTCTTGCATCAATATAAAGTTGGTCTTGAAGAAGTTCTCCAATGTTTCATGAGAGAGGGTTAGACGAAAAAATCTAAATACCCATTCATGTAGAAAGAACTTTCTTTAGCACAATCCTTATTCTTGCAGGTAAAGTTAATTTCATGTTCTAATACTGGCATAGTTTCAAAGAAATTCTTAACATGCTCAAATTCCTTCAATGACATGTTCTCAATATATTCTAATCTTTCTTCAGCTTTCAACTCACTACAATCAATGATTTCATCCGCAGTATGAATTTCCAATAAACAATTAGAAGATGCTTGGTAGATATCTGTCAGTTGTTCTGCTCCACCTATCTCGACTAAATCACTGGCAGAAGGATAACCCATAACCAATTGAACGGTCTCGCTTATCTTAATAGGATTCTCATGTTCATCGTCTGTTTGTATCTCAAAATCTCTCAAGTCAAGTTCACCTGGCATCACTTCTTGGCAGAATCCACAAGTAAAGTTTACACCGAACACTGGCGATATTGACTGCGATCTAAGTTCTAGGAATGCCTTCTGTAGATCGAATACGGGCAGTTCATCTCCTTGTATTTCTCCAAACGAGCAGTTTGTTATCACTTGCTGTATTGCCTTAACTAGATCAACCAAGTCATCTGATTGAGTTGCGAGTACTAGTATCTTTTCTTCCTTCACTAGAAAGGGTCTAAACTTAAACTTTTTCTGTTTCGATAGAATCTCGATATCAAAAAGAGGATGTTCACTTTGTGGAATTGCCATTATATGCTCCTAGGTTAAAATATATTATCAATAGTATCGTCTATCAAATCGTTTATCGTATTCTTCACGCTGTTTTTAAGTTGTCCCTCAAGTGTACCAAATCTGAGATTGAGGAACTGTCCAAGAAGGCTGCGTCTATCTCCTTTCTTACCGGGTGTCCATTTGAGGAATGAGAATGTAACTGTCATTCTTGCCACTCCTTCACCTGCCGCATGTCCAAGAGGAGTCAATGATAGTACTCGCGGGAATGCTTCATGTAATGTCCACTCGCCAATAATTTCGTTTTGTCGATTGAGAGAATACACTGTTATTTCTCCAGTATAATCTCCGTAGAATTTAACTTCCTTGGACACCGGGTTGACTATCTCTTTCATCCATGATTCAAAGTATTGTCTAGAATTCCATTCGGTATCAGCAAAGAATGTTATTGCGGCTGTGTCACCATAAAACTCCACGTTAGAAACTCTGTTCTCTGTCCATGGTCCAATCTTCACAGGATTGTATGTCAGATTTAATCCAGGAATAGAAACCTCTTCAACCATCATAGAAGCCTCGCGCTCGTTTGCATCTATGCCCAGAGGACCATTAATATAACAAGCGAATCTATTAGCCCTTGCCAAGTCATTCCGTCTTACATGTGTTACCATGTCATTGAGACTGAATACAGGCTTTTTCCTTTTCTTCTCTTTTTCTTCTATGATTGGATCGCTTGTTTCAGGCATCGTTTACTCTCGCTATAAATAACTGTTGAACTGCTTATAAGAGTATTTATATGACCTACACAAAAAACCTCCACCGAGGACGATTTAATCCTAAAAACCCTGAAAAATATAGGGGAGATGTAACTTCAATCGTATATCGGTCTGGGTATGAGGTCAAGTTTATGAATTGGTGTGATAAGAATTCTGATGTTACTGAGTGGAACTCTGAAGAGGTAGTTGTACCATATCGCTCTCCAATGGATAATAAGGTACACAGATATTTCATAGACTTCTACATTAAGGTCAATGGAAAGCAGTATTTAATTGAAGTCAAGCCAGACAGATTCACTAGGGCGCCTGCTATTCCTAAGAGAAAGACAAAGAGATTCCTGAATGAAGTTGCACAGTTTGCAGTCAATGAAGCAAAATGGAAATCTGCCCGAGAGTTTTGTGCTGATAGAAACCTAGAATTTAAGATAATAACGGAGAAAGAGTTAGGCATCTCTTATAAATAAGTATATGAGTAATCCATTTCAGCAAATAAGAGCCAATTCAAACAATCAGAAGAAGAGTTTCGACTGGTACATGAAGCAAGTGGCGGTGGTAGCCAAAGGAATTAATTCTTTTCAGTCCGCGGTGTCTAAGGATTCTGACATAGGAAAGTTTGTCAATAAGGTAGATTTTGGACAGATGTATCTCTTTGCATATAATCCAAAGCACAGAGACACCTTGCCATACTATGATAGATTTCCATTGTGTCTTCCTATAGAACCAGCAGTTGGTGGGTTTGTGGGAATGAACTTACACTATCTATCTTATGGCTTACGGGCACAATTGTTGGGTAAATTAATTGAAACAGCAAACGATAAAACACTATCACCGGATTCTAAAATGCTATATAATTGGGACATGCTAAAGAATGCTTCTAGATTTCCAGAAGTTAAAGCGTGTACAAAAAGATATCTATCAAATCAAATGCAGTCTAGATTCTTGAAAGTTAATCCACAAGACTGGAAAGCGGCTATATTCTTACCCATTGATGATTTTCAAAAAGCATCCGCGGCAAAAGTACACAGAGATTCTAGGGAGATGATTCAATGACAAGTCTAATAATGGCATATCCATTAAA
>Ga0307985_10002134_pt1 | contig 11176 bp, 10 predicted proteins | sample EllFjometageno80_FD_203155 | JGI IMG/M metagenome (GOLD analysis project Ga0307985, IMG submission 203155) | Marine microbial communities from Ellis Fjord, Antarctic Ocean - #80 | ecosystem: Environmental > Aquatic > Marine > Unclassified | place: Southern Ocean | collected 2014-10-09 | reverse complement strand
GTACAAACAGAGTCTCTCAAAGTTGCACCAGAGGTATGAGGTTGGCGCCATGGTCATGAACAGCACGAGTGACCTCAACCTGCTGCCGGAGTTTGTCATTCCGGAGAAGGAGTAAGGGGTGCAGGGATGCTGCGCAGTGGGGCTGAGAAAGGATAGGGTCCCGAGAGCGACGAGGAGAGTTCGTTTTGGAGAGAGAGAGAAGTTAGGGTTAATGTGTACTATCACACGGTTTTCATGACAAGGCGACGTCGAACAAAACAGGGCACCTCGATTCACTCTACACCTAGGCACGTGGAAGGGCTCGCGAAGCTGACCTTTTGTGGGCTCGCGAAGCTGACCTTTTGTGCGTGCAAGTCGAAGAGGAAGGCCAGCTTTGGTGCACGATGTCGGCGGCGCGTGTCATGCTTGCTGTCAATGCATGTGCTTGTTGACCGCGTATCGAGCGACATCGACGTGATCGTTCTATTCGGCAAAGCCTTGTAATCGCGGCGGCATATTCGTTGTGAGTGCACTCGCGTGAAAGTATCGCGTTTGAACGAATATCAACCTGATCAACATTGTTAAATACCGAGAGAACTGGCAACAAAGCACATTCATTCCAAGTGACAGCCCTCCTTCCGCTCACCACATCCCCCCCCTTCAGCCCCGTCCCCCTTTATTTCCGTACGTACTCCCCGACATCCCATCAAGGTGACCCTGCCCTCTCCGGAATCTCATCTGCTTCTCCTGGCATTGTATTCAAATCATCCTTGACCTCCCTGACTGTCTCGCCACCCTAACCCTTATACCCTGGTACGATTGCAGTATGAGCAGTATGAGCAGCTCCGAGCCACCCATGAAGAAGGTGAAGCGTGCCCTTGTACCTCTGAATGAGCCTCTGGAGACTAATGGGTTTTCTCTTGAGTATTTTTCCATGGTCATTGAGAGTGAATATGCCATTGAGGTTGAGGGGGAGGAAGAGGAGGAGGAGGAGGACTTCTGTGCACAGATCGAGAAGGCGAAGTTTGAGAAGGCGAAGTTCGAGAAGGCGAGCCGAAGAGGGACGAGCAAGTGGACCAGAGGCGACCCAGTGCTTGAGGGAGAGTCCCCAGAAGAGGGCAGGTGGAATTGGCTCAGGAAGGAGGAGCCGACGGAGGAGGAGTTTGTGGAAGATGATGAGGAGGAGGATGAGTGGGTGAAAGAGGGGGGGGGCGTGGTGCGCGAGAGGGCAAGTGGAGGAGGGAGGTGGAGGACGTGCGGGGTTGGTGGGTGTGTGTTCAGGACGAAGGATTCGGGCAATCTGAAGAAGCACAAGGCCAACGTGCACAATCATGGCGCTACTTGGCATGAGTGCCCGGAGCCCAACTGCTCGCACAAGTCGAAGACGGAGAGCAACATCAAGAAGCACAGAGCCGACGTGCACGACATCGGCGTCACTTGGCATGCTTGCACTGAGCTTGGTTGCGAGTACAAGGCGAAGATGGAGAGCAACCTAAAGAGGCACAGAGCCGACACGCACGCTATTGATGTGCAGTGGTGGTTGTGCGATTTCAAGGGTTGCGATCACGGAGCCAAGCAGAGCAGTCACATCACGACGCACAAGGCCATGAAGCATAACGTTGGTGTTCAGTGGAGGCAGTGCCCCCATTGCGACTACAAGGCGAAGGCGAACAGCACACTCACGACACACAAGGCCAGCAAGCACAATATCGGCGTGAAGTGGACGAAGTGCTCCTATTGCGACTACAAGGCGAAGCGGACGGGCGTTTTGAACAGTCACGTCAAGAGCCAGCATCCGTCCAAGTGAATGGCGAGCGTCTAGGAGAGGAGAGGGGAGCAGACGTGAAATGAACGAGAGAGAAGAGTAGTAGATATATGACAGGAGTGCTAGCTTTACATTAATGTCTGCAAACCGTGAATGACTTAAACGTTCTTCTTCAACTCCCAGAGCTCTTCTTCGACAGTCTCCCTCCCCCTCCGCTCCTCCTTCTCGCGCTTTGCAGCCACCCGCTCTCTCACCAGCCCCTCCTTCTCTCGCGCCTCTGCCTTCTCCTTCTCTCGCTCCAGCCTCGCAACCTTCGCCTCCAAACTCTCCCCCTCCTCCAACACGGGCAGCACTGCCGCCATGTTCCCCTCCTCCACGATCGATCGCCCCTCGCAACCCGCAACCCGCCGCCAGCACCGCAAGGGCCACGCCGCCGATCTTAATGCAGAGCAATAGCACATACACACTCTTGTCGCCGCCCGAGCTCACGAGCATCGCGCCGAGCAGCATGAATAAGAGCTGCCGGTTGACGATCTCGCTCAGCCTGTTCATGCCGCTCGTCAGGTACGGCTTTTTCACGGCCACCACGCACAAGCCGATAGCCACGATAATTAGCCCGACCGCGTACTGGACTCCTCCCCCTCCCACCAGTAACCTCAGCTTGCCCGTCAGCGCGATCCTCCTGTACACCTCCGCGACCTCGAACCACCAGTACTTGGGCTGGTACGACTCAAACATGAAGCTCAGATACTTTATCTCCGCGTTGTCGTCGAGCTCCTGCACGGCCTTGAGCACGTCCATCCTGTTCTGGCCGGGGTCCAACTTTCCCTTGACGCCGTGCAGCAGGTATAACACGAACATCGGCATGCCGACCGGGAAGATGAAGATCATCGTTTAGCCCTTCATAGCGCCGTCGCACTCGATGCTCTAGTCAGCCTTCAGGTAACTTCCGTAGTCGCTGTCAAACGTCGTGCACGGGAACGTGTCGAAGATTGTCATCAAGATCTGGGGCAGGAGGACGTTGTTCCGGCGCTGTGAGCATCGACTACTGGGCTACAATTGTACAATGTACTGTACTGTAGGTGTTTTGGGTTGAGATTTATCGCCACACGTTGCGTTTGAAGATCTCGAAAAGATCTCTCGAAAAGCTCAACCTGCTACCAGTACCTCCCTCGAGTAAAATTGTACCTTTACTTCGTATAAAGAATTATTCAACATTAAACGACTCACCACACCCACACTCCCCCTTCGCATTCGGGTTCTTGAAAGTGAACTCCTTCGTTAGCTCGCTCTCCTCAAAGTCCATCACCGTTCCCACAACGTTGAACAGCGCCTTGGGATCGACGTAGACTTTCACGTCGTCCTTCACCGTGAACTCGTCGAGCTTCGTCAAGGCTTGGTCCCCAGGCGTATCCGACACGTAGTTCATGGTGAAACTGGGGAAGAAGAGAAAGAGCAAGTCTGTTAGTGGATGCAGAGTGATAAATGGAGATCAATAACAGTGGCGGGCGCGTGTGTTCGCCGGGCGCGTGTGTTCGCCGGGCGCGTGTGTTCGCCGGGCGCGTGTGTTCGCCGGGCGCGTGTGTTCTCTAGTTCAGCCTGGCTTATCCGTTGGCCGTTCTTTCTGCGTCACAGCGCGCTACGCCAGAACGCGCTTCGCCACAGCCGCGTCTGTATAGTGTTCGCTGGGAACTTGTGCGTTCGCGAGTTTGCGTGTGTGTTACTTGGGTTCGCTTGTGTGTGTCCCCGGGTCGCTTATACGCACGGCCAACGTTTCTTGGGCTTGCTTCCCCTTCATTCCTCTCCTCGCTCGCCCAGCCTTGCTAGCTGAGCGCTCACCTCAATCCATTGCAACCCCTCCTCCTAACCCCCAATCTTATGCCCAACACGTCCTCCTTTCCCTTCGTCAACTCCCTGATTCGCACGCACGCCGCGTCCGTGACGACGATCGGGTCCCGGTTCTTGAACACGCGGGGCGGGCGCTTCGATTTGGCTGCCGTTGAGAAGGGAGAGGTCGAGGAGAAGGGGGAGGAGGAGAGAGAGGAGGAGCGAGAGGAGGTAACAGGGTTGGGGGGGAGGCGGGCTAAACTCGTCGACTTCGTGGTGTGGTATACACTTGTGTAACTACTGCTGTTGCGTGCGCCCCCCCTCTGTGACGCTTTGTGGATGTGCGTGGTGTTATTGTGGCTCTGGAGAGTGATTCTTGGGCTGACTGTGGTTAGCGTAGATCGGATTGAGAGGGGGGCGGCGGCGCTGCTAGAGAGGGCTTTTGAGATTGAGGAGAGCATGAGTACGTGTTCACGTTGGGAGAATAGCCTAGTTCCGATAAAACGTTTCGCGTGAGCGTTGTTGCGGTGAGAGAGTGATAGCTCTCCACCATGTTCGGCATCGTCGTTGACGCGCATGACTCTACAGCAGTGCAGCACGCGGCAAGCTGTACGCGGCAGTACGGCACACGCCACGCGGCAGTGCGAGCACCACGTCGTACAGGGTGCGCGAGGTGTGTGCGGCATGCATGAGTTGGCTCGCTAAATTTGGGTCTTAAAGAATGGCGTCTGGAAATATCATCTTATTATCGCAGGTTCGTCTACCCGTTGGCGTGTAAGAGCGTCGCCGAGAGCGACGCGCTGTCTCCCTTGCCACTTGTCTTTGGCTCTTACTCGCTTGTCTCTTTGCGCTAAGCTCTTTTTCTTCTTCGCTCCCCCTTCTTCTTCTTCGCTCCCTCGCTGACATCGCCCTCAACAAGCTCCTCGGCCACATCGCAGTCGTCCCTCTTTTTCTCCCTTCAGGTCCACTTTTCTCTCGACACGACACCACCTTACACGAAACGTGAGCCACTCTACAATCCATTTACATGAACCCCCTTTGACTGAGCAATCAAAGCTGTAACGCGCACCGCTGCCCCCCCTTGCTTCCTGTCAAACAACCGCACTCGCCACATCCTCTCTCACATCCTCTATTGTTCCACCCTATAACACACGCGTATACTATTACTCACACCTCTAACTACTACCTCTGACTACACAGATGTCACTCAAACCATCTATCCTCCTCACCCTCACCCTCACACCCCTCACCTACCTCACATCCCTACCCTTCTTCTCACCCAATGGAGCCCCTCCCCTCGCCCTCTCCACCCTCGTACCCACCATCCTCGCCGCATACACCGTCCTCGTCACGACATCAATTGGCGCACTCATTCCCACCACAGCGACGTGCATCAGTGCTGCCATCGCAGCAACCACCTACCTAGGCCTTGCCACCACTCTCACCACCACTACTATTCTCCTTCCAACACTCATCATCACGGCGACCATTGCATGCGTCACTACCATACACTACCCTGACAAGATTCCTAAGAATGCCACCAGCACGATCGCGGAGATCCTCGTCTACTCGCAAACGATCCTCCTCGTCCTGAGCTCTCCTGCTACGGAATCACTCGTTTTGACCCTCATCAGTTTTTTTCCGGCCAACAAGGGAGCCAACACGGCCGTCAACGATGCGTTCAAACTACTGGCGAACCACGTGCCGTACTACCAAGCCCTCAAGGCGCTCGCGCAAGGCGCCACCACTCCTGCCACCACTGTTGCTGGCACCACTAGTGCCCTGATCTGGGCCCTCACTGCCGTCCTCGTCACAGCCGTTGTTCTCTACTCATCGGGGCAAGGAAGGGAAGTTTACGAGAGAGTCAGGAACCTCATTACGTCGCTCGTCTCGAACCGCACCACGCACGACTACACCGTCCTCTCAACAGCCACCGACTCCAGCAGAACTGCTCAAGGCGCCCAACCTCCCTTGCAACCTCCCTTCCCCCGCCGCGCCATCCCCGTCCCCCCCACCGCCACAACCTATAACATGTTCGACTCCGCCGACCTCCCCCCCCGCCTCCTCCAGCACGCCAAGGTCGTGTACACTGTGTGCGAGGACCTCTGTAACTTCTTCGGGTTCCAGGACGCGTCCGTCCGTAATCAGGCGGAACACGTGCTCATTCTACTGAGTAATCAAAGGCGGTACGCGAAGAGAGGCGTGGGGGGGGGAGTGCAGAAGCTGCATGAGAAGATGTTTGGGAACTATACGCAGTGGTGTGAGAGTGTGGGGGTGAGGCCGAGCTTTGTTAAGGGGGGGGGGAAGGTTACGAGGGAGGCGGCGATGGTGAGTGGGGGGAAGGGCGAATGAGAGAAGAGGCGAGGCCGGCACGTGAAGGGCTGCTAGGACCAAGAAGTTGGCGCATGAGGGACGACTGAGGAGATTACACACCACCTTGTATGCACATGGGTGTGGCGGGTGGAGCGCGTGGCCTGCTCGCCCCATTTGTTCGCACACGCCTTCTCCCTGATGCGTGTGTGCGGCGCGCACACGCTGACCCCCAACTTGTTCACACACGCCTTCTTCCTTTGTTTCACAAGATGTGTATGCTCACACATCTGTATGCCCCCCCAGATCACCGACATCGTCCTTTACTTCTGCATTTGGGGCGAGGGTGCGAACCTCCGCCACACGCCCGAGTGCTTGTGCTTCCTGTACCACAAGATGCACGAGAGTTACGAGAGGAGCGACGCGTACGCGAGGCAGACTAGGAGTTTGTATCCCGGGCACTTTTTGGACGCGGTCGTTAGCCCGATCTTCGACGTGTACAAGGAGAGCTTGACAAATGGGAAGGATCACATCAACAAGAAGAACTACGACGATTTCAATGAGTTCTTTTGGGGGAGCAAGTGTCTGCAGTACATGTACAGGACGGCGGGGAGCGACGCTGAGAGTACGCTGGAGGCGGGGTTGGCGAGCAGGTGAGTTGAGAGAACGGCTAGCGAGACGAGAAACTGACGCAACCCGCGAGTTGAGCCGGTCGAGCCGCGAGAAACACACACACCCCGCGCCCCTTTCGGCTTAGAACGCTGTGCTCCCGGTGCCTTTAGTTCGGCGCCGCAGCTCCCTTTGTTCACGCGTGTGTGTGCTCATGTATTTTGCCCGCGCTCATCTAACTCTCGCGTCGCTCGCAGCACGAGGTCCAGCCCGCCGCTTCCGGCGGTCAGCTTCGGGTTGAGGGCGAGTCCCAAAAGTTTCCTGGAGAAGAGGAGCGTTTTCAGGGGGGTGTTGGCGTTGAGTAGGATCATCGAGTGGAACGTGGTGACTTTCTATCTGCTGGCGGTGGTCGCGTTTAGCCACCACTTGGTGTGGGGGTGGGTGTACTCGTTGCAGGTCGGGAGCGGCGTGTTCGTGTTGATGAACGGCATGTACCTGAGCATTGCGATTTTGGAAGTGTGGGCGGTCTACCCGAGCATTGAGTTGAGCGGGACGGCGGTGACAGGGCACTTGTTGAGCCTGATCACCAAGTTTTTGGTGCTGGTCTACCAGACTATGTACCTCATGTGGACGTTCGGGAGGCAGGGAGCGGGCATGAACTTCGACGCGGACGCGGCGTTCTGGTGGTGGCAGTATGTGTGGTTGAGTTCGCTGGTGGTTTTCCCGTACCTGCTGGGGTGCGTGCTCAACTTGGTGCCGGTCGCGAGCACAATGATGTACACGAACAGGTGAAGCAGCGCTTTCCTCGCCGTTTTTGCGCACACTCCTCGTCTTTCCGCCCCCGCCCCCCCCCCTCCCCCCACCCACCCTTCCCTCCCTAACGCCCCCGCAGGAACGACTACGTGCAGAGTTTCCTGAACATCGTCAACCCGCTGAGTCGCCTATACGTGGGGAAGGTTGTGCACGAGAGTTTGACGTACAGCGTCAAGTACGTGTTGTTTTGGACGAGCCTAATTGCTTTCAAGTTGTGCTTCTCGTACTACTTCGAGGTGAGCGCGATGGTGCTGCCCACGCTCGAGTTAACTGACGACTACGTGAACTACCCGCACCGGAGCTTCTACAGGATGGCGTTCCTGCTCTTCGTCAGGTGGCTGCCGCAGTTCACAGTGTACTGCATCGACACGGGAATCTGGTACGCGCTCTGGCAGGCCGTTGCTGGGACTGCTGTTGGGATTGAGGAGAACTTGGGGGACGTCAAGGACTTCAGCGACATTAGGAAGAACTTCACCAAAATGCCGGAGGCGTTTTGCAGCAAAATTGTGGCGGAGAACCCGAACCTGAGTCACGCCAGCAGCAGCAACATGCTGAGGGGGATGGACGAGGTCAAGGTGGTGAACGTCACGACGGGACCGGACGAGAACTCCAACTTGCTGGGCGGGTTCAGGGGCGACTCGAGCGACTCGTTCCACGGGAGTTTGCAGGTAGGCGCCCCCCTCCCCCCCCTCCCCCCCCCCCCCTAACCCCCTCCCCCAGAGCGTGGTGAACTCCGCCACCAAGCGCCTGCTGGACGTGCGCATCCAGAAGTGGGTCTTCTTCTCGGCGGCGTGGAACGAGATCATCGACCACTTCAGGGAGGAGGACATCATCAACAACAAAGAGATGAACTACCTCAAGTTCAGCAAGTTCCCGCGGTTCCAGCAGCCCATCTACCTGCCCGTGTTCCAGACGGCCGGCGTGGTCGAGCAGTGCGTGAGCAGCATCGAGCAGGCGCTCGTGGAGGTGACTGATCAAGGAATCCAGAGGGTCGACGCGAGCGTGTTCAAGTCCGTGCTGGACGACCACACGAAGACAGTCGCGGTGAGCGAGGTTTGGGAGCTGGGGTGCTACTGCATCGGCGTGCTGCTCGGCGGCGTTCACCAGAGCGACACCAAGGCGATCAGCGACGTGGTCAGCCTGTGGGCAACTCAGGGGACGCTCAACGAGAACTTGCACGTTGAGAAGCTGAGGGGTGTGCTCGCGAGTCTGGGCGGCGTTGTGGGCACGCTGCAGGGCGGGCTCTCGAGGAGGAAGCCCAGCAAGGGATTGCAGGTCGGGGAGAAGAAGAAGGGAGTTGGCAGGGTGAGCGACGAGCAGCGTGACCCGTCCGACCTGTCGTCCGCCGGGAACAAATTCAAGCGGAGCATCGACCACAGCGGCATGAAGCGGGCAAGCAGCACCAACAGCCTGTCCAAACTGCACAACCCTGCCAGTAGCTTCAATCTCCCGGCCGGCTCCACCGCTGAGGGGGAGGAGGACAGGGAGGTTGTCATTCTGGACGCTCTGAGGGACCAGGTCAGGGACAAGTTCAGGGATTTCGCATATATGCTGAAGGGCATGCTCAAGGGCACGGGGGCGGGCAGGGATCTCGCCGACCGCTTGACATTCCTGCTGAGCATGGAGAACGGGTTCATCTGGAACGACGCGTACGCAACGACGCAGTTGGACGTCGTGAGCCAGGACAGCCTCTTCAAGAACGTGCTGAGCAAGGTCGACGGGCTGATCTCGGCTCACCCCGACGACGTAGAGCCCAAGAGCAAGGAGGCCAAGAGGAGGCTGAGCTTCTTCGTGAACAGCCTGTTCATGGACATGCCCACGAGCCCGAACATGCACGACATGATGAGCTGGTCCGTCATGACGCCGTTCTACGGCGAGGACGTGACTTACAGCAAGGCTGACCTGGAGAAAAAGAGCTCGACGCTGGGCGTGAGCGTGCTGCTGTACCTGCAGACGCTGTACAAGAGCGACTGGGTGAACTTCATGGAGCGTCTCAAGCTCAAGGACGAGGACAGCGAGAAGATCTGGCACAAGAAGTACCTGCCGGAAGTGAGGAAGTGGGCGAGCATGAGGGCGCAGACGCTGTCGAGGACGGTCAGCGGCATGATGATGAACGAGAAGGCGCTGCGGCTGCTGAGCAGACTGGAGGGACACGACTTGGAGACGACGGACGACCTGATGTGCGAGAAGTTCGGGTACGTCGTGGCGTGCCAGATCTACGGGAGCATGAAAAAGAACCAGAACCCGAAGGCGGACGACATTGAGGACTTGATGCACCGGTTCCCGCACATGCGCGTGGCGTACATCGACAACGTCAGGGTGAACAGGGACGGCGAGAGCATGTTCTTCAGCGTGCTGGTGAAGAGCGACGGGGCGGGAGGGGTCAGCGAGATCTACAGGGTGAGGCTGCCGGGCAACCCCGTCATCGGCGAGGGCAAGCCCGAGAATCAGAACCACGCGGTCATCTTCACGAGGGGTGAGTTCTTGCAGACGATCGACATGAACCAGGAGGGCTACTTCGAGGAGAGCTTGAAGATGAGGAACGCTCTGCAGGAGTTCGACAGGAGCGTCAGCACGGACGGCGGCGACAGGGCGCTGGACACGACTATTCTGGGGCTCAGGGAGCACATCTTCACCGGCAGCGTGAGCAGTCTGGCGAACTACATGGCGCTGCAGGAGACCAGCTTCGTGACGCTGGGGCAGAGGGTGCTGAACAAGCCGCTGTGCAGCAGGCTGCACTACGGCCACCCTGACGTGTTCGACAAGCTCTTCTTCATGACTCGCGGCGGCGTGAGCAAGGCGAGCAAGGGCATCAACCTGAGCGAGGACATCTTCGCGGGGTACAACAACGTGGTGCGCGGCGGGAGCGTGTCTTTCAAGGAGTACGTGCAGGTGGGCAAGGGCAGGGACGTGGGCGCCCAGCAGATCTACCAGTTCGAGGCCAAGTTGAGCCAGGGCAACGCCGAGCAGAGCCTGAGCAGGGACGTGTACCGGATGTGCCAGCGACTGGACATCTTCAGGGTCTTCAGCTTCTACTTTGGCGGGATCGGGTTCTACATCGGCAACGTGATCACGGTGTTCACCATCTATTTGGTGTGCTACTTGATGCTCGGGCTGGCGCTGTTCGACTGCGAGAAGATCGGCGACCGCAAGATCACGCCGGAGGGCACGCTGCAGATGCTGCTGGGCGGCATGGGCTTGCTGAACACTCTGCCGCTCTTTGCGACGCTGGGAGTCGAGAGGGGCTGGTGGGCGGCCTTCCTGGAGATCTGCCAGGTTTTTGTAACGGGCGGGCCTCTGCACTTCATGTTCCACATCCAGACCAAGGCGCACTACTTCGCGCAGACCATTCTGGTGGGCGGCGCCAAGTACAGAGCGACCGGTCGGGGATTCGTGACGCAGCACGCGCCGTTCGACGAAAACTTCCGTTTCTTCGCGTCGTCGCACTTGTATTTGGGGCTGGAGCTGGCGGCGGCGCTCATTTTGATGGGCATGTACACGAGCGCGGGGCAGTACTTCGGAAGGACGTGGAGTCTGTGGCTCGCAGCCGTGAGCTTCTTGAGCGCGCCGTTCTGGTTCAACCCGCTCACGTTCGAGTGGGCCGTGGTCGTGAAGGACTATGAGCAGTGGAGGAAATGGATGGCGGGCAGGGGCGGCGGGGCGGCGAAGAGTTGGGACGTGTGGTACAGCGAGGAGAACGCGTTCTACAAGAAGCTGGGGGGGAGCAGCAAGCTGTTCTACGTGTGCAAGGCGCTGGTGCTGCTGGGCATGGGAGAGGGCGTGAGGAGGAGCGACTTCTTGGTCAACGACGAGACGCTGAACAAGCCGTGGGTGAGCGTCGGGACGGTGGGGATGGTCTTCCTGCTGCTGTTG
>Ga0307985_10002133_pt1 | contig 11182 bp, 11 predicted proteins | sample EllFjometageno80_FD_203155 | JGI IMG/M metagenome (GOLD analysis project Ga0307985, IMG submission 203155) | Marine microbial communities from Ellis Fjord, Antarctic Ocean - #80 | ecosystem: Environmental > Aquatic > Marine > Unclassified | place: Southern Ocean | collected 2014-10-09 | reverse complement strand
ACACACACACACTCACCACGCACACTCACTGATCACACACACTGATCACACACACTGATCACACACACTGACCACATACACTGACCACACACATTCCCTTTCCCCTCACCCCCCTCACCTACCTCCCTCACCCCCTTGCTCACACTATTTTATACCCTAGACCATGCATATCAAGCAAGTAATTATCTCCGGCTTCCGCTCCTTCCGCAACCAAGGCGAAGTGGAGCCCTTCTCCGCCGGCCACAACGCCGTCGTCGGCCGCAACGGCTCCGGCAAGTCCAACTTCTTCGACGCCATTCAATTCGCCCTCCTCGCGCCCAAGTTCGCCGTCCTGAGACAGGAGGAGCGCTCCGCCATGCTCCACGAGGGCGCCGGCGCGTCTGTAATGTCCGCGTTCTGCGAGATCGTCTTTGACAACGCCGACGGTCGCCTCTCCGTTGATGGCGACGAGGTCGTCCTCCGCCGCACCATTGGACTCAAGAAGGACGAGTTCTTCCTGAACCGCAAGCGCGTCAACAAGAACGACGTGCACTCGCTCCTCGAGTCCGCCGGCTTCTCCAAGTCCAACCCTTACTACATTGTCCAGCAGGGCAAAGTGAACGCTCTCTGCCTCATGTCCGACGCCGAGCGCCTCTCCCTCCTCAAGGAGGTCGCCGGCACGACCGTCTATGACGAGAAGCGTTCCGAGTCCCTCAAGCAGATGGGCGAGAACTCCCAGCACCGCGACAAGATCAAGGAGGTCATTACTTACATCCAGGACCGCCTGAACGAGCTCGAGGGGGAGAAGGAGGAGCTGACGGCGTACCAGAAGATTGACAGGGAGCGCAGGTGAGAAGACGAGAAGCACAAAGAAGAGTGCATGGCCATGCATAAGAGTCATGCCCCCACTCCCCGTTGTTCACGCATGTGTGGGCTGCTCTGAACGCTCTTGATGACACTGATCACACCGCCGCCCCATTGTCCTCGCATTCGTGTGTGTGGGCTCTTGTTCACACGTGTGTATGGCACGTGTGTGTCCCCTCCCTCCCCTTTGTTCACACTTGTGTATGGCCCCCTTTATTCACATGTATGGCAGGGCTCTCGAGTACACTCTGTACGACAAGGAGCTGCGCCGCGCCCGCGAGGCGCTCGACGAGCTCGAGCACGCGCGGTCCGACGACGCCGAGGCCGGCGCCGAGCTGCACGAGGCCGCGCGCGCCACCGCCGACTCCATCGCGTCCATCACGCGCCAGATGAAGCAGTCCACCGCGCTCCTGAACCGCACTACCGCTGACCTCGCGTCCCTCGAGGCGGAGCTCACCGCGTCCGTCACTCGCCAGGCGAAGCTCGAGCTCGAGGTGAGCGAGCTCAAGACCCAGGCCGGCGCCGACGCCGACACGCAGAAGAAGACCGAGCAGGAGCTCAAGAAGGTCGACGCGGCGATCGAGAAGGCCAAGAAGTCGCTTCACGACGTCGCTGGGCCCGCGTACGATGCCGCCCGCAAGGAGGTGTCCGAGGTCGTCGCGAAGAAGGACAACACGTTCGAGCAGGTGAGATGAAAGCGCGACGAGCGACGAGCGACGAGCGACCGCGGGTGTGAGGTTTGGAGGAGGAGCGCCGCTTTGTTCACACCGCACCTCCCCCCACTAACACCCGCTTCGCTCGTGCGCCCCCCAGATCAAGGGCATGTACGCCAAGCAGGGGCGCGGCACGCAGTTCACCAACGAGAAAGATCGCGACGCGTACCTCAAGACGACCATCAAGGAGCTCAACGCGACCGTCGCGGAGAAGCAGAGTATGATCTCGACGCAGGAGGACGACCTGGCCGCCATGCGCCGCCAGATCGAGAACGAGTCTGCCGCCATCAAGGACCACGAGAACGACATCAAGAAGAAGCACGCGATTATGTCCAAGATCTCGACGCAGCTCCTCGAGAAGGGGGGCGAGCGCAACCAGCACGCCGAGGACAGGAGGGAGCGCTGGCGCGCCCTTGAGGACGTCGCCGACAAGCTCGCCATCGAGAAGGAGTCCCAGGTGAGTCGCGCTTCGACGCTCTCGACGCGCTTCCTCCCCAATGTGTGTGCCCCCCTCTAACCCACCCACCCAGGTCCGCGCCGACGCCGACTTGCGCAAGGCTATGCCTCGCGCCACCGCCATGGGCCTGGACGCGCTCGCCGATATTGTCGAGAAGGAGAAGATCAAGGGCTACTTCGGCACCATCATGGACAACTTCACTCTCGTGGACAACAAGTTCCGCACCGCCGTTGAGGTGTCCGCCGGCAACGCCCTCTTCCACGCCGTCGTCGACAACGACGAGACCGCCGCCAAGCTCATGAAGAAGCTCGAGGACAAGAAGCTCGGGCGCGTCACGTTCATGCCGCTCTCGCGCCTGCGCGTGCCCGACAATGTCACCTACCCCGACAGCAACGACGTCGTGCCCATTATGACCCGCTGCATCAAGTTCAACGCCTCCGTCAAGAAGGCGATGACCATGGTCTTCGGCAAGAAGCTCCTCGCGAAGAACATGGACGCCGCGGCCCTCTGGTCCAAGAACTTCGACATGGACGCCGTCACCATGGACGGAGACGAGGTCAACGCCAAGGGCGCCCTCCACGGAGGTTTCGTCGACTCCTCCAGGTGAGTCGAGTGGAGGGAGGGGGGATGCTGGACGATATATAAAGTACCGTTACACAAATACTATAATGTGGCTGGCAGGATCGGCGACCAGCGCTATGCGTAAGCCCCAGACGACCAAAAGGGCGCCAATAGTGAAGCATGAGGACCACCCCCCTCCCCCCTTGTTTGCCCCGTCCTTGTGGCCCCGCTAACCCCCCCTCCCCTCCCTCCCCCCAGGTCCAAGCTCGCCGCGTACGACGCCGTGCAGAAGGCAAAGGGCAGCGTCGACAAGCTGGAGAAGGACGAGCGCGACCTGCAGCAGAAGGCCACGGCCGTCGACCAGACGATCGCCAACCTCATGGGCGAGATGCAGAAGTTGGAGGCCAAGAAGGCCAACCTGCAGCACATTTTGGAGCAGTCTGCCAAGGAGCAGGTGTCCAAGAAGAGCGGACTGGAGCAGCGCACGGAGAGGAGCGAGGCCCTCGGGGAGACTCTGCCCGGCATGAGGCTCGACTTGGAGGGCCTGCAGATGCAGATCACGCGCCTCGAGGAGGAGATCGGCACCACGCTGTCCGCGACGCTGTCCAGCGACGAGCGCAAGACGCTGACGGAGCTCCACGCCGCGCAGAAGGAGCAGGAGGAGGCCGTCGAGGCCGAGACTACGAAGCTCGAGGAGGCGAGTGCGGAGAAGAACAAGCTGCAGAGTTTGCTCAAGGACAACCTCTCCCGCCAGCGCGAGGAGCTCCTGAACTCCCTCACCCCCGCCATCCTGTCCGGCGGCAACACGGTCGGGTCCGAGATCAGCGAGCGCAAGGAGAGGCTCGAGAGCCGCCGCGCCGACCTCGAGATCGCCGAGAGATCCGCGGAGGCGTGCGAGCAGCGCGTGACCGAGGCCAAGGCTGCCCAGACCGAGGCCAAGACGAACGGGACCAAGTTCAAGACCCAGCTCGAGGAGCTCAAGGCCAAGGAGATGAGCACCCAGCAGGCGGTGGAGGAGGCCGGCGAGAGCGCCGAGAGGCTTCTGAACAAGCGCAGCATGTGCGTGTCGAAGCGCGAGCTGTACATGAAGAAGATCCAGGAGCTGGGCAGTCTTCCCAGCAGCGAGCTTGCGACCCACGCCGAGCTGCCCATCAAGGAACTCATGAAGGAGCTCGAGAAGAGCAACAAGGGCCTGAAGAAGTACTCGCACGTCAACAAGAAGGCGTACGACCAGTACGTCAACTTCAGCGAGCAGAGGGAGTCCTTGCTGAGCAGGAAGGAGGAGCTCGACGTCGGCGCCAAGAAGGTGCAGGAGCTGATCGAATCGCTCGACACGCAGAAAGACGAGGCCATCAACCGCACCTTCAGGGGCGTCTCGGCGCACTTCAAGGACGTCTTCAAGGAGCTGTGCCCCGAGGGCACCGGAGAGCTCATCATGAAGACCGCCCTGGACGAGGAGGACGACGACGACACCGCCACGACGAGGAGGTGAGTGAGGCGGGGAGGGGGGAGGGGTTTAGTGATGATATATAAAGTTGATCATGGAGATTACTATAATGCGACTGGCAGGATCGGCGACCCGCGCTATTATGCGTAAACCCCAGAGACTGAAAGGGGTGCCAATAGTGAAGCACGAGGACCAACACTGTGCGCGCGCCTCTCCGTCGCCCTCCCAAGACTCGCACTAACCCAATCCTATCCTCGCAGTGGCCAGAAGAACATGGACGTCAGCCTGTTCCGCGGCGTCCAGATCAACGTGAAGTTCACCGGCAACGGGGACAACTTCATCATGTCCCAGCTCAGTGGAGGACAGAAGGCGCTCGTGGCCATGGCGCTCATTTTCGCCATCCAGAGGTGCGACCCCGCCCCGTTCTACCTGTTCGACGAGCTCGACCAGGCATTGGACAGCACGCACAGGGCCGCCGTCGCCGCGCTCATCCAGAGGCAGGCCAGCAGCGAGGAGAACCCCACCCAGTTCATCACGAGCACCTTCCGCCCCGAGATGGTGGCTGTCGCTAGCAGGTGCTACGGAATATCGCACCAGAACAAGGTGTCGAACATCCACATGCTCACCAAGAAGGACTCGCTGTCCTTCATCGCGAACCTGCAGCAGGAGGAGGAGTCCTCGGCGCCGGTGGACCAGAGCAGGAGCAGGATCGAGGACGAGGAGAACGTGGACAGCAACGTGGTGGCGGACGATTCCGTCGCCAAGACGAGCGCGCGCGGCAAGAGGAAGGGCAGGGCGTAGGAAAGGTTGGAAGGAGGGTGTAGGGAGGCCGTAGGAAGAGAGAGAGGCGGGGGAGAGAGAGAGTGGGAGAGAGAGTGGTTGAGTAGGTTGGCAGTAGTATTTAGTAAGAATGACATGTTGGAGACAAACGTACAGGCCATACCCACGCGCCGATGGTCCACGCCGGTGATTGGGGCACGCCGGTGATTGGGGCACGCCGATGGTGTCCGCGCCGATGGTCCACGCCGAAGGTCCACGCCGATGGTCCACGCCGATGGTCCACGCCGATGGTCCACGCCGATGGTCCACGCCGATGGTCCACGCCGATGGTCCACGCCGATGGTCCACGCCGATGGTCCAGAACTTCGGAGGCGGTGCGAACAAGGAGGCACTTTGGGCGAGAGCGCCACACACACACGCCGTTGGTCCCAACCTCTGGCCCGGCACTTAAGAGGCGGTGCAAATAAAGGAGGCACAGTGAGCGAGTTGCGCGGCTCAGAGCGCGCTATTTGCGAGCGCCGTGCATGCGCCGTGCATGCATGCCACGCCCTGCGCCGTGTATGCCACGCCCTGCATGTCAATGCGAGGGAATGATTCGCGATCGCGTCATTTCGCTCAACAGTGTTCCTCTTCGAACGGTAAATGTTGTGTGTTTGTGAGGGTTTGTGAATGTTTGTGAGGTGTGTTTGTGAGTGTCGCCAAATGCTCTGACTTCTATTTATGCCTCGTTCTCCTCCGTCTTCTTCACTCCCTTCATGCCGATATCAAACATCGGGCCCTCAATGTCGCCACGCTCCATCTTCTTCCAGTAGGCGTGCGCGTCGTTCTGGTTGTTGTTGTACATGTAGTAAAGGAAGCCCCCGGTGGAGAGCCAGAGGAGGGGGAGGACTACGTGGCGCTTGGTCTTGACGGCGGGAGGAGGGGGGGGGGCGCCGGCTGAGAGACACCGGCGGGTGATAGGGGAGCGTGCGAGGGCGCGGACGGCGAGGGAGGAGAGCATGCTAGTTAATGAGCCCCTGAGTGTACACTCCTCTCTCTCGCTCTCTCTCTCGATTTTCAACTTCGGGCACTCACAGGCTCACCCTCACTCACACTCACACTTACAGGGGGTTTCTACGATTGCTGGTGAGGCTGCTTGTAGCCAAACTCTCCCCACGTAACTTCTAGCGGCTGCGCGGCTGTGTCGCTCTGTGTCAATTAAGTAAGTTTCATCTCTCCTTAAACCGGAACGCGCTAATCTCTCCTACCCCGCTTATCCGACGACCCTCTTGAATGCTGCACTAATTATTCAACTCATTTGCACGGGGTTCGCCACAGCCACGTGCTAATATGCGCAAATATGCGTTGATACAGGTCCGCACCCGCATGATCGAAATGATAAAGCAACTGCTCACTACTTGTTCTGCTCCTGCTCTCCCAAGCTCTAAACCACAACCCTCGCAACTCATGTCGTCTCTGGCAGACATCCCCACGTCCCCCCACGTCTACAAGCGCGGAAGGTCTGGCTCCATGGTGTACCTGAACAACTCTGTAGCCTGCATGCCCGTCACCATCACCCCCTGGTCCACCGAATGCTCCTCCGCCGCCGTGGCCAACAACGCCGCCATCATTACCTCCATCAAAGCCATCGTGGCTCGCATGTGCCCCATGATGGAGAACCTCGAGGCTGACAACATCAGCATCAGCACCCTTGGGGGGGGCTTGACAAATGTCTTGTACTTGGTCACGGGGACTGAAAAGAAAGCGGACACGAAGGTGAGTACAACAGGGAGAAAAACACATGTGTGAATACACACACACATGTGTGTGTGTGTGTGTGTGTGTGTCAACAATGAAACATGAGGCTAATAGTGAGACATGCCCACCCTACCCCACCCCTTCTTCTCTCTTCATACACCGTCCACCTACCTGTTCACCCGCTCCCAACCGCTCGCGCGACACTAGATAATGTTCACGCCCCTCGCTCTAACACAATCCTGGTAGGTGTACTCGCTCGTGCGCGTCGGCGGCTCTTCCGCCACGGTAACGCCCGCGATCAAGCGCAGGATAGACGTGGAGAACGAGATCTCTGCGCGTTTGTCAAGGGATGGTGTCGCGCCCGTCTTCTTTGGTCGGTTCGAGAACGGGAGAGTGGAAGAGTTCTATAACGGCAGCTCGACGCTGCACTGGAACCAGATGGGCGCGACTGAGGAGCAGATCGCCACCCCCAGAACTCGCCTCTCGTACGCTTACTCTCTCGCCGAGGGCTTTGCTATGTTCCACAAGTTGGAGTACGAGGACGGTGTGTGCTTGACCGACCGGGGGTCGCCCGCGCAGACGTGGGGACAGACGGCTGCATGGATTGAGCTCGCGGACGATTACGTGACAAACAAGCCCGGATGCGGAGAGAAGGTTGAGCAGGTGCTGCAGCCTTATGGAGGGTACCAGAAGGTCAGGGAGGAGTGGGAGTGGCTGAAGTCGTACCTGTCTCCGTCCAGCACCTTGGTTGCCCAGAGTGAGGGCGTGAAGTTCTCCAGAGAGAACATCTTCACTCATCACGACCTGCAGCCACTCAACATCCTGAAGAACGAAGAGTGGGGTGAGTACATTGTCAAGTTTATCGACTTTGAGTACGCGGGCCACAACCCTCGCTCTTTGGACATTGCGAACACGTGGTGCGAGCACACGACCATGACCGACTTCACGCAGGATTACGACAAGGAGTACCCGAATCCCGCGCAGAAGAACTTCTTCGTTGTTTGCTACTTGGAGCATTTGGATCCTGCTGGGATCAACGGCGGGAAGTTCAGCGATGAGTTTGTGGCTGACTTCATTACGGACATTGACAGGCACGCGCTCCTGAGTCACTACTTGTGGCTGATGTGGAGCGTGAGGCAGGCCATTGACGCGGACATCGAGTGGGATTACTACAGGTATATCGGCGTTAGGGCCGAGGGCTACTATTGGATGAAGAAGCAGCTGGGGCTGTGATGGACGAGTTTGGACGAGCAATTCTTGTAATGATGGGGTTAATGCACAGGTTACAACAAAAACGAAAGCAGCCTGTTAGGGTGTAGCGGCGAGCCGCGGATGCAGCGAGATGTGGGCAGCGAGATGTGGGCAGCGACGTGGGCAGCGAGATGTGGGCAGCGAGATGTCGCCTTCGCGCCAGCAACTTTGAGAATAATGTTGAGCGAACGAATCAAGGTGCCAGCCCAAATCGCCACAACAGATGAAGCTCTTTAGCGCCCTATTACTGACCGTCGGCTATGCCGGCGCCGCGCCCGACTGCTCGTATGTCCCCGACTTCTCCGCGTCTGACATCGCTCCGTTTCTCAACGGCACGATTACCACGCCCACCAACAAATTGGCGCAGGCCTATTTCCAGGCTGGGATCATGCACCAGTGGGGATTTAACCAAGTCGAGGCCGCTAACATGTTTGCCTGCTGTGTTGAGGCGGATCCGACCGCGGCGATGTGTCACTTCGGAATCGCCTATGCCGCCGGTCCGTTCCTCAACAAGCCCCACTCTACCGAACAAGAGATTTCTCTAGCATCTTCCAGTGTTCTGAAAGCGCAAAGCCTCGCCATCGCCCACCCCGTCACTGTCGACGAGCAGCTCCTCATCGACAGCTTCCAGCGCCGCTTCGTGGGTGCCAGTACCTCGGCTCAAACCCTAGGCGCGCTTGCGTACCGTGATTACTTAAAGGAGGCCTGCACCCCCTTCTCCTCCTGCTCCACGGATGTTCTCGCACTGTATGCTGAGTCTGAGATGGACACAATGTGCTCCCAGGGCCTCTCCTACTACCAAGACAGCCTCCAGACGTCCCACGGTGCGCCTAACCCGTCTTCCGTCGCCGCAATGTCCGCTATGGAATCCATCCTTACGACCCAACCCTCACATGTGCTCGCTCTGCATCTGTACATCCACATCACGGAGCCGCTGACGCCCGGGGGCGACGCCGCCAAGGGTGAGGCCGCTGCCGACGGTCTGGCAAGACTGAATCTGACCGAGTCTGGCCACTTTGAGCACATGCCATCTCATCTCTACTTACGCGTCGGTCGCTACGACGACGTTGTAAACAACAACGTTCTCGCGCACAAGGCCGACGACTTGTACTACCTCTACAACCACCTCCCGTACGGACCTGCGCACAACACGTATTTCCTCACCGTGGGCGCCGCTCTGGATGGACAGGCGTCAACCGCAATCGAGTACGCGCACATCATGCGCGACATCTACAGGCCGGAAGGAGACGAGGACGACTCTCCTGCCGAGGAGATGGGATGGAACGCTTTGCTGCAGTACTACGTCAGGTTCGGAATGTGGCAAGACGTGATCAACGACGTCGAGTGGAACGCCAGAAAATACCCTTTCTCGCTCTTCCTCGGTCATTACTGCAGAGGGATCGCGTACGCCAAGTTGGGGGAGCTCGACTTGGGCGAGCAAGAGTACCAACAAATGCTCGCCCTGATTGACGAGGTTGACAGTTCTTTCACGAGTCGCGTGACCGTCGCGAAGAACACCATCGAGGCGCTACTTGCCGAGACGAACGAGGAGGCCATCAAGAAGATGGTGTTGGCCGCAGAGGAGCAGAATTCATGGGGTTATAATTCGCCCCCGTTGTGGTCGCAGCCGAGCAACGAATGCCTGGGCGCGCTGTACTTAAAATGCGAGATGTGGGAGGCGGCCGAGGAGGCGTTCGGCAGCGATCTCGTCGAGTACCCAGAGAACTACTCAGGTTTGATGGGCATGGTCGAATCTTTGGTAGGCTCGGGGGCTGATGCCGACACGATCGCTGCGTGGCAGCAGCGAGCCGACATCGCAGGGGCCAGGGCGACGATTGAGTACTCGAGCGCGTGCATGATTTTCAAGTAGGCAGTAAAACACGTCGAAAAACATCCATAATGTAAAAACAACCATTTTCTATTTTCGCAACACAGAAGCGTCGAAGTCTACCTGTTGGGCTATAGACGTTACGTTCCTGCTGAACACGCTCGCTTGCCTTATGAACACGCTCGCTTGCCTTATGAACACGCTCGCTTGCCTTACTCGGCATAGAGCCCGAAAACCATCGCGCTCGCCCAGATGTGTTCGTTGCGGTAGTCAATGCTGGCGTAGTTGTCGGTTGTAGTGTCCCACAGGCACCTGCTGGTTATCCTCACGCCCTGGTCCTTCAGCTGCCCTATTGTCACCTGACAGACGAGTTTGTATCGGTTGACATTGAGCTCCGCGCGAATAGCCGCCTTGATTTTGTCGGCAATAGTCTTGCTCAGCACGGGGAACGCTCCGTCCGGATCGTCATCCATCCAGTCTAAAATCATGTCGTTATCAATCTTGCCGTCGAGCTCCTCGGCCATGACGCGCTCGGAGATGCGCTTGATCTCGGACGGGTAGAACTTGGACTCCTCGGAGGGGGTCATGATGTAAGTGGGCAGCATCACCTCGATGACCTGGGCCATATACATGTGTGAGCCACACACATGTGTGAACAAAGGGGGGGGGTCTGTGTGAACAAGAGGGGGCAATGCGCGTCGGAATGATACACGTGGGGGGGTGCAATGACAATGACACACACACACGAGGGAGGGGGGGCGATGGCACGCTTAGGTGCCCCTTCGCTGGTCCTGCTTTCGCTTGTGCTGCTGTCTTGTAGGTAAATCAGGGTTAAATTCCATTGTTGCAGGCTGGCCGGGGGCCGGCTCTAGCTCGCGGTCGGGGCGCTGCGTCGCTCCCTGGCTGGCTTTGCTTAGGCGGTAACTGACAGGCTGGTTTTCCATGATGTCTCTGAACGGGAGGTTTGGAGTCGACGTTGAAAGAGTCCCTAACCCCAAACCTTAAGCCAAAACAGGAGCTCCAAAACAGGAGCCTCGTTAGGCCTGGATTTGCAAAATCTGGACCCCACACACACACACACGTAATCCCACACAGGGGTACCAGCAGTGCATCGATGCCGGTTTGCTTCGGGGACGCGGGGACGCGGGAACTTGATAACGCTGCCGTATAAAATGTTCTCAGAAAATTCACCCTAATCGCTCGCGCGGCACAATAGCGTCGCCGTCAATCCCCCGCATCCAGCCGGAGTGAAATGCCCCCCCGTTCGGTTTGCGCGGCGTGCACAGCCCAACATCGACCCAACATCGCGCTTCTCTCGCGCTTGTCTCGAGCGAGAGCAGCAGCCTGCAGCTGGCAGCCTGGTTGGGCGGCCATTCCCACATCACGCGAAAGAGGTACGGCCAACACCACGGCCTTTTAGCGTTCAGGGTCGCCCGTTCTACGAAGCTTTCGACACAATATGCTGTCCAGTGCGCTCCAAAACCCGGGGCGGGCGGGGGGGCGCCCCCCGCCGGGGGGGGGGCGGGGCGGGCGGCAGGGGGGGGGGCGGTGGGGGGGGGGGGCGC
>Ga0307985_10002124_pt1 | contig 11195 bp, 7 predicted proteins | sample EllFjometageno80_FD_203155 | JGI IMG/M metagenome (GOLD analysis project Ga0307985, IMG submission 203155) | Marine microbial communities from Ellis Fjord, Antarctic Ocean - #80 | ecosystem: Environmental > Aquatic > Marine > Unclassified | place: Southern Ocean | collected 2014-10-09 | reverse complement strand
GAGTGATAATAAAGCCGAGCATGATGGATAAGGTAGATGCAAGACATAAGGCAATCAATCGCACGCCAAGTTTCTTAATCACAACCAAATTGAACTTCAATGACATTAGAAACAGCATCGCAGGAATAAGATTGTTTCTCAGAGTTTCCCGTGCTGCACGAACTTCATCTGTGAATTCCCACAGTCCAATCGTGTAGAGAGCCATCGATCCGAACATGATGAGCACTATAGAAGGAAACCAGCGAAAAAAAGCCACTTGATAGCGGTGTTCAATCCAAACTAGAACTCCACACAGGCCGAACATAGCCGCGATAAAATCAAAACCTTGAGTAATCATAGAGGTGAGCTATATAGCCTTGTTCTCAGGAGTACCTAACTGTTCGTCCACAATAGTATGTATACGGGTGCAATGGAACCGTTCTGATTTATCGGGTGTGCCCCTGGGGTGGGGGCTGGATATGGTCATTTTGAGGTTTTAGGGGTGGGGGTATGGTTTCGAGAAGCCGAAAAAGAGAGCGAGATTGTAGTGCTCGAACCGCAAAGCTAGTATTGTACTTTAAGAATTTGCAGAGGGTGAAAGCAGAAGTTAGTTTCCTTTTCCACCCTCACCGCTGAACTTGCTAGCGTTACTTCTATCCTGGCCCGAGTCCCACTATCTAAAAGTTACCTGTTACCTTGAAGCTAAGTTCCACGCCGGTGGTGGTGCACTGCCCCTCTATCTCTTCCAGAATATTGTCCGAGATACGTCCGACGAAACGGGTTCGCCGCCTGCAGCGTACATTGTTGCTGACATTTCCAATATCGAGACGGTGAGTCAGACCACGACTGTCTACGTATTCGGCAAAAAGATTGTAGCGCGGATCGCCAATCTCAAACTCAATGTCATCTACGTCATAGCGGAATAAGCCACCATCGACACGGTCGAAGTTCTGGAGTCCCCAGTTGAATCGCCACTCGGGAATATCGTGGCGCATGGTAAGTCTCCATTGCCCGCGTAAATATGACTGAAAGCGGCGCTCAACCTTAAGAAACGGATCGGTGACCTGAGAATCCTGCACTATAAATGAGGGTGAAACCAATAAGTTTGGCAAGCCAATCATGCCCATGCGAATACTCGCATTCAGATTCAGGCCATATTCCGTGCCATCACCGATGTTTCCGTTAGCAGATTGCAGGTTATCATCCGAGGGTGAAACGTCGATACGGTCAATCACATCTTGATGATTGGCATAGAAGGCCTCAGCACTCATCACTCCAACATCGTTGGGCAGGCGGTATTCAGTTCTAAAGGTGTAGCGCCACTGAGTCTGCTGGCGCAGACCGGCGTTGCCCGACACGAGATTGCGATCATTGTCTTGTTCGTCATTCGAGGCGACGAAATCGGCAAAGTTAAGCTGATTGATAATACGCTCGACAGTGCCGCGCAGCTGTAGCATCGGCGTCAGGTCGTAGCGTAGATCCAGCTTCGGCTTAACGAAACTAAAATCTCGTGTTCTGGTGATATCGCCAGTCTGAGAAATTTCCGAGGCCTCATAGACTAGCGTAGACTCGAGAGACATCTTTGGACTAATCGTCCAATTATGAATCAGAAACGGTTCATAGCGGAGCTCTTCGACTCGTGAGTTCGCGTTAGAGACGTTCTGTGGAACCAGACCGCCTACTGCGGTTGAAGGTGTCCCGGTAGAACTGAGCAAACCTAATGCAAGCTTCGAGTCGAGAATGGTCTGTGCACCTTCGACACCGAACTCGATACTCTGTTCAGAAAATACATCCATGGTGTAGGAGCCACGTACAATTCGCTCTTGAATGATTCTGTCGTTGTTGAGAAACAAGTTGTTCTCAAACACGTTGTCATCGTTTAGTTTGAATCTCTCTCGCGTAGAGTTCTGGTTGTTCTGATTGGCGATGCCCAGCAATTTAAAGCGGGAGCCACTAGCTAAAGTTAACTCGTAGTCGCCACCCAATTCCCAGTTGTCCCGATCGGAGGGATTGTCTTCTTTCTCCGTAGTGAGAGCGTTTGCCGTGCTGCGCAAATTATTGGTGATGCGGCTCACCGAAGTGGGAGAGTCCTGTACGGCATAGAGCGCATTCACGCGGGCGCTGCTGTTGGGCGAGATATTGTAGCCAAGATTCATGCTTATCTCGTTATTCTCACGATCATTAATGCGGTGCTCGGAAATAACGTCGTTGCGGCCGAAATCCGCCAGAATGCTGCGCTCATGGGTTACGTTATGGCTATAGCGAGGATTGCTGCGCAGGGTGAACAGATAGTTAAATTCGCCCCGTTGTCCGTTCACTGCGACCGAGCCGGAGGGGTTGAATTCGCCATCCTGGGCCATTGCTGCGCTCGCGTCCCAGGAAACACTCTGGGATGCCAATGCTTCGAATAACACCACGTTGATCACTTGGCCGCTGCCTCGCACATCGAGCTCGCCAGAGGTGCCGCGAATGATCTGTATTTCCTTCACCTGATCTGTGGCGATTCGGCGCAGTAGTCCGCCGGCCTGGTTGTTCTTGCCAGCGGTGCGCTTGCCGTCAATGAGAATTTCCGTGCCGCCGCTACCACTGCCTAGGCCGCGACCACCGGCAGTAGGGCTTCCTCCACTGGGGCCTCCAGGGCCGCCTGTGCTGGTTTGGCCGGGTATGCGATCGAGCATGTCTTGGGCGGTGCGTGGCCCCCACTGGACGAAATAGCTTGCAGGGTAGATCACGGTAGAATCGTCGCCGCTCGCGTTCTGGGCCATGGCTGCCGGTGCCAGCGCGAAGGAGAGGGTCAAGATCATAGGGAGTTTGATGGCCAGTAGAGCTAACCGATTCCAGGTAAAAGCAGAGTAACGCATGGCATGATTCCGTTGCTGCCCCAGACTTTTTAGGGACGATTGAATTCTGAAAGAGGGTATTGTACCGACAAGCCGGGAGAATGGCCTGTGTCTGTTACAAAGTGTTATTAAGCAGTATTATTACCGTTGGTGTTAGAGTGCAGCGAATCGTTTAAAAAAGGTCTAAACAATTTCTTTTGGTTTGCTGCTCATGATATTAATGGGTATTGACAAGTTAACTGGGCTATTCGAAAAATAACACTTCGAAACAGTGTTCACATCGCCACTGCATTATTTAGTATCGGCTAAGAACTATCGGTATTTCCGACTGCGTGCTTTTTCGACTTGGGAAAAGGCAGTGGCGATATAGAGGGGGCTTGACGGGAATTTTCGTGGAATTAGAGAGTTAACTTGTCAATACCCTTCGCGCTAAACAATTACACCTGGCTGCTCTATCAAGCGAAACAAGATAAGACAACCGCCTTAGGCTTAGCCGAGCGTCCTGTTGCCTTGGCGCCAGAAAATGGCGTTTACACGGATACCCTGGCTTCTATTTGGGAGTGGGATGAATCAGCAGCCAGCTTTCCGAAATGGGCGGAGTGATCTGCTGCTGGAATTGGCCAGAGTTGGTTCTTGCTGTACGCGTTAAAATAGGGTGCCTATCAAGTACGCGAAGGCCAGCATTTCTGCATTGCCATTAGCGCATCTAACAGGGCGCCAGTATTCCTTTCTCCCAACTGACTGAGCGCACTGGCAGCTGCCTCAATACTTGCCAGCCCATCGGGCTGCCTGCTGCTGCGGATGTGATACTTGCTGCTGATCGGACTATTAAGGTGGCAGACCCGCATCCCATGGAGCCAGGGATTCGAAAGCCAGATTTTTTTGGCCTTACGCCAGGTGCCATCTATTATGATCAAAGTATCTATCGGCATGGCATCCATGCCCCGGTCAAGGGCTATGCTTGTGGCAGTGGGGAACAGAATGACTGCATTTGGATTTGACAGTAGCCTGCTGCGCACTGCCCTGAAGTCCTCGGGGTTTTCTCCCACTACGGTTTCTGTCTTGGGTGCCACCAGTGAAATTAGCCGCGCTGTATTTTTGGCATGCTTGACTTCGGAGGGGTGCTGCAAGACAACGATTTGGGTTTGATAGCTTGTCTCATTGATCGCGCTGCAGATGCAGGACTGCTCGGGATAGGCACAGCGGGGGCAATCGGTTCTAGGCATCGATGGGTGTTACCAGGTGAGAGAATAAATGGGGTCAGAGTAAATATACAGTAATAAATGGGGTCAGAGTAAATATACAGTAGTTTGTATGAGGAACTACAGGGGACACTGACAACTTATCAACTTAAGGCCGTGGAATGTGTCCGGAGGGAAGAGTCCAAACAGCCTTAGGGCTGTCTGTCCCCTGCGAGCTTCACGGGTTGCTAACTGCTGCTGCACAGTCGAAACACTGGTGCGAGGATTTTCTGAAGAGCGGGTGTCTGATTAGTTATATGAACCAGCGAGTTAGAACAGTAAACCAGAGCCTAATATGTAGGGCCATTTAGCAATGGCTTTTGCCTTGATCAATTTCTTCTTATTTACGTGAGCCTCACATCAGTGTAAATCTTGTCGACCTTGTCGCCATCGATTAAAAAAATGGTAATTAAATTGTCATCGCTGAGAGAGTACCAAATATTACCCTTTTCAAAAAATTCGAGCATCTCATCTCTGATTTCTTTATTGTTTATCCTGAAACTATCTGTTTCTGAAGGATCTAATTCGGTACTGACAAATCAACTCCCAATCTGTCAGAATTCGAGTATGAAATCTACCGCAGTGATGTATAAGCGCCACCGCTTCCCACCTGAAATCATCCAATACGCCGTCTGGCTCTACCATCGTTTCAATCTGAGTCATCGTGACGTCGAGGACCTACTGGCCGAGCGAGGCGTGACTGTCAGCTATGAGGCCATTCGCCTCTGGTGCAATAAGTTTGGTTCGAAATATGCTCAAAGGCTAAGAAGAAAACACAAGGGCTACGGCGACACCTTCTTCATTGATGAGGTATTTGTAAAAATTCAAGGCAAACAACATTACCTATGGAGAGCCGTTGATCAGGATGGTGAAGTTGTTGATGTGTTTTTGCAGAAGCGACGAGATGGAAAGGCCGCAAAGCGCTTCTTTAAGCAGTTATTGCGTAAACACAAAGGCGAGCCGAGAAAGATTGTTACAGATAAATTGAGGAGTTACAGAGTAGCTCATAGAGAGCTAATCCCTGATACGATCCATGACACAACTCAATACGCCAACAATCGATGTGAGCTATCTCACGAGCCTACAAGAGCGAGAGAGCGGGGCATACGTAAGTTCAAATCGCTGCATCAAGCACAGCGATTTTTGAATGCACATGCTGCTGTCTATAATTTATTTAATCTTGGGCGGCATCTGGTATCAGCTGAGAACTATCGATATTTTCGCTTGCGCGCCTTTGCGTCTTGGGAAAGTGCGGTTGCCGTGTAGAATTGGCTTAGTGGGGTTTTTCGTGGATTTAGAGAGTTAACTTGTCAATACCCTCTGTTTAGTCTTTTGTAATTCTTACCATTGTGGCTACATCCTCAAGAAGTTGCTTAGCATCAAAGACGATACCGTCTTTAATGGTGTAGCTCACACCACCAACTCGTTCTAACTCGCCACTGACTAGATTCAGTTTCATGTGGCCGGTGCCATAGAGCACTTTGAAATTGGCAACGGGATTCTCAGACACCAAGACGATATCGGCTTTCTTGCCAGGCACCAGTGATCCAATTTCTTTTTCCATGCCCAATAACTCTGCTCCATTGAGTGTGGCAGCTTGGATTACCTCTAACGGGTGAAAGCCTGCTTCTTGAAGCAGTTCCAGCTCGCGCACATAGGCAAAGCCAAATAGCTTGAATATAAAACCAGCATCAGAGCCCGTGACCACTCTGCCGCCGTGGTTTTTATAATCACTCACAAAATCCATCCATAAGCGAAAGTTCTCACGCCACGCCACCTCATCAGCCGTTGTCCAGTCGAAATGATAAGACCCATGTAATCTTGGGTCGGGCATGAAAAATTGTTGTAGTGCAGGCAAAGTATAGGTGGCGTGCCATTCAGCATCTCGTGCACGCATAACATCTCGGTTAGCCTCATAGATGGTGAACGTGGGTGACAGAGTAAAGTCCAGGGCTATAAGCTCATCTCTCACTTCATTCCACTTGTCAGAGCCTGGCGGTGCCGCTTGTTTCCACAGCCGGCCCGCCTCACCGAAGCGCCATTGCTCGTCTGAATAGTTATAGTCCGCTGGGTAATCTTGAATGGTGCGGTCGGTGAACAGGGATTCTGGAAGTCCGTACCAATGTTCCATACTGTCGAGCCCCATACGCGCGCTGTCTAGCACATTGACTGAGTACACAGAGGTTTGATCATGATGACTAGCAGTGCCCATGCCCAATGCAGCAGTGGTTTCATAGATCGCTCGAGTCGCATCTATAGTGGCTCCGCGGAGTTTTACACCTTTGGCTCCACGACGATAAACTTCTTCAACCCATGCCTTTGCTTCTGAAGCCCCAGTAATGCTCCCGCCCGGAAACATGGCATATGCGACAATTCGGGGCGCGGTGATTTCTCCGACATCGCTCCGTCTTGCATGCTCGACTGTCCAATCCAGCCCCATGATTGAGCCCACCTCTCTGACAGTAGTAATGCCATGGGCTAACCAAAGTTTAAACACGTACTCAGGAGGTGTAATGGGGCCAGTGAGCCCCTGACCAGTATTGCCAATATGGACATGGGAGTCGATAAAGCCTGGCAATGCATACATAGACGAGGCATCAATTACTTCGGCATTAGCTATGCTGGGTGCTGAGCCGACAATGGACTCAATCAGGTCATTTTTAATAACGATAGATACTGGGCCCCTTGGTGGTGCGCCCTCACCACTGATCAGCATGACATCTTTTATGATTAAGGTTTCAAATGGCCCGGTTCCTCGTCCTCTGTTAGGGGCTTGGGCGGGAATCTGAATGCCATCGCGAACTGCACGAATGGCGCTCTCCTCCCCAGGCAGAATTGATTGGGCTAGAATCTTGGAGGAAAGCGTGAGTAACAGCAGGACAAGTATTTTTCGCATAATTGATTCCTAGTGAGATTGCTTAAGCCTTGATATCACGACGACGATTTTATCATTCGGTTGACCGGCTGCTTTCGGCCAGAAGCGGACACTTTAACTACTGTATATTTACTCTGGCCCCTTTCCTAGGTTTAATTGTTAAGCCTTAGTTTTCGTTAGTGCACCGCCGATCCATCGCTTGGGCAGCTCGAATTTGTTCAAGGTTAAATGCAATCGGTGCACAGCCGTGATCGACGCCACAGACCAGATCCCACTCGGGGCGTGCCAGCTGGTGGCAGCCAAAACAGCTTCCCGATGGACTAGCCACTTCAGCGCCGCCTCGCGCGGAAATACTAGCGCCTTCTGCAGAAAGATCTAGCAGGAAAAATTCCCAGTCGTTGGTGGCTGGATTCCAACCTTGCTGATGCTTAATCATCGCTTCGTCAGGAACTAGAGTCAGTAAAGATCCGGGAGGGTATTACCTCCACTATTGGAATTGGCGACCGCCAGAGTTGCATCCAGATTCCCCAAAATGTTATCAACAAAAAATCTTCCGCTCGCCGCTAACGCACTTATACATTTGAAGGCGGATTCTGAGACTTCGAGTTTCTTGCTGTCGTCAGCCGAATAACTCTGGCTGACAACTAACGAAGAAAAGACGATTAAGGAAAGAGCTTTAAGTTGTGATTTAAACATGCGCGTTGATTCCTGATTAATTGTATAAACGGTATAAACGGTATAAACGGTATAAACGGGGTATAAGCGGGGACAGACCACGTTTTAAAATGTCCGCTTTCGGCCAGAAGCGGTCACCGATCTAAATTGAACACACACATTGATCACCGCACTAGTTCCAGTTACAAGGCTGCTCTCGGAGCGAGTTTTCATCCAACAACCCCGTTACCTAATTATCGTATGGGGCTTTCCAATTCTAGATGAAAAGCACGTTTAAATAGGCAAGATGTGGCTGAGAAAGATGAACTCAATCTCCCAATACGAATCGAAGGCCCTGTATCGCCGAAGGCAAATAGGACGTAGCATGTGTATCGTCTGCGAAATTTTTGTAGCTGACTTTTAGGTTGGGATAGTTGCGTGACTGTAGTAACTCTGTCATTTTCCTGGCGTTGCTAACCATCATGAAATCGTCGCCGTCCGGCGCCTCTTCCAGCGCGCCGGAAGATATGTAGACATTCTTCGGCAGATCATCGTGAGCATCGGCATAGCGCGTTTCGTAGTCGAAGATCACCGTATCGTGCCACCAGATGGAGGGACTGCCAATGACATAGTTATCGAATGCATCGGGGTGAGTGAATAAAGTAAACAGTGAGAATTCTCCACCAAATGAATAACCCACTAAGGACTGACTGTCGGTATTGATACGATAACGCGCGTTCATGGCTGGCTTAACTTCTTCGTTAATGAATGCCAAAAACGCCTCCGCACCTCCGGTGCTGAGATCATCCGGCATACCATTCTGGACTTCAAATTCCGGATCATTGGTTGGCAGTAGATCTCGATTGCGAAGGGTAACAACTTCTAAAAGATTTTCGACGGCGTAGCCGATGCCGATAATAATGACTTCGGGAACTTCCTGTCCAAACTGTAGGCCCCACGCTCCGTTCATCACGCCCGTAAACATTAAATTGCTGTCCATCATATAGACCACGGGGTAGTTTTGGTCTGTTTGCCCATAACTGGACGGTAGGGCTACATCAATGCGAAATACCTGATCAATGGCTTGCGCAGTGAGGGTAAATTGCTCGGTGCCTTCGAGAGTGACTGGACCTTGATACTGTAATTCAGCCGCGGAGGCAGCTCCTATCGTCAAAGCAATGATGACTGCGATAGTGAGAATTATTCGGGATCGAAGGTATGTGAGCATGGCATCTATTCCTGTTAATCAGATTTCTGTGCACAGGAAATATAGAGGCTGCCTCCATCTAAGTCTACTAGTTCTTCGATGAAAACCGAGTTAATAAATGGGGTCAGTAATAAATGGGGTCAGAGTAAATATACAGTAGTTTGGAGCGTTGCGATTTGGCGCTAAGCCACATGACAAGAAAAGCCCGACCACTCACTAGTGATCGGGCTTTTTATTTGGTGGGCCCACAGGGACTCGAACCCCGGACAAACGGATTATGAGTCCTACGCTCACTAACTATCCCAATACTCCACAACTACCTACAAAAGATAAGCCGCTATATAGTATAACTTTGTAGATTGTAGTCAATTGGCTTAGGTTGTATCGAGTTGTCGCGCAGTGTCCCATGAGTGTCCCATGAAGTTAGACTAACCCCACCCCCAGGGGCACACCCCGATAAGCCAGAATGGTTCCATTGCACCCGTATACATACTATTGTGTACGAACGGTTAGGTATTCCTGAGAACCATGCTATGAAAATTCTAGACATTAAATTCAAATTGGTGATTTATGGTAAAAGACGAATCATACACAAATAAATTATCAGAACTCTCAAAAACTTCAATTTTGGTCGCTGGAGGGAAGGGGGCTAACCTTGGCGAAATGACTCAAGCTGGATTTGCTGTGCCTTCAGGTATTGTGGTAAATACCGGCTCATATGATGCGTTTGTTAAAGCTAATAATCTTCAAGATAAAGTACTATCCATCGCTTCGGCCGTCTTGGGAGACAATCCAGAAACAAGTGAATCGGCCTCCGAAGAAATCAAGAAACTCTTCGTTAATGTTCAAATTCCAGCTGATATCGAAGAAGCGATTGTAAGTAGCTACGCTAGTTTGGACGGAGAAAATACTGTTGTGGCTGTCCGCTCTTCTGCTACTGCTGAAGATCTGCCTGATGCTAGTTTTGCGGGGCAACAAGAATCATACTTGCATGTTCAAGGTAAAGATCAGCTTCTAGAAGCCGTCAAGAAATGTTGGGCGAGTTTGTGGACTGCGCGCGCTATCACGTACCGAATCAAACAAGGGATCGCTCCAGAAGATGTAAGTCTTGCTGCTGTAGTACAAAAACAAATCAACTCAGACATCAGCGGTATCGCTTTTTCACTAAACATCCAAAACAACTATTACGATGAAGCCGTCATCAACAGTAATTTTGGCCTAGGCGAAAGTGTCGCGTCCGGCCAAGTCACACCAGATCATTTTGTTGTAAACAAAATTACCAACAAAATTACTGAGAAAGTAATAAACGAGAAGCAGCTGATGTTGGTCGGCAAACCAGATGGTGGGATTGAAGAACAAAAAATCTCAGACCCGAAAGCTTCCTCACTGACTGACGAACAAGTGCTCGAAGTTGCCAAGCTCGTGACTGATGTTGAGACACACTATAAGGTACCTATGGACATCGAGTGGGCTATCTACGAAGGCAAGCTCTATTTACTCCAAGCCCGTCCAATCACTACCCACCTCCCACTCTTTCCTGAACTACTTACCAAACCAAGTGAAAAGAAAAAAGCCTACATAGACATGATTGTGATGACGCAAGGCTTTTCGGATTCTATGTCTGTGCTCGGTATGGACTATTGGGCAAATATGCTAAAGGTCGTAAAAGGAAGCTCAATGCCGCGAGGTAAAGATGCGATTGTCTGGGAACTGCATGGTCGGCAGTACTTGAATATTTCAAACATGATTAAAATAGGTGGAATAGTTACAAAATCATTTAGTAGTTATGATGCCCCAACGAAACAAATTCTTGCAGAGCTAGAAGCGGATGACGAATATATACCTGATGAGATTCCAGAGCCACTCAAGGGCTACACCTGGAAGGCGATTGTGACCGCTTTGCCAATAGTCAGAAAGATGATCCCTGCTCTGTTTAATGTTGAGAAAGCTCAACAGGAATATATGAAGTCCGACGCTAAAATCTGGAAGTATTTGAAAGAGGATTTATCTCGTAGTGAAGAGACTTTTGATGTTCAAGCAGAGCGTGCGCTCGATATGTTCGGAGCGATGACAAAGAATCTAGGAGGATATGCGGTATCTATGTTAGCGGATATGCGGCTCAAGAAAATGTTCAAAGGCAACAAAGAAGCCGAGGACTCGCTAATAGGGCTCTCTATGGACTTGCCATGGAACCCAACGTCAGAAATGGGACACTTGATGCTCAAGATTGCGTCACATCTAGAATTTAAAGCCACCAAGTCAAGCAAAGAATTTATTGAAAAGCTAGAAACCAAAAAGTACGGAGAGGAATTTCAGATGTTGTACGATGAGTACATCAGAAGATTTGGCGTCAGAGGAATGATGGAAATTGATATGGCTACGCCACGTCTGTACGAAAA
>Ga0307985_10002123_pt1 | contig 11198 bp, 9 predicted proteins | sample EllFjometageno80_FD_203155 | JGI IMG/M metagenome (GOLD analysis project Ga0307985, IMG submission 203155) | Marine microbial communities from Ellis Fjord, Antarctic Ocean - #80 | ecosystem: Environmental > Aquatic > Marine > Unclassified | place: Southern Ocean | collected 2014-10-09 | reverse complement strand
TCTCTCTCTCTCTCTCTCTCTCTCTCTCTCTCTCTCTCTCTCTCTATCTCTCTCGGTCTCGTCCCAGTCGTGCAAAGCGGCCATGGCGTCGGCGTCGTTCAGATCGTCGTCGCGATTCACTGGGAAAAGCGGGCCGCCGGTCACGAGCGCGAACAGGATCGTCCCGAGCGACCACGTGTCGAAAGCGGGAGTGGATTCGACGAGGGCGTAAGGGAGGGAGGCGGCGTCGACGGCTTCTCCAGGTTGTTGATAGTTTGGCTGCACTATTTACGAGGGACAGTGTTTCTTCAAAAAAACATTTTGGCGTCACTCATACTACATTAACGTGATACTTTCTCTTCATCTCGTGAATCATCTCCTCGTCGACAATCTCCCACAATCCCTTCGGCGTATCTCTTGCGTTCTTGCCGGCTAGTATCACGAACTTGTCATTGAGTTCCCTCGGTAGCACCTTCCTCACGAGGTTCACGACGCCAGCGAGAAACCACGGGATCGTGTACAGCACTATTTTCTCCAGACGATCGGGGTAGTTCGCCGACAGAGTCTTACTGCACGCCCTAAAGAACGGAATCATCTGCGTCGCCGGACAGTTCCTGAAATCCACATCATCACTCTTGTCAAACCCTCGAATGTCAATCAGCAAAGTTATCTTGCCCACATCGCCGCCGCCAGCGTCCGGGAACATGGTATCAAGAGCATGCGCACACGCGTCAACGTAACCTTGCACGCCCCCTCTCTCCACGTCGTACATGGCGCCTTGGACCATGATAAGTAAAGTCCCGTCCCGAGCTGTCCCCCCAACTGTGAGGTACTTCTTGGGGAACACCTGCACGAGCGAACGAGTGCACGAGCGAAACGAGTGTAAGTAAGAGGGAGAAGAAATGGAGCGGCAGTGTGAACACTAAGCTCCGGGAGAACGGCTGTAACTCCTTGACATTAAGGGCGATTTGCGATTGGGGCAGTGTTCTTACGGCGGATAGGGGTGGCGCGTCGATTGGCGGAAAGTTGTTCAGGATAGGGGGCTAGCGAGCGCGCGAAAACCCGAGCGCTGAATGTGAGCAAGGAGGCGCTCTGAACGAGCGGTCCGGAACGCCCTTTTAGTGAGCCTCCCCGCGCCGAACGACTGCCCCCGAACGCGATGTTTGCTTGCGATTTGAGGGAAAGAGCGGCCCAGAACGCGCTATTCAGAACGCGCCAAGGGCTCGTCTCGTTGATGCCTCACGACCGCCCAGCCAGAACTTGCTATTCACTCGCTCGTTGCAGCTTGACTCACCTTGTCATGTTCGCGAGGGTAAAACAATTCAGGATCGTGCGCTATAATCGGGAACGTGGTTTCTCGCCACTTCAAGTGCGCCTTGTAAGGGGCTATAGCATCTTTGCCGTTGTTCTTGGGGTAAGCCGTGGCAAATCTGAGCAGGGCCTGGGGGGAAGATGTGGGGAATTGGGCGGAGAGGGGCAAGTACGATGACGGCAAGGTTGCGGGGAGCGGTACTTCAGCGGATGGTGATGATTGAGTTGCGGGTGGCTTTGATGCTTCAGTGGATGCTGTCTGTGGATGCTCAGGCACAGTTGTTGATGCCAGGGTGGATGCAGCAGGAGGCCTTTCCACCCATTCCGTTCGCTTGAACATGGGGGAAAGAAAAGGTTGGCAGCTGCGGGAGGAAAGAGAACAGGTACTTCCGGCTTTGCTTTGTTTCGGGCGGTATCTGTAGAAAGAAATGTGTAAATTGTAGATGCCGAGCTGGATGACCTGGAGAGCCGACCTGGAGAGGGTCTGACTTTCAGATGGCCATCCTTCACTGTTATTTTCCTTACAAGGTTTAGCCACGGCCGCAGCGGCTGCTATGGGCGAGCTATTGGAACTGACGGTTGTCTCTCGCGTCGCCCTCGCGTTACCCCCCAAAACATGAACTGGACGTACCAGGATTGAGGGGCCATGCCCCCCCACCACCCTCCCCACTATCTCATGTAAGATGCAATAAGTTGGATCATGGCATAAGTCTGGAACGGACGGCGCTAGAAGAGTCGGACCGTATTGGGCGCATGTAAGGGGTGCAACTGAGCAGGTTTACTTAATGGCGTTGTGTTTGAGGAAGGTCTTGACGGCATTTATTACAATATTCTGTGCCATCCGGAAGACGTTTGAGGGCTCAGGATGGTGGTCATGCGCCGTTTGGGGTCAAACTGATCTGCTCAACCAGTCAGTTTGCCCCATATATGCACGGTGTGTGGCGTGTGAAGTCGGAGGTAATGTAATAGACGTGGTATTGTGATGGACACAAACAGAGGAATCTGGGAAGATGAGGAGGTTTTTCTTGGGCTTTTCAAAGGGGTAGCAAAGGAAGGGGGAACGTCTTCCGGCAATGTCTCCGTATATTCGTTTAGGGGTTAAGCTTAGCAGGATCCTGCTTAGCTTAACCCCAAAAGAATATACGGAGAAATTGCCGGAATCGCGTCTATTTAATTTGTGCGATCGATGCGATTTGCTGCGAGAACCAGATATCTCAAATTCAGACGCTCTCTATTGCGAGAATGAGATTGTTGACCGACCAAAGTTGAGGCCGCACGCGCTCACGACCAGGCCAACAACGTGGGTCGATAAAGTGCCCCCCCGCCCCGCCTTCCCGAAAACTAAATAGGCACAACCGCCGTATTCTGGTTCCTGCACTCGGCGCAACATAGTAACCTGTACAAAGTAAAACTGACGAGTACCTCGCGATACAGTTCTTGCCAATTCTAGCCCCAGTTCTTGCCTCGCAATATGGCGTTCCCGAACACGTGCATGGGCAGAGACGTCGACTACATGTTCGCATATCCCACAGGTACGCAGATCTAAGGCCGGCGAGTGCCGACCCCCGTTTGTGAAAACACATGCATATGTGACATGTAGAAGGTTGGCTGACCCCCCCATTGGCGCAGTCAAGATGGTGAACATCCAGGACGCGCGCCTGGGAATTTTCAAGATGCTCCTCCTGTTCCTCATCGCCGTCTACATTGCCGTCTTCCAGCTGTGGCGTGACGGCGGATACCTCCAGACTGAGAAGATCTCCGGTGTGGCGAGATTCACACTGCAGCAGCCCACCGTCGATAGCGACAACAACTCAGGCTGCGATCCCAAGAATACGGGCTGCGTGAACGACTTTTCCGATCCCACTACATTGTCGTACTGCAGCCAGTCAAGCCTCCCCTACACCGGCAACAAGTACCCTTGCCAGTTCTACGAGCACATTGGCGTGGAGCACATGTTTGAGTCGTCGATCATTGTCGACACGAGAATCACGAGCCAACGCGAGGACCTCGTTTGCGAATCGCCAGAGGACCAGACTTGTCCGACCGTCTACAACGCCACGGGGAGCGAGACGACGAACTATGCCGTGGACATTGAGGCGTTCACCGTCTTGTTCGATACTGCTGTTGCCGCGACCAATCTTGACATCACCGGCCAGTCGAGCGAAATGGAGGGATGGCTGCTTGTGAAGGACAACAAGGCGTTCTGCAGCTCGTCACCGGACGCTCGGACGGGCTGGGGTTCCGCGACCTTCACGGACACCGCGCCGTGCTACATTAAGCCGAACAAAACGTCTGCCAACCTTGACTATTTCCAGGTAGAGACCCTGCTCCAAGCCGCCGGGAGCTCCCTGGACTCAGAAACGTCCGCCGGCAGCGGAGAAACGTATAGGGAGAGCGGCGTCACGCTGATCATGCAGGTGGACTACACAAACACCCTTTCGTGGGCGGGCGTCGCGGACGCCATTCAGTACACGTACACGCCGTACCTGCTGGGGTCCACGAGCTTCAAAATGTACGACGCCGTCTACTCGGGCGCGAATGATTACAGACAGAACCGCACGTTGCTGAACAAGCACGGCGTTAAGATCGACTTGCTTCAGGGGGGTGACCTGGGCGCATTCAGCTTCCAGCAACTGCTTCTGAGTTTGACGACGAGTTTGACGCTGTTGGCCGTGGCAACTGTAGTTACTGACTACGTCGCGCTCTATTTGCTACCTGATAAAGAGAGGTACGACGAGGCCAAATACGAGTGGACTGAAGACTTTAGCGACATGAGAGACCAGGACAAGGACGAGATGAGGCGGAAAAGGAAGGAACGCAGGAGCGGGAGTCGCGACACCAAGCCAGACGAGGGAGACGGGGCCAAGAGGCTCTTGGATAGCGAGGAGTACGGGGCGGTGTACGGGCACGAGCGGGCATAATTAGGCGCGACATAACGTGGAAAGAAGCTCCAGAAGCAAACGCGATTGTGATCGCACTCAGCGCACTGCTTTCTTTTCTAATCATGTCTTTGAACAAAATTGTATCGCATTGCGTAGGTTTAGATTCCGCCCTTGAAGATGATGCCCTCGTCTTCGCTGAACGGGGGCTCAACCCTAACAACGTGAGCACCCTCGTGTGTAATCTGCGTGACGATGGACTTTCCTTGAATCCCCTGCTCCTTCGCCACTCTCATCATGGCGCGCGCGACCGCCACGTCCGTCCGCTCCTTCTCGCGCTGCGTGAAGATGTCTCCAGCGGCGCCGGACGTGAGCGCCATGACCGTGGGCCCGGCGCCACTCAAGTAGCACGCGCTGGCGCCCGCGTCGGTCGCCGCCGCGCGCATGGCGTCCAAGTACGGGTACAGCGCCTTGGCGCGCTGGGGCTGGTGCAGCCTGTCCTCGGTGGCCGTCTTGAGGTTCTCGAAGTTGCCCGTGCTCAGAGCAGAGATGAGCCACGCCATGCGGTTGATGTTAAAGTACGCATCCTCGCGACTGATGGGTCCGTCGAGCGCCGCGCGGGCATCGCTGGTCTTGCCGATGAAGTTGGGGATGAACATGACGAACTGCATGCCGGGGGGAGTCGGGATGCGCTCCGTCATCCACCTCTTGCCGGTGTGCAGGCCGAGCTGAATGCCGCCGTAAATGACGGGCGCAACATTGTCGGGGTGGCCCTCGATGGTCGCCGCGATCTGCAGCAGAGCCTCGGAACCCCAGCACGGAAGCTTGTGCCCGGCGAGGATGAGCCCCGCCACGATGCCGCTAACGATGGCCGCCGAGGAGCTGCCGAGCCCGCGCGCGAACGGGATCTTGGAGTCAATGGTGTACCTGCACGAGCGAAGCGAGTGTTAGCCACAGCGATTGGCGCCACAAAGTTCTGATCCGGGAGCGTCTGAGCAGCCCACACTGAATTGAGCGTTCTGACACGGCGTTCTCACAGCGACCTGCGCCACAGAGTGCTGAGCAGGGAGCGTCTGAGCAGCACACACTGAATTGCGCGTTCTGACACGGCGTTCCCCCCCTCCCCCCCCCATCGCGCTCTTCTCGCTTCGCTCGTTCCACGTACTTGAGATTGGGGACAGTCTTGCCAGCGGCCTTGAAGGCGGCCTCCAAGCCAATGACGACGTAATTGGAGGCGTCCTTGGGCATGACGTCGGCACCCTCGCCGGTGGCGATGATCTCGAACTTGTCGGCGCGCTCGACAGTGACGGTCGACCACAAGTCCACAGCAGCGCCGAGGCAGTCAAAGCCAGGGCCAAGATTGGCAGAAGTAGCAGGGACCCTCACAGTAACAAGGTTGCGGGCCACGGCGTTCTCGCTCGCAATGGACTCACGCATCTTGACTTTCTGCTCCATGCGAGCCTCGTGCTGGTGAGGCAGCAGCACCGTGGTGTCGTTGCCATTGTCTTTAGTAGGCTGCACAAAGTCAATGACAGTGGGGGAGTTGGTCGTGACAGTCGTGAGAACCTTCTTGGTCGTGACGTAGCGAGTGGCGAGGAATGTGATCGATGCGGTGGCTGCGACGAGGAGCAAGTTCGATACCAGAGTTGAGGGTTTGGTGGTGGTGCTCATGATCGTTGTCTGCAAGTTCATAATGGTGAGTGGTGAAAGGCGGAGAAGGGAAAGCCGATAAGGTAAGAATACGAGACAAGGAATATTGTGGGCAGAGGTGAGAGAGCAGGGCTATGTTGGGGTGCACTAACCAGTGGGGCAGTTCGTGAGTGGTGTTCGCCAATGCGTTCACTTAAAGTAGGTGCTAGTGCGAGAGTCATGAAAGCACACACCGAGCGCACTGTGACCATGCGACCGGGTGCACAACGTGTCCATGTGTGCACACCACGCCGCAGGCATGGCGCGAGCTCAGTAGCGCGAGCTCAAGGATAAAAAACACGCCGCTACAATGGTACCGGACAGCTACAATGGCACCGCACCAGAGAGAGTACATGTTAAAGAATATTAAAGATGATTATAGATGTGATTAAAGATGATTAAAGATGATTAAAGATGATTAAAGAATATTATAGAATATTATAGAATATTATAGATGACAATAGATGACAATGGTCGCGCTGCGCATATCAACACCAGGACGAATGGATACAGCTATACATAGCAAAGTTCTCACTCGACGTTGGGCCTATATGTCGCGTGCGCAATTGTTGGACGAGTGTTGAGACAGTCATTTTTCTAGATATATTTTGCCTGCCTCTTTACTCTCTCTAACTCGTCTAACTCGTCTAACTAGTCTAACTCGTCATGGGGAAACTGAAGCGCTTTCTGTTCTTTAACAAGGATCAACTGAATCAAGCCGAGCTCACCTCTTTCCCGCTGCCTCCAATTCCGGCTCTCCCCATCCTTTCTACAGCAAATGACACCATCTTCCTCTCCTACCCTCTCACCAGCACAGTGTACTACACTACCACAAATACTCTGATCACCGACAATGTCAAGTCTATAAACTTGAATGAACTCATTCCTCCACCACCGCCGAGCACAATCACTAGCATCTCCTCGTCTCCCTCTCACACTACAAACTCTCCCAGACTTCTGCTCCTCCTCTCCCCTCCTGCTCTTCTTCTCCTGCCCTCTCCAACGACCACAAAGACCTACACAACCGTGCCCACTATGATCGCATACATCGCTGCGACCGTCACTGCCACCGACGTGGTGTGTGCGAGTGACAGCGTTGTGGAGGTGTGGGGAGGGGCCAAGATGAAACTGCTGCACTCCCTTTCCCTTCAGACGTACCCCACCCTGCAGTCGCTCACAATTGTCGCCCTGGACTCTCCCAATTCTAACGTCCCACCCTCAACCTCTCCCACTCCCATTTACCTCACCACCGCCTCCACAACCACTCCCCCCGTCCTCTCTCTCTACACTCTCTCGTCTTCCACTACCACTCACACGACGGCTTCCTCGCCCTTCACCCTCGTCTCGACACCCATACAGTCGTTCACCCTGCCCCATGACTCCACGTCGCCCCTCTTGCACCTCTGTGACTCGACAATCCGCTTCCCCCACGCTCCCATACTGCACACACCACCGACAGCATCAACAGCACCCATATGCGCACAGCCCCACCTCCTTCTCAACAACATCCTCACTGTCACGCCCACTGCAGCGCCCACTGCCTCTGACACCTCTGAAACCTCCGATGCAGCGGCAGCGTCGCGCCTCTCCATCGACGTGCACTCCACAAATCACCCCATCCAAACCTACCACCTCCTGACCTCGCCCAACGTCACTTCTGTGGCCACCGTCACAACCAGCGACACGTTCGTCACAGTGACCAATACTGGCGTTATTTACCTGCTCAAGCTGAAGCCGCATGACGCGATAATGGACGTGCTGGTGAGGAAGGTGAGTACAAACGAGCGGCAGGCGAATAGTGCGCTGCTTCAAGGCCGTGGCATGAGCGAGCATTGAGCAAGGAGGTGTTGGCACCCGCTCACAAACAGTGCTTTCGGGTCAATCTCGGCGTGGCACGCTCATAAACAGCGCTCTCCACGCGCACAAACAGCGCTCTCCACGCTCACAAACGACACTCTCCACGCTCACAAACGACACTCTCCCACCGCCCCCCCCTTCGTTCACACATGTGTGTGGCCTTTGTTCGCCTTTGTTCACACATGCGTATGGCCTTTGCTCGCGCATGCGTGTGGCCTTTGCTCACACCGTGTTTGTGGTACTCCAGCACGCTTACATTCTCGCAACGGAGTACGCTGTGAGCAATGGTTTGGGCGACTCTCGCGTGAGTGCTATCAACAAGCTGTACGGGGACTGGCTGTATGATTGCGGGGAGAGGGCGAAGGGGATGGAGGAGTACATCAAGGCGGGGGAGGAGGTGAGGATGGGGTATGTGATTGGGCGGTATTTGGATCCGAAGGACAAACCGGCGCTGCTCAGCTTTGTGGAGGCTTACTCTACCGGAGCCTACATCAGTACCATTGACTCCACTCGAATCGACGCGATGCGTTCGCTGCACTCTCTCCTGACGAACGGGGACGCCGTGCAGGTGTTTGAGAACGTCGATTACGGCATGGAGATCTCCGTCCTTCTCGCGTTTGACGAGGTGGACACGGCTCGTCTGGAAACGTTGCTCGAACAGCTGTCTATTCACGACACATACAAGTGCGCGGTTCTGTGCGGGAGCTGCGTCTCGCACCTTTCCCCAGCGGGGCTAAGGCTGTATTTGGACTGCTTGACGTTTCAGTGGAGGACGGTCGCTGATAGAGATGGTGAGGCTTCTGAAAGCGCGGAGGCGCTTAGCGACAGTGTGCTTGGCGTGCTCCACGGCACGCATGCTGGGGGCGGGGCGCAAGTCGACAAAACCGATGCGCTGGTTATCGTGCAGCAGTACGACTTTACGGAGGGGGTGGTGTATTTGCTGGAGAAGCTCAAGGTGAGCGAGGTGCTGATGGAGGAGTACGAGGGGATGAAGAACGGGAAGAGTAAGATGCTGGCGTTGGGGGAGGGCAACGTGGAGGATCTGAAGGAGGGCTTGAGAAGGTAAGGCGAGCGGAACGAGGAGGGAAAGCGCAGAGCGAAGCGAGCAGCGAGAGAGCGGTGAAAACGACCAGCAACTGTGGCTCTGATATCTGCGAAGAGCGACCGGCGAAGAAAACGCGCTGTCTAAAACGCGCTGTCTAAAACGTGCTGCTCAAAACGCGTTCTCCTGGCCCACCACGACTGCCCCCCTCCCCCTCTCCCCCCTTCTCCCCCTCCCTCCTGTCTAACACTCGCATCGATCGCAGGATTGTGGAGAATCAGGGAGAGGAGTTTGACGAGGACGACGGCGACGACCTGCAGGAGGGGCTGGAAATGGCGAACAGCAACGGCGTCGACACCATGGAGGTCATGCAGATCCTGCGCGACGGGACCGACGTCAAGCTGAAGTACTGCTTGGATTACATAAGCGAGAAGCTAGAGGGAATCAGCCAGAAGGAGGAGGAGCTGAGTAAGAGCATCGCGCAGTACCAGGCGGAGTGCGCGAGACTGGAGGGAGAGATCGAGGAGCTCGAGGTGACGAACCCGGACGACTTTGTCGTGGACGGAGTTAATCTGACGACGTTCATGAAGGCGCTCGAGGAGGGGGGGGAGGCGGGGGGGGCAGGGGGTGGGGTGGGCGGCGAGGAGTTCTGGAGGGAGGTCAACGGGGCTGGACAGGACCGGTTCGAGGCGATTGCGAAGATGTGGGGAAGGGGCATTATAAAGTAAAGCTGCTTTGGCTGCGTTTAGTTTCTCAAAGGCCACCACTCGGTTTATTGAAAGAGCCGCTTAAGGCTCAAGAAAGGATAACGCTCGTTCAAAGGTATACATATTTGCGAGTTAGGGAGGGATTCAATGTCGATTTGGGGTTAGTAAGTTTTTTACGCGAAACTAGCCTAAACTCCGGTAGTGTTAACTCACACACGCAGTAGTACTAATTCGACCCCTCTCCACGCGATGGTAATATTTAGATTTGTTTCTCGGCGAAATGAGTAACTCCGGATTTCAAATCTGAATCTCAATCCTATAACTAAGGGCGTTTGGGGGTTATTGTGATGTTTGCGATAAGTGCGAAGTGGTCAGAGGCGCACAGGGTGCCGTCGGTGCTGGAGAGACCTTCTTCCAGTTGCGCGGAGAGCACTTGTATTGTGTGGTTGCGGGAGGGGCGGAAGAAGATTGCGTCGGCGCGTTGCTCGATCGAAGATTCTGGAATGATGGTCGGCGCTTGGAGTCGAGTAGGGACGGTGACGGGGTTATGGCCAAGGATTTCCTCGAAGCAAGAAGTGAAGCCGTGGTCGGAAAATACGTCCTGGATTTTCTCCTCGGTGTGGTCCACGGTGTACGAATTGAAGTCGCCGAGGACGATAATGTTGGCGTCAGGGTTGGAGACGGACGAGACGAACTCGAGCGCTGACTGGAGCTGGTCGAGACGAATAACTGCGTCGGCCGGCGTTGAAAGACCGAGGGGGTCAGAGCACCAGTGGAGGTGCGTATTGGCGACGACGCAAGTAGTATTCTCGGTTGCGTGGCGGAGAGTTATTTTCTGCACCACACGGTCAGGGGAGAGATGCAGGACCTCGTGGGAGCCAGGGACGGGCGACCAGGCTGCGGAGGGGAGAAGGAGGAAGGCGTTGCCGTCTATTTTGAAGGTGGGATCGCGGGCGTCAGTGATGGACGTTTTGAGGGGTGCGGGGAAAGACTGAAGGGGTTCCTCTTCGTGAAGGGGATCCTTCTGTGTTGAGGAAGCCTTCTGTGTTGAGGAAGTTATCCATGCAAGTTGCTCTGGAAGGGCCACCTCTTGCAGGCCCATGATGTCATAGGGGATAGAGGAGATGGTCTTGGAGAGGAGTTCCGATCGCCCTGTTGTGTACCGGGAGGTGGTGTTATAGATGTTGTAGGATGCCAGGCACAGAGGCAGGGAAACGGGGGATGACATTATGGATGAGAGGAGGGATGCGTCTCCGGGTGGGAGGGGATGGTCGAATGAAAACGAATCGGCGAACGGAAGGGGGAAGAACTGCGACGGCAGGTTCTGCTTGATGTGCCTTGCATTGTTTTTGTCTTCCAGTCTGAACACGTGCCAATTAATTACAGTTGTAAATGTTATTAATTCAACGACACGAGACCGTACTCTATAGCAAAGGGTTCAAAGACGAAAGCGCCCGCTCCTCGCTTCTCATCAGCAAGCCCTCCCGGCAACCTGTTCGACGCCCTCGCCAGAATGCTTAGACACCACCTCGCGGAGTGCGCCGAGGACGGTGGCCAGTTTGTTGGAGAGTTCGCGAAGCTAGTGAACAGAAGTGGGCCGGTGAGCAAGTTCAGGACGACCGACATGAAGTGGAGCGAGCTGAGGACACGCAAGCGGCAATTAGCGAGCGCCTACTGTTGGCTGGGCAATCTGGCCGGGGCCTTGTGGTCGCATTACTGTGAGCACGAGAGGAA
>Ga0307985_10002122_pt1 | contig 11199 bp, 3 predicted proteins | sample EllFjometageno80_FD_203155 | JGI IMG/M metagenome (GOLD analysis project Ga0307985, IMG submission 203155) | Marine microbial communities from Ellis Fjord, Antarctic Ocean - #80 | ecosystem: Environmental > Aquatic > Marine > Unclassified | place: Southern Ocean | collected 2014-10-09 | reverse complement strand
TAAGGTCTACTATTCCGTCTGAGCCTCCAAAGCAACTCACATCAGTAACGGCATAGTTAAAAGTAAAGCATGATGTAGTAGTAAAATTATTTCCATTAACCCATGTAGAATCACATTTTACTCTCCAATTATATGTTGTTAGTGGGGTTAGTCCTGGAACATTTTCAACCTGAAGTCCAAAGCCACTATTTAAAACAATAATACTATCCCAGCTGGAAAGTGAGCTGTCTTTATATGAAAGCACATAATTTGATTGAGCGCAAGTTCCGCTTTCCCATTGTAGGATTGCATAATTACTCTGTACAATATTTACAACTAGATTAACGGGGGTCTGTCCTTGAGAATGAGATAAAAAAGGAGTAAGAACAGTAATTAGGAGAATGAGTATGTTTTTTTTCATAACTAAACGTATTATTTTTGGTCTATATGCAAATATAATAAAAACTTCTTTCAGGTTTAATTTTAATTATTATCTAGCTGCGTATTAATACTTATATGTATGAGTTGTGCTTAAAAGGTTAGTGTATTTTAAAACTAAAAGGTTATTAAGAGTTTGATGTTAATAAGTGAAAAAAAAGGTCATTATATTTTTGTTTTTTTAATTTTTTTCTTAGTTTTACTGCAAGTTTTTACGACAAAAAACAACTTATTTAATGAATAAAAGAACCTATTATCAGGTTAAACTGATGTGTGATTCGTATCTTTCAAGGTATGATGTTTTGACGTACAATAAGCTTGACAATACAAACACTATGTCGCAGCATAGTGGTTTATTGTATACAATTAACAAATTTTTTAACTAAAACAATAATTATGAAAATTAACTTTAACAAAATGATGTTTGCTTTTGTTGCCTCGTTTGCACTTCTAGTGTCTACGGTTTCTGCAACAGTTGTAAACGTACAGACGTTTGGTGGCTCGTACGCGAGTGAGGTTACTTGGACTCTTGATGACGCATCAGGAACAACTGTTTTATCTTCTGGAACTATTTCTACTGGTTTCAATGATAACTGGGTTGACCTTGCTGATCCTGAGTGCTTTACACTAAACTGTGTGGATTCTTATGGAGATGGTTGGAACGGTGCTTACGTTACAATTATAGACTCTTTAACAGGTGCAACAATGTATACACTAGGATCTGGATTTACTACAGGTTCTACGTATACAGATAACTTCTGTTTACCTTGGATTCCTGGATGTACTGATCCTGGTGCTTCAAATTACGACCCTTTAGCAAATGCTGATGATGGCTCTTGTCTTTATGCGTGTATCGCTTCTGATACAACTGAGAGTTTTGAATACGGTGGTGGTTTTGGAATTACATGGTCAAATGATCCTGCAAATACTGTAGACTGGTCAATTGGTTCTGGAGGTACGCCTTCTGGAAGTACTGGTCCTACAAGTGCATGGGATGGAACTTATTATGCATTTACAGAGACTTCAGGTGCTGGAACAAATTCAGATGCTAGAATGTCTGTATCTTGTGTAGATTTATCTGCATGGACTGCTCCAGCATTAACTTTCCGATACCATATGTATGGTGCTACAATGGGAACTTTAGATGTTAATATATCTACTGATGGTGGATTAACATGGACTAATGCATGGACAATGGCTGGTGATCAAGGTAATGTTTGGACTTTAGGAATAGTTGATCTTGCTTCTTATGGAACAGGACAAATTTCTGTTGAATTCCATATGGCTACAGGTACATCATATACTGGTGATGGAGCTTTAGATTTAATATCTTTCTCTGAATTACTAGTTGGTTGTACTGATCCTTTTGCTGATAACTATGATGCAAATGCTTTAATTGATGATGGTTCTTGTCTATACACTGGTTGTATGGATTCTTACGCATCTAATTTCTGTTCAGGATGTAACGTACCGGATGCTTCATTATGTACTTACTATGCTTGTGGAACGTTAAACTACATGGAAGATCTTGAGTCTGAAGACTTTTCTTCTATTGGGTATACTACTTTAACTGGTGGTTTCACTGATGGTGCAACTTTCACTAGTGCTGCTGATGCCTTAAATGATACTGTAAGTTTAGTATTTACAGGTGGTGGTACTTTTTATGGTACTCAAGCTGATGCTTCAGCTTTTACTAATCCTACAAGAATGTCTTCTGCTACATTTTGTGTTGATCTTACGGGATCTGGTACAGATATTGATATGAAATTCAATTTAGGAATGGAATCTTTCTTTGCAAATTGTGCATGGGCAAGAATTTTAGTAAATGGTGTTCCTCAAGCTGAAATGAATTCAGGAATAATTAATTTCTCTGATCAAAATCAATTAGGAGGAAATACTTCTTCTAATGCTAGTGGATGGGACTATGGTACATACATGTATGATTTAGATGCATGGGCTGGACAGTCTGATGTATATATTACACTTGACAACATGGTTAACTATAACCTAGGTTATGGATTCCCTGGATTTAACAGATATGATAATATTGAAGTATATGAGGTTACTCCTTGTACTTACTATGGTATTTCTGAGTTATTCGCATTTGACAATATTTGTGCTGGAGATGCTTTAGGTCATGCAATGGTAAATGTTCAGAATTCATATTCTACTTCTGGAGATATCTATGCTTGGATCTCAACAACTACAGGTTCTGTTTATGCAAATACTGCTCAGGTTAATAACTTATTAGCTGATGTATATAATGTAACTGTAACTGATCCTGATAATGGATGTACTGCTGCATTACAAGTTACTATTGGTGAGCCTTCTGCTGTTACGGCTGATCCATCTACTTTTGTAGTGAATACTCCTACAGTTCTTGATTCATTAGGTCTAATTGACTTAACTGCTACAGGTGGTGGATGCTTATCTTCAATGACACTAGCTACTCCAGATGATGCAAATAATGGTCAATTAGGAAACATGTGGAATGTTATTAATACTTCAGGTGGTGATATTTCTATTATGGGAATAAGCCAAGGTGCTGCATATTTAAATGCATCTGCAACTGGTGTTCAAGCGGATGTATGGTATACAGTAGGTGATTATGTTGCTTCTCAAAACTGGCAAGTTGCTGGTAGTGCAGTAGTTGATTTAACTGCTTATGCTAATACTGGAACAGTAATGTTCATGACTCCTGTTACTATCCCTGCTGGTGGTACTTACGGATTCCATACACAATTTTCTGTTAATATTAATTATACAAATGGTGCTGGAACTCCTGGTGTAACTCCTAGAGTTGCAGATAATAATGTAACTATTACTGAAGGACACGGTTGTGCTGGATTTGGTAATCTTTCTTTCGCTCCAAGAAACTTTAATGGTGAGATAATATATGGTGATCCAAATGCTGTAGTTTATACTTTTGTATGGTCTAATGGTGCTACAACTGAAGATATCTCTGGTTTACCAGTTGGTTCTTACACTGTAGATATTACTGACTGTAACGGATGTACTGGACAAGAAACTTTCTTTGTTTCTGCTTCAACTGATCCTGGATGTATGGATCCTTTAGCACAGAATTACGATCCTTCAGCTAATGTTGATGATGGTACTTGTGAGTATCCTGGTTGTACAGATCCTGCTGCTGAAAACTTAACTGTTGGTGCTAACTTTGATGATGGTTCTTGTGTTTATTCTTGTGTTTATCAAGGATTTGCTGGAGAATTAATGGTTGATATGCATGATTCATATGGTGATAGTTGGAATGGTTCAAGAATATTAATTACTGATATTAATGGTGATACAGTATTCTTAAGTAATGGACCAGCTTCATTTGAACTTTTAGATTCAGTATGTGTTATGGATGGATGTTATAATGTAAATGTTACTACTAATCCATGGACTTCTGAAGTTTCTTGGGAACTAGTTATGAATGGTGATACTCTTTTAGAGGGAAGCGCTCCATTTTCTGGTTTACTTGAAGTTGGTCTTGGTGGATGTAGTTTAGGTTGTACTGATCCTACTGCAAATAACTATGATGCTTCTGCTGTTACTGATAACGGTTCATGTATGTACAATTGTACTGATAATGTATTTACTTTAAATATGTTTGATACAAATGGTGGAGGTTGGTCTGGATCTTTATGGTCTATGTATGACCTTTCAGGTAACTTAGTTGCTTCGAATACACTTGGAACTAATCCATTTGCTTCATTTGATACACTATGTTTAGTTGATGGTTGTTACAGTTTAACTGTTTCTTCTGGTCTTAATGACGCTGGTGTTTCTTGGAATCTAGTTGATGGTGCTGGAAATATTACTTTAGCTGGGGGTGCTCCTTATGCTGATACAGTATGTTTCCCTGCTATTGGTGGTTGTATAGATGCTGGAGCTTGTAACTATGATGCTTTAGCTACATTATCTAATGGTACTTGTGATTACTCATGTGTTGGTTGTGCAGATCCTTTAGCACTTAACTATAGTGGTCCTTCATTTACTATTGATGATGGTTCTTGTTTATACTGTAACTTATCAGGTGCTTCATTTGTTGTAGACGCTTCTGCTAACGGTGCTGCTAACGGATGGATTGATTTCTCTCCTGTTGGTTCTTACTGTAATACAGATTCATTAGACTTATCTGATCCTGCAGTTATTCCTGCTGGTGGTTCTGGTCCATGGGTTATGACATTTGCTTCTACTGGAAATACTTTCTTTGTAGATATGGTAAATACTAACTTTGTACCTATGTTCGTTAGAGGATATAAATCATATGTAGATTTAGCTGCAGCTTGTTGTGGTGGTACTTACGCTGAGGGTAACTCAATGTGGTCACGTTCTGGAACAGCTCAAGGTAATGAGCAATCAAATGCTGGATGGACTTTCCACGGAGAGACTTTCCATAATTTAACTGCTGATGGTTCTGTTTATCACTTTAACACTACTGCAATTGAAATTGCTGTTGGTGCTACAGTGGGTGTTGCATTACACCACCAGAATGAGAATTATTTCTGGGGTAACTTTGGACTTCCTCCTTATACTCCTAACTACGCAAGTAGTGGTGGTGTAGAGGTTTCTGCTGCAATGGCAGAATACAATACTACAGGTACGTTTACTGGAACTCCACTTGGTGGACCTGGTAATACGTGGATGACAATGGATATGCTATTTATTGGCCCTTCATTATACTCTTACTTATGGTCTAATGGTGCTACTACAGAAGATATCTATGGATTAAATCCTGGAACTTATACTGTAGAGTTTGTTGACTGTAATGGTTGTGTTGGTAATGATACTATAACTGTACTTGCTAACCCTGTACCTGGTTGTACTAATCCACTTGCTGTGAACTTTAATATCTCAGCTAACGTTGATGATGGTTCATGTATAATTCCAGTTGATGGATGTACTGACCCTAATGCGCTTAACTATAATGCATTAGCAAATATTGATGATGGTTCTTGTTTAGTTTGTGTAGGTTCAATATCAGGTTCATTTACTGAAAACTTTGACTCTTATGCTAATAGTGGTAGTTTCAGTGGTGGTGGATGGTATAATGATTCATTATTAGACGATGCTAACTGGACAAAATGGTCTGGTAGTACTGGTTCATTCCAGACAGGTCCTAATGGTGATAGTAGTCCTTCAGGAACTGGAGGTTATGCTTATATGGAAACTTCTGGTGTTAATGGTAAGACTGCTAACATGAACTCATGGTGTATTGATAATACTTCATTAGCAACTCCTTCATTACGTTGGGATTGGATGATGTATGGTGCTTCTATGGGAACAATGTCTGTATTAGTTAATGACTCTGTTGTTTGGCACATGGATCTTGGTACAAATGGTGGCCCATTAGCTTGGGAAACTGCTCAGATTCCACTTCCTTCAGGAACTAACGTTCTTGTACAAATCCAAGCTTTCACAGGTCCTTCTTTTCAGTCAGATATGGCAATTGATAATGTTATCGTTGATAATGGTCTTGCTGCAGGTTGTATTGATACTCTAGCTGATAACTACGACGCTTTAGCGCTTGTAAGTGATGGTTCTTGTATTTATACAGGTTGTACTGATCCTTTAGCAGGTAACTGGTGGTCATTAGCAAATAATGATGACGGTTCTTGTGATTATTATGGATGTATGGACCCAACTGCTGATAACTATGATTCAGGAGCTACTATGGATCCTAACAACGAATGTTGTTTGGATACTTACATATATGTTCAAATGTATGATTCATTTGGTGATACTTGGAATGGTTCTGTATTAACTGTAACTAATCCAATAGATGGTAGTATTTTATTCCAAAGTGGTGTTAACCCTGGAACTTGGGGATCAGGAAGTAATTCTTACAATGAAGGATATTTCTGTGCACCTAATGGATGTTATGTTGTTGATGTAACTGCTAACCCATGGAACGGAGAAGTTTCTTGGATGATGAGTCAACCTTCAACAGGTGATACTTTAATTGATCAACCTTCTCCGGGAGGGAATGTTATTGTTGCATTAGAGATTGGAACTAATTCATGTACGGTTGGTTGTACTGACCCTACTGCTGCTAATTACGATCCTGCAGCTGTAACTGATGATGGTACTTGTCTATATGATTGTTTCAGTAACTCTGTTTACTCTACAATGACAACTGACCTTGATCAATCTGAATGTTCATTTGATATTACTGATGATTTAGGTTATACTATTTACTCTAGTATTAACGCTAACTCTCCAGCTCTATCAGGAATGGGATCAACAACTGTTGGTGACTCTTCTTGTTTAGTTGATGGATGTTATACATTAAATCTTCATGATGCTGGAAATGATGGTTGGGTAACTGGTAACTTAGGTAGCGTAACGCTAACTGATGCATCAGGAGCAACTCTTGTTTACGGACAAATATTCTTTGGAAGTACAGTAGGTTATTCATTTACAGTAGGTACTTGTACTGCAAATATTTACGGATGTACTGATCCTAATGCTTCTAACTTTGACCCATTAGCTAATACTGATGATGGTTCTTGTTGTGTTGACGGATGTACTGACCCACTTGCATTTAACTTTGATTCAACAGCTACTTGTGATGATGGTTCTTGTGTACCGTTTATTTATGGATGTACTGACCCTGCTGCAATTAACTTCTATCCTGGTGCAAACACGGATGATGGTTCTTGTATCTATGTTGGTTGTACTGACCCATTAGCATCTAACTACAACCCATTAGCAACTATTGATGATGGATCTTGTACGTACTATGCTTGTAATGATACTGTTCCGACAGGATTATCAGTAAACTGGACAACAGATACTAAAGCAGAAGTTACTTGGGATAATATGAACATCGGAGATTGTATGGCTTGGAAGTACTATGTACGTTACCGTGAGGTAGGTGCTCCTTCTTGGACAACTAAATCTGCAGGTGTTGGTAATGGACTTTGTAACTTTGGTCTTAATACGACGACTAAAGTATTACAGAATTTAACTTCTGGAACTACTTATCAATTTAAGATGAAAGCTTTCTATTGTGGTGGAACTGAATCAGGATATTCTTCTCCTGAGAACTTTACTACAGGAGCTGACTGTCCTCCAATGGCTAACTTAAGTGTTAACACTTTCAACAATAACTATGCAAAAGCATCATTCTCTTGGGATTCTACAGGAGCATATGTATTCGCTAGAGTTGCTTTAAGAGTTGATACTGCAGGAGCTTCTTGGTTAACTGCTGGTGGATTTGGAGTTTACTATCCAACTCTTACAGTTAACAAATTTGGATTACAGCAAGGTGAGTCATACAGAGCTCAAGGTAGAACTTTCTGTGACGCTAACGTTACTTCTTACCGTTCATGGTGGACAAGTCCAATATTCTGGACTCAGCCTGGACAGCTTCCAATAAGATTTGACGGCGGAACAACAATCAATAACTTAGATGTTTATCCTAACCCATCTAGAGATATATTCAATGTAACTTTTGTTACTGAGGATATTCAAGATCTAGAAGTTAGAGTAATCAACGTAGTTGGTGAGGTTGTTTACACTGAAGCTTTAGAGCAGTTTGTTGGTGAGTACACTAAGCAAATTGACCTAACTGATAATTCTAAAGGAGTTTACTTCTTAGAAATCACAACTAATTCAGGTGTGGTTAATAAGAAATTAATTATCCAATAAGGAAAGTTAGTTAAGCTAAAAATTGAAGAAGCCCGAACATTTGTTCGGGCTTCTTTTTTTTTAAATTTTTTTACAAAAAAAAATAATCAATAAATATTATAGTAATGAGTAGTGAAAGTAGTTGACCAGTTCCTTTTCCTTTAAAAGGATAGTATTGATAATATCAATCTGATCTTTTGTGAGAGTAGCTATCTTATCTTTATTAAGGTTAGTAATAGCCATCTTTTTTTTATCATGGATATTATGGGCCTTAAATTCTAGGTCCATATTAATATCTGATAGTAATGGCAGGAAATTAGTTATCTTTTGCTTTGTAAAGGTAGGGCTATCACTAAGCTCTTCATAGCTAACTAGCAATACCTCTTCAAGAGATTCTATATTTTCTTTTTGATATTTAAGGTAGCTAATATATTTTTCAGTAGCTAGAGCCGTATCAGTATTATATCTTCTAATATCACTTTGAATCTGGGCATATGGATTTCTAACAAGACATATGTATCTTGTATTTTTAAATACTTTATCAATATCCTTAGCCCTACAAATATTTGGTGGGCTTTTCTCAAGCAGTATATCTTTTGATCTATCCCAGTATTTATGCCAGATATTTTTTACTCTATTCCAGTCAATATCTTTATTAGGGTTCCAGCGGTCTTTATTAAAGAGTATGTCTTTAGCTATAGGAAGGTGTTGACCCTCTCTTAGTCCAATGTTATTATTACAGCTTATACTCTTGGAGCTCGATAAAATCTCTGTCAGAAGGGTAGATCCGCAAAAGGGAGGACTTAAAATAAATAAGTATTGGTTATCCTTTTTTGCTCGCAATAAATTCTTGAGGGCTATACTTTTAGAGACACTAAAATAATAGAGTGCTCTTTTTGTAGAATCAAGTTTATTGATATAATTCATTTCTCAAAAGTACAAAACCTTTTTTTTGCTTTTCTTTAAATAAGAATATCAAAAAAATATATAAGTTATTTTGCTTGTCTATTTATCTAATTATAACTTTAATTTTAATTTTCATAAATTTACTGACTCATCACCTAAAAAAAACAAGCTATGAAAAAAACACTACTATCTATTTTATTATCAATAAGTTGCATCCTGTCATTCGCTCAGGTTACTGTCACACATATGGATATTATGATTGCAGGAGATGAATATTATGAAAAAACTGATAATATGCCTCCAATTATTTTAGGCTCTCCAGGGGGAAATAAAGTATGGAATTTCTCTTTTCTTAATGGTTTAGATCAAGATACTGTAAGAATTATTTCACCAGTGGGAACTCCTTTTGAAAACTCATATCCTAATGCTACTCTTTGTATGATTGAGGGTGGAAGCTTTACTTATTTAGAAAAAAATACTTCTGGGGTATATATCTTAGGTCAATCTGATACTGTATTATCAAACCCTTCAATGTTTATGCCTTTGCCACTTACCTATGGAGCTACTCATGTTGATGGCCCTGTTGCTGCTGGTGATGATGAGATATATTTTGGGCCGGTTTTAGACTGGTACTATCCAGATACATTAGCTCCTTTGTATACTATGGGTATGGCTCATACTGTCGATTCTGCTTTAGTTTCTGCGGTGATCACAAATTCTTTTGATGTTGATGCTTGGGGGACAGTAACTATGCCTGATGGTAATGATTATGATGCTTTAAGAGTTCAAGTAGAATCAGATTATACGTATTCAGTATCTATCTATTGTACTGATACTTTAACAGGTGTTGGTTCAGGATGGTATCCATCAGGGGGTGATACAGATATTAGTAATCAAATATTTTTTATGTCTAATGATCCCAATGTTAGATCTCCTCTTGCTAGCTTAGAAATGGATTCTATATATGTAGAAAATGCTACCTTTAATGTTGGATCTACACTCTCTTCAGTAAATACTATTAAGGCTTCAACTTTTAATGTATATCCTATTCCTGCTAGCTATAATGTTACCATTGAGACTACTAAGCCTTCAAAAGATAATAGCTATGAGCTCTTTAGTATCAGTGGAGTATTAGTTGATAAGCAATCGTTTAATCAATCTACTCAAGTAGATTTATCACAAATTGCTAAGGGTACTTATGTCTTAAAGATTCACTGTGCAGATGGTTATGTAAATAAGAAAGTTATTGTTGAGTAGTTATTGATTATTCTTCCTTTTCTTAAAGATGCATAACACCTATAAGCCTTTATTTTCTATTGATCCTGAGGTTACTTTTTTAAACCATGGCTCTTTTGGTGCCTGCCCTAATGAAGTATTTGATTCCCTTGTAAATTTCCAAAGAAAGTTAGAATTTGAGCCTGTTAAGCATTTGGCTTATGATGTGTTTGATTATCTAAAGAAGTCTCGCACTGCTTTGTCAGAATATATAAACTGCCATGCTGATGATGTAGCTTACTTTCCTAATCCTTCAACTGCTCTTAATACATTAATTAGAAGTTTAGATCTAAATATTGGTGATCAGATACTCACTACAAATCATGAGTATGGCGCATTAGATAGAACATGGAATTTTATATCTAAGAAAAGAGGTTGTGAGTATATTAAATTAGATGTAGCAATACCTTTAAAAGATAAAGAGCTTGTTATAGAGAGTTTTAGAAGGTCAATAAACAAGAATACTAAAGTTATCTTCTTAAGCCATATTACGAGCGCTACGGCTCTTATTATGCCTGTTAAAGAGATTATAGAGCTTGCTAAAGAGAATGGTATTCTATCTATTATTGATGGGGCTCATGTTCCTGGACATATAGATCTTGATATTAGAGAGTTAGAACCTGATTTTTATTGTGGGGCTTGCCATAAATGGATGTGCTCACCCAAGGGAGTCGCTTTTCTTTATGTTAAAAGAAAGTATCAGCACATGTTAGAGCCTCTGGTGGTAAGCTGGGGCTATAAAGCTGAAAATCCTAGTCACTCTCAGTTTTTAGATTATATGCAGTGGCAAGGCACTAAAGATATATCAGCGTATTTGACTATTCCTGATACTATTAATTTTTTAAAAAAACATAATTGGAAAGAAAAAGCTCAGTACTGTAGAGAGCTAAATCTATGGGCTAAGAATCAGATATGTGCAGCTTTAGATACTTATGCAACTGGTGATGATCATTTTTTAGGGCA
>Ga0307985_10002118_pt1 | contig 11207 bp, 8 predicted proteins | sample EllFjometageno80_FD_203155 | JGI IMG/M metagenome (GOLD analysis project Ga0307985, IMG submission 203155) | Marine microbial communities from Ellis Fjord, Antarctic Ocean - #80 | ecosystem: Environmental > Aquatic > Marine > Unclassified | place: Southern Ocean | collected 2014-10-09 | reverse complement strand
GAGGTAACTCATTAATTGTGAACTTACCAGGAAAACCAAAATCAATTCGAGAATGCTTGGATGCTGTTTTCCCAGCGATCCCCTATTGCATTGACCTGATTGAAGGACCTTTTATTGAAACCAAAGAGGAAGTGATTAAGGTATTCAGGCCAAAATCGAAATAATCTAGAACTCAATTTTTCAATTAAATATCATATCTTCAATCATTAAGTATCGCTACAATTATTAATCAATTGGTGTTGTAGTCAACTAATTTCTTTAACCATACTCCTATGAATTTTAAAGCAGTCATTCTTGGGCTTAGTCTACTATTAACAGCAGCTTGTAGTCCGAGTCCTGATACGAAAACAGAAAAAGTAGTTCCAAAAAATGTGATATTACTAATTAGTGACGGTACAGGTTTAACACAAATATCTTCTGCCTTTTATTTCAAAGAAGGTACCCCCAACTATCAGCGGTTTAAACAAATCGGACTGATAAAAACTTCATCCTCTCGTGAGAAAGTGACTGACTCAGCAGCCAGTGGAACTGCATTTGCCAGTGGTATTAAAACCTATAATGGTGCAATTGGAGTAGCTGATGATTCAACAGAAGTAGAAACTATTATAGAAATTGCAGCGCGCAAAGGAGTGAAATCTGGCGTGATTGCCACTTCTTCTATCACACATGCGACTCCAGCCAGTTTTTTTGCGCATGCACTTAGAAGAGGGTATGAAGAAGAAATAGCATTGGACTTGTCATTATCAGCTGTAGAGTTTTTCGCTGGTGGTGGCATCAATTTCTTTAATAAAAGAGAAGATGGTAGAAATTTATTAAATGAGCTAATTGAAAAGAATTTCAGTCTTGACACAACAGCACTTGGAGATTATCCCTCGATTGCTGCAAAAGAAAAAGTAGGCTACTTGTTAGCTGGAGGAGCTTTAGAGCCTATCGCAAAGGGAAGAGGAAACTTTCTTCCAGATGCCACTGAATTGGCAATCCAATATTTGAACCCAAATGAAGAAGGCTTTTTCATTATGGCAGAAGGCTCACAGATCGATTGGGGCGGACATGACAATGATGCTGATTACCTCGTATCTGAATTGATCGATTTTGATGAGACAATAGGTCGCGCTTTAGACTTTGCAGAAAAAGATGGTAATACATTGGTGATTGTCACCTCAGACCATGAAACTGGTGGCTTTACTTTAGCTTCAAAAACAAGGCAAAGAGCCAATGGAAGTGAATACAGTGACTATAAAGAAATTGGAATGAAGTTTTCAACAGGAGGACATTCGGCTACTTTGATTCCTGTCTTTGCTTATGGCCCAGGTGCTGAGGAATTTTCTGGCATCTATGAGAACACTGAGATCTTCCATAAGATCTTAGCACTTACTGGTTGGAATAAATAAAAATGAGGCCAAGTCACGTATTCCTCCTTGCATTATTGTTTTCCTCTTGTGAACCAAGTAAGAAAGAGACTCAAATGCTTACAAAAGTACTTTGGGAGCAGTCCAATGGAAGTCATAAAAATTACCGCATTCCTGCCCTGATTGTTTCTAAGCAAAATACCATCCTGGCTTTTGCTGAAGGTAGAGAATCGGGAGATGCTGGTAATATTGACATTCTACTCAAGCGTTCAAAAGACAATGGGAATACTTGGGAGGATCAAATAATAGTTTGGGATGACGCAGCAAACACTTGTGGTAATCCAACCCCAGTGATTGACCAAGAAACAGGGAGAATCATACTTTTCATGACATGGAATCTAGGCACTGATCATGAAGCAGACATCATTCGAAAGAAAAGCGAAAGTACGCGCAGCCCCTTCATGACTTATTCAGATGATGATGGCTTAACATGGTCCAAACCTAAAAATCTCTTTGAAAGCGCAAAGAATCCTGATTGGGGCTGGTATGCTACAGGTCCCGGTGTAGGCATTCAATTGAAGTCAAAAAAATATGAAGGTCGATTGATAATTCCATGTAACAACAGTTATGATGACCCAACAATTACAAAACGAGACGGGTTTGGCTATGGTGCACATGTGCTTATTAGCGATAATGCTGGGCTGAATTGGCGGCTCAGTGAATCCATAAATCCTGAGGTAAATGAAAGCCAGGTTGTAGAACTAACTGATGGATCTTTGATAATGAATATGCGTTCCTATCAAGGTAAGTCTAGCCGAGCGATCTCACAAAGTTATGACGGAGGTGAAACCTGGTCTGCAGTTACTCATGATGCAGCACTTATCGATCCGGTTTGTCAAGCGAGTTTTATTGCCTTTGGTGAATTTAACAAGGCCCCTCTTTTCCTTTTCTCCAACCCTGCTTCTACTAATAAAAGAACTAATATGACCATAAAGGGCAGTTTTGATGAAGCCCAGACTTGGGCTAATTCCAGGTCGATCTATGAAGGCCCTGCTGCTTATTCTTCATTGACCAAATTGCCAAATGGCAACATTGGGTTATTCTTTGAAGCGGGTGAAAACAATCCGTATGAAAAAATGGTATTTCTTTCCATTTCACCTGATGAATTATTCGACCCTCAAAACAGTGCGCAATCAGTTATTGGAGCTTCCTTACCGATTGCCATTGGATGGGAATGACAGCTTGAACAATGTCATTCTGATTGTAGCAAAGAATCTAATTGTCATTCAGAAGCAAATCTTTAACTTCCCCTTTCTCAAAATATAGATGACTGATATAAAACAACATTGTTGCGGTGCTGACCAATTTTTTAACACAAAGACAGCTAAAAAGCAGTACAAAAGTTATTTAAAAAAAGGTGCTTCCAAAGTAACCAAGAAGCTCATTGGGCAATTAGACGGCATGAATACGGGGAAATCTCTCCTTGATGTAGGCGGTGGTATTGGCGCCATTCAATGGTGGTTTTTAAATCAAGGTGGAAAGCAGTCATTTGGAGTTGATGCCTCTACAGGTTATACGGAATTAGCGCAAAATCATGCTTCAAAAAACCAGCTTGAAAAAAGTGCTCATTTTATTGTTGGCGATTTTATTGACAAGGCCGATGTATTGCCTCAAGTAGACCATGTAACCCTAGATAAAGTAATTTGCTGTTACCCAGACTATCAAGCCATCTTAAATTTAGCTTGTGAAAAGTCAAACAACACCGTTACAATGAGTTATCCGATGGATGGCATAATTGCTGATTTTTTTAGAGGATTTATGGTGCTGGGCATGAAGCTGAGGGGCAATCCTTTTAAACCCTTTATCCATCGTGTGGCTTCAGTTAGGGAATTAATGATTAAAAATGGCTTTGAGATTAAGTCGGAGGAATTATCCTTTCCTTGGCATATAGAGACTTATGTGAAGAAGTAGTTAAAGACAAGTTAAGACCGAAGGAATTTCATCAAGATAATCGGGAGACTACTTCGTCCCGAGTATTCGGGGTAGCTGCGCAATGACGATAAATTAACCTTAAGACCTTTTATCAAAGCTTTGGCTCCAGCCACAAAAACCCTATTGCCAACAAAAAGAGGATATAAAACCAGACCTTGGGAATGGCTTTGTGATGGTAGTTTTCATTAAGTGTTGAAACAGCCTGTTGGCTAAAAAACGTTTGATTGGCAGCCGTTCGAGAGAAGTCCCTTCGGGAATTCCATTCCCCTTGTTCATAGACATAAAAAGCGCTACTATCTTGCTCAGATATTGTTTTATACCATCCTGATGCTCTAGGCCAGAAATTGCCATGCCATTGTTCTGGAATATTAGCATCCTGTGCTAACGGGATATTCTGTCCATCAATGCTCATGGTTACTTCAGCATTTAAATTTTGAACTGTAAATTTCATAGGCTCCAAAGGATATATCAGTTGATCTAGACCTGACCAGCTCACATTATCGTTATTCTCCTTGCTTAAGCCATTCAAAAGGCCTGTCCAGATCTTCGCATAGATCAGACTGTCTCCAGTCAATTGCTGTCGGTAGATGTCCTTTAAAACCGTAGTACCAACTTTTCCTAAGCCAGACCTTTCTACCATAGCAATTACACCTTGATTAGATCCTTGAAGCAATTCATATTGGTTGGATTGAAGCGTCAATTCCAATCCGTATTTGGAAAGGGCTACTGTATCTCTTGCTGAACTAAATGAAACAGTCTCTGCATCCGTTCTTTTACTTCTAATATTGATCCAGCTTCTATTTGTAAACAAACCTTGTTCTGGCTGAATAAAGAGACCTAGCCCCTCCTCGTTTATAGCCGCCTTTAGCAATTGTCGTTCAGTACGGAGAAGGTTATCCAATGATTCTAAATCAATAATCACTAAATCTTGGTTGTCGAGTTCCCCTTGTGTCAGTCGGTTGACACTTCGCTTATTGGTGTTAAAATATTCGTATTTATAAATGGTCTTGCTGACTTGATTCCTCACCACAACCTCATGCCCTTTACGAGATAAAAATGCCTTGAGGTAACGTGTTTCAAAGGTAGGAAAGGCGTTGATCATCAGAACCCTTAATCGTTTTTGTGGCAATACCCTAACAGGGACTTTTTCAATTCTTTCATTGGTAGAAATTGAAATGGTATAAACGAAATCACCATTGGTTTTAGGCCTTGTGTTCAATTCAAAATGGCCGTCAGCACCAACCACAACAGAGTCTAATTTTCCTTCTGGGCCGCTAAGCATCAGTTTTTCGCTCTGTAAATCCGTTTTTAAGCTTCCTTTGATTGTCATCTCTGCACCCTCATAAACGGCATTAGGAACATTCAATTGAGTAATTCCATTTTCGATTATCCCCTCTAAATAGGAAACCTGCCTTCCCTTGAATTGCCATAAATCATAAGTAGGAATACCGTTTCCCAAGACAAATACTTGTCCAAATTCATCCAGGTCAGGATAGGTCGTATTCAGGATACTGTCTTCCCCCAATACCGTAAATTTTGGCAATTGCCTGTTGAGGCTGTCCAGTTGCGCTTGTCGATGACCTTCCGTAAGGATCACCAGGTTAGAACGTTCAATAGGTCTTCGTACTGCAGGTGCAACGATAATACCCAATAAGGCTATGACCACCAGTACAGCAGCAATGACACGTAATACTCTCCTACTCTTACTTTCTTTAATCCATTCTCTTAGGACTAAGCCTATCAGTAGCAACCCTAGCATTATTATAATGATGGCCGGGTAGTCTTCTTGAAAAACTATCAGTTGCTTAGTCATTATTTATTACTGCAAATTGTTTCAAGTAGGCCCTTTTTAATTCCGTCATTTTCGCATTAGTTAAACGGGGCTGGCTTATTTTCTCAGGTAATACTTTGGTCAAGCCTTCATACGCCAATAGCAATACGAGGCGCACTTCTTCCTTTGGGAGATTGTCAAAGCTCAGTTGCTTCAATTGCTGTAAGGTGATCAAGTATTGGCCAGGGTTTTCAATGGCCAAGGCTGCCAATTCAATCCCTGCAGCTTCAAAAAGTCTTTTATCACTACTAGATGGCATTGAATCACTTTCGATCATACTGATCATTCGACTAATGCTCTTTTTGATGCTTTTGAATTGATCAGTTTGAGCATTAGCTGCTTCATTACTCATATCTTTTAATTCCTCCAAATCACCAGACAGTCTCACATCTTCCTTAATCGGTGGTGGATCAAAGCCTATTCGATGTACATAAACACGCGCATGATTCTTAATCTGCTTTAACAATTCCAAAGCCCTGTATTGATAAGGCAAAGACTTCTCTGGCTCATATAACCTTAAATAAAGCTCAGCATCCCACATCTCATTCATTGCCTCTCGAAGCTTTTGTTTTATGGAAATTGTAAAAAAGGAAGCCTCTTCTCCATCTTCATGATTATCGATATACTTTTCTAACAAAGCCTTTTGCTTAGCAACTTCATCCACCAGGTTAGCTTCATTATCACCATCATGATCCTCAAAAAAGGCAGCCAAAGGGTCTTCTTGACCTTCTACGGCATTACCCTCTGCATCTTCCAGCATAATGCCACTTTCAAATTCTTCGCCCATAAACTGACCGTATCTTAATCTTAAAGCCTTTTGATCAAAACCCAATTCATTGCTCTTCGACTTAAAGTCAAGTTCCTTAAGTGTAGATTTGTCTTTCACTAGTTGCTCAGTCTCTATGATTATTTGCCTTTGGCTCCTGAAATAATCCGGCATCTGGTCTACGCCTAATGATCCTTCTAATGAAAACTCCACGCTGGTAGTATCAATAATACTCAGGAAGTAAGTAGCTGTTCTGTTGATATTGGCTTCTGGCTCCTTATTATCAGTCACTTGTACATAAAAATAGAGTTCATCACCTGGAGTCAGCCCCATTGCATCCAAATCAATCGCTTTATTCAATTCAATGGACCTCGCTCCGCTCGAAAACACATCATCAAATGCCAGTTTCTCTTCCCTAAACTTGACCGATTCACCAGATCCTTTGGCCACTGTAGCAATGATATCGGCTTCCAGAACGCCAAAATCATCATTGATCAAAGTTGTAAAATCAACCTTCTTGGCATCCCAATAATTAAATCGAGTATGCTGGTTAATGCCGACCACTTCAATTTCTGGCAATGCATCCTTAGTTACTTCTATCTTATAGATTTCAGATACCATGCGTTGTCCATTGCTCAGGTATTCAAAATTGTAAAATCCAGAATTTTTGGCTTGCCAAGTACCTTCAAAGGTGGTTTCACCAGACTTAGAAAAAGGTTGCTCTACTCCCCCTGACTTAATAATTAACTGCTCAATTGGATTGGACAGCTCAATTTGCCAACGAATTACGGTGCCTTCTAATACATTTAGATTAGGATTCGTTGTATTTAACTTGCGCAATCGACTATAAGCTGGCGGTGCAATTTGAACGCTGATTTTCTTTATCGAAGCCAATTCAGTTGCAACAGCTGTTGTATCCATTGGTGAGAATACAATCTCTTGCGGACTTGATTCTTCCATTATCATGACCGTCTGTTGCGTCATTTTTTGAAATAAGAATCCAGTCAGTGCTGCCAAAGCACCAAACAAGCCTGCTCGTAACAAATGATGAGGGATATTGATTCTACCTTTAGATTCAGACAATGCCTTACCTACCTTGATCTGTTGTAGTTGATACAACATGGAGCTATCGGGTTTCATCTCCACCAAAAGCACAGCACTATTCTGAGCCGCATCTAACTGACTATCAATAAGCTTAGCAGATTGTAACAGCCCCACCTTCCAAGGCTGAAGCAATAAAACGGCAATCGCAGTGACTGCAATAAAAACAATAGCCAATACCCAGAGTTGAATATCAATACCAAGCCAACACATCAATGCTGTTCCGGCTCCATAGAGCAAGGCCTCAGACCACTTCAGTGCCTGCCAATTGTGCTTTAATTGATTTATGTACTTCAGTCCTTCCATCTCATTGTTTTCGTTGAAGTGAAACAAACCTTTCCAATGCCATCAATGCCATGAATACAATCCAGTAATAATGTGGAATCGCTAATTTCTCTTGTCTAACATTTGTACCTGCAGCCATCACAGTGGGTGTGATAAATTGGACCTCAATTGTCCTTCGATCTAATCTGTCAATCCGTTGCTCTAACTCATCGTCTTTAAATAAGGTTTGGACCAAGTTTTCAGGTAAATCGTCAATAGACATATTAGCTAAACTTAACCTTCTATTGAGCCAGAATTGACTGTCCACATTTGATGAATTGATTAGTTCTTTTTCATATATATTATCATTATAAATCAGTGCTTTATCATAATTAACATCAACCATTTTTTTATTAGTAAGCCAAACTAGAATTTGCCGATTTTCTAGCACTTGATTATTAGAGGATATTGGAACCAATTCAATTTGACAAGGAATGCCATTTATTTCCTGAATTGCCCGAAAAGCGGCTGCCATTAATTGGGCATCTGTTTCAAATTCCTGATCGTAATTGATGCTTACCAAAGTTGGCTCGACCTCCTTAACGGTTATCCAGTTGTCTTGTGAATCGTGCTTCACTTCTTGAACACCATTACTATTTCTAAATTGCAAATCAGTTCTCTCATTTGGATTATCAAAGTTGATTCGCTCAATACCCGTTTGCCCTTCTTCGAAGTCACCTATGATCACATTGTATTTTCCTTTATAGATTGTCGCTTTCAATACCGCTTGAGCATTGTATTTTGGAGGAATGGTATTCCATATGAGCCGCTTGGATGAAGCAGGAACTTTACCCTTGAAGGCAGTCAAACGATTGGCAGCAAATACAATTACTTCGTTAGACGCCAATTCTTCAATCTCTTGTATTAATTGCCAGTAATTACTGTTTGGATAATCCTGTTGCCCTTCTATGTCCAAATCAGGCAATCCAGTCGTCAAGAGTTTGATATTATAATCGCCTCCTTGAATTGTATCTAGCAGGCTACCTAAATTATCTCCTCTTAGTAAGGCTGGTTCAATTAAAACTGTTTTTCTGTCCTTTTTCTTGTCAGTTATAAGTATTGGCTGTGCAATTAGCATTACTAATAAAGCCACAATTAGTGATCGAAGGATTAACAAGAATATTTCGTTGAGATGAAGCTTACTCGATTGACGTGTTTCGCTTTCGGGAAAAAACTGGATACTTCCCACCTTGATGGTCTTGCCCTCCTTCTTACTCCATAGATGGATGGCAATGGGTACCAAAAGTCCTAAAAGACCATAAAGCCATATGGGATTAATGAAGCTCATCTATAATAAGTTTTTCCTTCTCTTTAAAAACAAATTCAATGCTTCATCAATTGGCTCATCCATTCGAAAGACTTCATATCCAATTCCTGCTTCTATCAACTTCTCGTTAATTGATGTATTCGCTTTGCTAAGGTTTTCTTTGTAAAGCTTTCTTACCGCATTGGAATCGATCTTTACGCGATTACCGGACTCTAAGTCTTCCAGGGTGACTGTGCCAGAATAGGACATATCCAGCTCATCACCACCCATGACGCGAAGCATAATCACCTCGTTACGCATTGTTTTCTGACTTATTACAAAATCAATCAATTCGCTTTCTTCCTGATACATGTCAGAAATGACAATGATTAACTCCCTATGTCTTCGGTCATGAAGCGACTCCGTCTCTGTTGCAGCCTTCGGCCAGCGACCTTCTGGTTTGATTTCAATCAGCTGATGCAGGAACCTGTTGAAATGCTGCTTCTGCACCCTAGGGTAAATACTATAAAGCTGGTGCTCATTCACAGCGAACAAGCCCAGAGCATCGCCTTGAGTCCGTGCTAGGTAACCCAGAGAAGCGATAAGCAATCGTGTAAACTCAATTTTAGAAATTCCATTTTCCTTGTGCTGCATGGAGTTGCTTGCATCAAGAATAAACTTGACTGAGATATTAGTCTCAATCTCTGATTGTTTGATGTAGTAACGACCCGAACGGGCCAGCATTTTCCAATCAAGCAGTCTAAGATCGTCACCAGGCTCATAACTTCTGTATTGACTGAATTCAATACCCGAGCCTACTCTATTGCTTTTATTGAGGCCTGACATAAAACCATCAACAATCACTTTAGATACCAATTCGAGGTGCTTTACATTCGAAAGTATTTCTGGTTTTAGTAGATCTTGGAATTCCGTACCCACAACTATTGTCCGTTAAGAGGAATTTTTATGGATTTTAAGAGGTGCTTGGTTACTTCATCAGAAGTTACCCCTTGCGTTTCTGCTTTAAAATTGACGAGAATACGATGCCTCAGTACTGGAGCTGCTACATTTTCTAAGTCTTCCATAACGACAGAAAATCTTCCTTGCTGCAACGCTCTTGCCTTGGCGGTAAGAATCATGGCTTGACCCGCCCTTGGACCTGCGCCCCAACTGACCCAGTCTTTTATGTAACTGTCTGTTGTTTGATCTGGTCTAGTCGCCCTAATCATCTTACTCACAAATTGAATTAGATCATCGCTAATATGTACCTGACGTACATAAGCCTGTAACTTTATGATTTCTTCACCAGTAATAACAGCTTGTACTTTGGCTTTATTGGTACCTGTTGTCAATCTCAAAATATCCGTTTCCTCCTTTTCATCAGGATAGCCAATTTGGATATAGAGCAGAAAACGATCTAACTGGGCTTCAGGAAGTGGAAAAGTACCTGCTTGTTCGATAGGGTTTTGTGTAGCCAATATGAAAAATGGCTTAGTCAACTCGTAAGTCTTACCACTATATGTTACTTCAAATTCCTGCATTGCTTCCAATAAAGCAGCCTGCGTCTTAGGAGGCGTCCTATTAATCTCATCAGCCAAAATGATATTAGAGAAAATGGGGCCCTTAATGAATTTGAAGATCTTCTGACCTGTAGAATGGTCATCCTCTAAAATTTCGGTACCGATGATATCAGACGGCATTAAGTCAGGTGTGAATTGAATTCGTTTAAAGTCGAGGTCAATCGCTTGCGAAAGCGTTCTGATCATCAATGTTTTCGCCAATCCCGGCACCCCTTCAAGCAAGGCGTGACCACCTGCCAAAAACGTGATGATCAATTGATCCACCGTCTCGTCCTGCCCTACAATTACTTTGGCAATCTCCTGTTTTAAATCACCCAGTTTTGCAATCAAGCCGGTGACTTCTTTTTCTACTTTTATGAGTTCCTCGTTCATAATATTCCTTCTATGAGGTGAGTGCGTACATCACTATGTTCACACTAAATTTTGTGTTATCTATTTTATACCAACGCTTGTTTCTGAAATCGTAATCCCATTCACAGCCATAATCTTTATTACTATAAAGCACTCCAATTCTGTTATTTATCTCAACTGCCTTTAAGTAATCATGCACTATGTCATCACCCCAACCATTAAGCTCTTGAGAGGTGGCAGGCGGGCCATTTTCAAACTCGAAAAAGCTGGAATAAATGGCATGGTCATTCGGTATTTTCTTCAAAGCCGTTTTACCAAAAGTGCGTTCCATTTGAATCTCAAATGACTTGGCAAAAAGACCATCAATGTCATGGTTACAATCATCTACAAAGACAAAGCCACCATTCTCAATGTATCGTTTAAAATTACTCTCCTCCTCTTTGGTGAATTCTACCAGTTTATGACCTGACAAATAGCAAAATGGGCAATTGAAAATTTCCTCATCTGCCAGCAATACAATGTTCTCCTGGGAATCAATTTTTAAAGTGGTGTATTCTACTAGAGAATTCAATACGTTAGATGGCATGCGCTGATCAACATCCCAATCACCAGATTCGTACTGGAGCCGTGTAAAGAAGAATTCATTGTCCTTTGTCATAATCCATAT